>OGNL01000822.1_pt1 | contig 11674 bp, 5 predicted proteins | sample 1573471 | NCBI WGS metagenome assembly OGNL01 (sample SAMEA2582001, study PRJEB24529) | metagenome | biome: Human gut stool | place: China | collected 2011 | reverse complement strand
TAAAGTCAAAATGCAGTTTGACTTTAGAAAGTTATGTTTTGTATTGGCATTAATATTGACACAATGTTTGTATGCACAAAACAAGACGATTACAGGAACGGTGACTGACTCGACGCAAGAGCCGTTGATTGGTGTGAATGTTACTGTGAAGGGTAATTCAAGCGTAGGAACAATTACCGATATGGATGGTAAATATACCTTGCCTGTTCCCTCCGGAAAAATCACTCTTGTGTTTTCTTATATAGGATATATGGCACAAGAAATTGTAGTAGGTTCACAGAGTACGATTGATGTAGTACTGTTGGATGATGCCCAGGCTTTGGAAGAAGTGGTAGTAGTAGGTTACGGAACAATGAAAAAGTCCGATTTAACCGGTTCCGTATCTTCCATTAGTAGCGACCGATTTAAGGTGGGTACTGACTTGAGTCCTCAGCAGTTGATGCAGGGCGCCTTTTCTGGTGTAAATATCAGCCAGAATAGTGGTAAACCTGGTGGTTCTAATACAATCCGTGTCCGTGGAGGTACATCCATCTCCGCTTCCAATGACCCATTATATGTAATTGATGGCGTACCTATTAATAGCTCTGCTGGTGTAAGTTCTAGTCATATTGCTTCCAATGGTAGTAATACGGACTTCTTCGATCAGGAGTCGGTGAATCCCCTGGCTTCTATTAACCCTAATGACATTGAATCCATCAATATCCTGAAAGATGCTTCTGCTACTGCCATTTATGGTTCCCGTGGTGCTAATGGGGTTATTATGATTACTACCAAGAAAGGAAAGAAAGGAGTGAAGCAATTGGACTATAGCTATAGTTTAGGTATTTCTAATGTGAGCAATAAGCTGGATGTATTGACGGGTGATGAATATCGTAAGGCAGTGAATGATTTAGGACTGACATTGGATGATAAAGGTGATAATGCAGACTGGCAAGACCGTATTTTTCGTACGGCAATCTCTCAGAACCATTACCTTTCTTTCATGAGTGGGGGTGAGGATACAAACTACCGTGCATCTTTGGGGTATAGCGATCAGGAAGGAGTCATGTTAGGTTCCGGTATGACTAGTGCCAATGCCCGTATGAATATTAATCATACGGCACTGGATGGCAAACTAAAATTGAGCATGAACTTGAACTATGGTGAAACAAATGCCGATCAGGCACCGGTATCCAATACGGTTGGTAGTGAAATGGGAAGTAGCATGCTATACGAAGCTTATGTTTTTAATCCAACTTATCCGGTCTATAATGATGAAGGTGATTTCTATGATGTACCTCCTTATCGTGTTAACCCGGTGTCTTTCGCATCGGAGATTTTGGACGAACGTAAGAACAGGAAGTTTTTGGGTAATCTGACCGCAGACTGGAATTTCTACAAACCTTTCACGTTTCAGGTGAATTTGGGTTACACTTATAATTCGATTGAGCGTAATTCCTATATATCCAAAAGCAATCTGCTTGGTAATGGTAATGGTGGCTACGTCAGTGTACAAAAGTTGCAAGACTATTCTAGATTGTTGGAAACTATCCTGAAATATAATCAGAAGTTTGGCAAACACTCTATTGATGCCATGTTGGGTTACTCTTACCAATATTTCTATGATGAAGGTAACCATACCCGTGCCTATGGCTTTTTGTCTGATACATTCAAATGGTATAGCCTTGCTGCGGCAAAGACAGTGGAGAGCATAAGCAGTTTTGCTGAAAGTAACACACTTATATCTATGTATGGCCGTATAAACTATAATTATGGAGATAAATACCTGTTTACTGCTACTGTACGTCGTGATGGTTCCAGCCGTTTTGGTGCCGACCACAAGTGGGGTGTTTTTCCTTCGGCTGCAGCTTCCTGGAGAATTTCTCAAGAAGAATTCTATCATAGCGATATTCTTACCGACCTGAAACTGCGTGTCAGCTATGGTATCACAGGTAATCAGGAAATAGGCAACTATAATTCCCTGAATACGCTGGGAGCCAGCACTAACGGATATTTGGTAGGCGGTGAAAAAGTGACCATTGTGTTGCCGCAACAATATTCCAATCCGGATATAAAGTGGGAACAGACTGCACAGACGGATATAGGTTTGGATTTCGGACTTTTCAACGGAAGAATTCATGGTAGTATTGATTATTACTATAAGAAAACCACCGATTTGCTGCTTTCCGTAGCTGTTCCTTCTCCGTCTTTGATTACTTCGCAGATTGCTAATGTAGGTTCTGTAAAGAATCAGGGTATTGAAATTGATTTGGGATTCGATGTGTTGCGTACAAAGGATTTCTCATGGGATATAAATCTGAACTTCAGTCGTAATAAGAATGAGTTGATAAGTCTGTCGAATGATAAGTGGACCGGTGAAAATATGAAGGTGGCTCCTTGTCAGGGGCAGGGTCTTTCCGGTTCTTATGCCCAGTTGGTTATGCCGGGACAACCTTTGGGAACCTTTTATGGAAAGAAGTTTATTGGCATCAAGGATGGAAAAGAACAATTTGCCAATGATGGTGAGTCTGAAATCATCGGTTGTGCACAGCCCGACTTTACATACGGCATCTCTACCACTTTGCGCTATAAAAACTGGAGTTTGAGCATGAATCTGCGCGGTAGTGTAGGCAATGATGTATATAACTGTACGGCGAATAATCTTGCTTATCTGAATAACCTGCCGGGTAGAAATGTGTTGAAAGAAGCTGTGACCGCTGGTGTGAACCGTGAAGAAGCCAAGGTGTTCTCTTCCAGATTTATAGAAGATGGTTCGTTCCTGCGTATGGATAATCTTTCTTTGGGTTATGATTTCAGTTTCAAACCGTTGCGTATTACCCATGCACGTGTATTTGTCTCCGGTCAGAATCTGTTCACCATCACCGGATATTCTGGTCTGGACCCTGAAGTAAACTCCGAAGTTTCAAGAACTGGCGTAGCTCCGATGGGTGTCGACTATCTGAGTTATCCAAAAGCACGTACTTTCACAATGGGTATCAACGTTTCATTTTAACCTTAATTTATTATCAGAAGATGAAAACAAAAAGAATATTTAAAAGCATAGTTGCTTGTGGCGTCGGAATCAGTATGTTGTCCGGTTGCCTTAATTTGGATGAAGAGTTATATGGCAGACTTTCTCCTGAGACCTATTATCAGACAGAAGAAGAGGCTCTCTCTTCTGTAGTCGGTGTATATCAATATTTGGCATATATGTCCAGAGCTGGCGGTGATGGCTGGCGAATAGGAGAGTTTGGTACAGATGAGTTTTTCTGTCCGGGGCGTGCCAGTGGTGGTTGGTATGACGAAAGCAATATGCAGATAATGGCGCATAAGATAACACCGGATAATGCCCGTCTTGAAACCTGCTGGGGAACCTATTTGTTTCCGGGAATCGGCGCTGCCAATGCTGTGATAGCCAGTATGGAAGCCTCTCCCATGAAAGATGACTTGAAAGCCCTGATTGCAGAGACACGGGCTCTTCGTGCCTACGGATATTATTACGCGATGGATTATTTCGGAAATGTTCCTCTTTTCACAGAAGCTAAAGTGGATGCGAATGATTTGCCGAAAACTGCATCCAGAAAGGAAGTTTATGAATTCGTGGTAAAAGAGTTTACAGAGGCGGCTGCGGAGTTGCCTTCCATTAAAGAAGTGAATCGTACTGCTTATTATCCTCGTTTGACAAAAGAGGCGGTATATACAGCGTTGGCTTCCGTCTACCTGAATGCTGAGGTGTATGCCGGCGAGGCTCATTGGGCTGATGTGGTGACGATGTGTGATCATGTTATCGGAACCAATGCCTATTCACTGGAAAATAAAGTGGGAGACTGTTTCCTTGCCACCAACGAAGCAAACTCGACGGAAGTCATTTCTTCCTTTGCAGTAGACCCGTCGAAAGGTGTGGATGGAAATGAGTTTATACTTTATACTCAGCATGCTCTCGACCAGAAAAAGTATAACTTATCTTTTGCTCCGGCCAATGGATATTGCTTCACTGATGATGCCTTGAAGAGATATGAAGAAGGTGATGAACGTCTGGAACTTCTGGAATATGGTCCTCAGTATTATCAGGATGGAGTGACTCCGCTATGTGATGATAAAGGTACTCAACTCGTACTGACAACTATCAAGGATATGGTTGCCGCACAGGATAATGAAGGCTACAGGGTATTGAAGTATTCACCGATAGGTGTGGCATGGTCCGGCAGTAAAGCGGATAATGATTATATTTTGGAACGCTATTCCAATGTTCTTCTTATGAAGGCTGAGGCTTTGTTCAGGCAAGGAATACAGTTGGACGAAGCACTCGAATTGGTCAATCAGGTGCGTCGGCGTAGCGGAGTGGCCGATTGGGATGAACTGACCCTGAAAAAGATAGAAGAAGAACGCGCCCGTGAATTCATTTGGGAGAATCAACGTCGCCGTGATATGATTCGTTTTGGATCTTACTTCACAGATACTTGGTTTTATAAAACCGGTGTAACAGAAGAGTGGAGAGGAATTTATCCAATACCTGCCATTCAGTTGAATAATAATCCTAATTTGAAACAAAATCCGAATTATTAATATATGTTTTTAGTATGATAAAAACTATCATTCTTTGCGTGTTAGGGCTGGTCACTTCGGTGGCCGCCCTTTCTCAGCATTTATCCGGCTACGAGCTGGAGAGAGATGCCGGTTTTTTTGGACCAGCTAAAGCAAGAGTTGACGTACCCTATGGCTTGGGGAAACAGTCCGGTCAAGAACTTTAAGAAATGGCGTAAGAAGGCGCGTAATGCAGTGCTGGATGCCATGTTGGCCCCGCCTCCTTATACTACTGATTATAAATTGGAGGTAGTTGCGGAAGAACAACGGGATGGGTATAAAGCAAGGAAACTGCGTTTCAACCTGACGGGCTATTCGCGTGTGAATGCCTATATGCTGGTTCCTGACGGCGAAGGACCATTTCCGGCAGTTGTACTTCTTCATGACCACGGAGGTCATTATACAATTGGTAAAGAGAAAATGATCCGTCCCTTCGGTGTGTCTTCTGAGGTGTTAGCTGATGCTGATGCATGGGCTAAACAATGCTATGGTGGGCAATATGTAGGCGATTATCTGGCGGCTCATGGTTATGTGGTTATCTCTATTGATGCCATATTCTGGGGCGAACGCGGGCGTAAAGAAGGGATTGACGGTGACAGTCATATGGCTGTAGCGGGTAACTTTATGATGTTGGGACGTAGTTGGAGTGCTTTTATGAACTATGAAGACATGTATACCACTGATTTTCTGGCGACATTTCCGGAAGTTGACCCTGAACGCATCGGTTGTATGGGCTTCTCCATGGGAGCTTACCGTGCCTGGATGCTTTCGGCGCTGACAGATAAAGTAAAGGCAGGTGCAGCAGTTTGCTGGATGGTGACTACGGATTGCCAGTTCTCGTGGGAGTATGGACGCGAAAGAGGAGGCTTTGCCAATATGTTGCCGGGTATCAGACGTTATCTGGATTATCCGCATATCGCTTCCATAGCTTGTCCCAAGCCCATGTTTTTCCTGAATGGCGAGCATGATAAATTGTTTCCTCCGGTGGGTGTCAATGCGGCTTTTGCCGAAATGAGGAAGGTATGGGAAAGCCGTTCGGCAGGTGATAAACTTGTTACTGAGTTATGGGATATGCCGCATGATTGCGGGATAAAGGTGCAGGAAGCTGTTTTGTCATTCTTGAATAAAAGTCTGTAGATCAAAGGCTGGTAGCAAAGGTGTCTTGCCGCAGCCTTGGCAACAATTAGCCCCTTCTTTGGCAAGGTTTTGCCAGAGAAGGAGCAAAATGCATTCGATATCTTTCCGTTAATCCATGTTCGGCTTCCGGCTTTCTTTGTACTCAGTTGGGGTAATGCCATATTGTTGCTTAAAGCATTTACTGAAATAGTGAGAATCATTAAGCCCCACCATGTAAGCTATCTGAGCCATGCTGTATTCATCAGTTTCTATCAGTTGGGCGGCACGTTTCATACGTATTTCTTTTAGGAACTCAACGGGCGATAATCCGGTCAGTGTTTTCAGCTTTTTAAAGAATACGGAGCGGCTCATATTTACTTCATTAGCAATATCCTCAACCATGAGGTCGCCGTTATCTAGATGCTTTTCTATGGTTTCCATTACTTTATCCATAAATTTCCGGTCGTTTGGGGAGAGGGCAGGAGATGCTTCCTTTCCTTCGCTCGGCTGTTGCTCGATGGATGTGGGTAACAGGCTGGCACAGAACAATGCCTGCAACTTCTTGCGCTGGTCAATCAGATTGAAAATCCGTGCTTTCAGGTAAGCTGCGCTGAATGGTTTTGTAATATAATCATCCGCCCCTGATTCCAGACCCTCTATTCTGCTCTCAATGGTCGACTTGGCTGTAAGCATTACGATAGGAATATGGCTGGTGCTCATGTCTTCGCGAAGCTCACGCACCATCTCAATGCCGTCTTTCTCGGGCATCATCACGTCGCTGATAATAATATCCGGAAGGTATTTCTTACTCTTTTCCAATCCGATAATTCCATTTTCGGCTTCTATCACATTGAAATGCTGGATGAAGATGGTCTTGATGAAGAAGCGCAGTTCTTGATTATCTTCTACAATTAGGATGGTCTCCTTTTCATTATTTAGTTTCTCTCCTTCGCTTTCGGCAAGGGAGGTTAGTGAGGCATTCATGTATCCCGGAGCAACATCAGTTATGGTGTAATCAGTCAGGATGAACTCAACAGTTTCGTCGAAATGCTCCTTGCCTTTGGGGAGTTTTACCGTAAAGCAACTTCCTTCACCGGGCTTACTATGGATATTTATCGTTCCGTGATGCATATCAATCAGCTCTTTTACGAGCGAAAGACCGATGCCGGTGCTGGCCTGATTGAACAGGTTCTTGTCCACTAGGTTTTCAAAACGGATGAATAGGGATTTCTGCTTGCTTTCGGCAATGCCAATGCCTTGGTCTTCTACCGCAATCATTACTTCATCTTCTTCATCTTGCACGATAACTCTAATTTGCTTGCCCTGAGGCGTATATTTGAATGCATTTGATAACAGATTAAATAATATCTTCTCCAGTTTATCCGGGTCCGCCCATATTTTGAGTTGGGAGACTTGCGTAGTCATTCCAAAGTCTATTTGATGTTCGTCTGCCAGCCTGTTGAAGCTTTCCATAATCTGGCGGGTGAAGGGGATAAGGTCTATCTGTTGCACTCTCATTTTCATCTTCTTGTTCTGGATTTTGCGGAAGTCCAGTATCTGATTGACAAGGCGAAGCATGCGGTTCGTGTTACGTTCCACTAACATCAATTGTTCCCTTTCTTCATTATCTAGCTTACCATGTTGCAATACGTGCTCTATGGGACCGGCAATCAGGGTCAACGGGGTACGCAGTTCATGAGAGATGTTCGTAAAGAAACGTAGCTTGATATCTGAAATCTCTTGCTCGACAGAGACTTTATGCTTAAGCCTGAAAATGGTAAAGAGAATATAGGCGGCTGTGAAAATGACTAACAGGATGAAGAGTACATAGAGAAGATACGCCCAAGGGGTTTCCCAGAAAGAGGGGAGCACAGTGATATGCAATGTGCGTGTATTTTCTACCCATACGCCGTCACTGTTGGTGGAGCGAACTTTCAGGGTATAATGTCCTTTGGGAAGATTGGTGTAAGTGGCGGTGCGCTGGTTCCCTATATCATTCCAGTTTTTTTCGAACCCTTCCAGTTGGTAGGAGTAAGAAATGTTATCAGGGTATTTCATGTCCAACGCTGCAAACTGAATACTGAATCCATTCTTGTCATGTGGCAATGTCAGGAGTTGGGTATCATCAATGTGGGTGATTAGTATGCCGCCTTCTTCGGGTGTTACCGTCTTTTCCGCTTGCTGCAGGCGGGTAAAAATGATTGGCGGAGTATAAGTGCTGGTGTGGATTGAATCTGGAAAGAAATAAAGGATACCTTTCACAGTGTTGAACATCAGATAGTCGGAATGTGTGCGTAGCGCAGCTCCTTCGCTGAAATTAATCCGTCTCGGAAAAACTCTGGAAGGGTAGTTTGTGATCTTCTCCGTATCCGGTATAAACTTGCAAAGCTCTTCTTCGGTGGCGCACCACAAATTGCCGTCTGCATCTTCTTCGATGGATAATAACACGTCTGAGGGAAGCCCATTCTTCATGGTATAGGCTTTAAATGTGGCCTGCTCTTTGTTGAGTGATAGTAATCTGTTCAGCCCACCTCCAAAAGTAGCCACATACATTTCTCCTTTTTGAGTGAAAAAGATATTGTGCACATCATTATTGCTGAGGCTTTGCGGGTTACCCGGTATGCGGCTATAGCGATGGAAAGTGATCTTCTCCGGTTCGCTGAAATCTCCTTCGCACATCAGCAATCCTGTGGCACTACCTATCCAGATATTGCCTTGGGTATCAGAAGTTATGAAGCGCGTGCGGTTACACTGGGTAATGGGGTAGTTTTTTAACCGGTTCCGGTAGTTAATGAACCGGGCGGATTCTTCATTCACTCCTTTTTCCAGATAGTTTACTCCGCCCTCAAATGTTGCAATCCAAATTCGTTGCTGTTTATCTTCATACAAACTATAGATTTCATTACCACTCAGACTGTATATGTTGTCAGTATCGGCTGTGTATTGCTTCAGGCGATAGGTCAATGGTTTGTTTTGGGGAGTGGCTGCAAATAGCCCGTTGCCTTTGGTACCAATCCAGATAGTTCCTTCATGGTCCTGCGTGATGGCATAGGCAATGCCCAACTCATCTGTGGCGTGGGGAGAAATGGTTCCTTGTGCTGTAAGATTACCTATGTAGCGTTGTTCTTTGTCGTAAACCCGCACTATCTTATCTTTGTTTCCGGTCCATAGATATCCGTCACGGTCTTGATAGATAGCACGAATGTTGCTGCCGGGAAATTCCGGATCATCCGGAGCGGCTGTTAAAAGATGGAAGTGGTTGGTATTGAAAGATACTTTTTCCAGCCCGTTTCCATATGACCCCAACCATAGATTACCTTGTTTATCAGTGAAAATAGCGGTGACTTTATTGTCGGAGCTCCATCCGGATTGTAAAGCTGGGTTATAAAAGGGCTTTATCCGATTGTTTTTACGGTCATACCAGGCAAATCCACCGCCGGAGGGGTGCAGCCATAAAGCTCCGTTTATATCTTCATAGATATACATCTCGGGGCGGGAATCAACTATATCTTTCCCATATTTATCTTTTAGAATGAAGAAATCGAATTGTTCGTTTTCCGGGTTGAAATGTGTTACTCCTTTAGTTTGCAGGCGTATCCAGATTTCTCCGTTGGAGTCTACATATGCTTCCTTTATCTGATTATCCCTTAATGAAGAGCAGGTGGAGGTGTTGTAATGGCGAAAACTTTTGTTCTTGAGGTCGTGAATGAAGAAGCCGTCGGATGCTGTACCGATAAATAGTTTATCGTGCTTTAGTTGCCGGACAGACTTTATAGAGGAGTGGGTGGTGAATTCTTGTCGTGAAAACTGACCGTTATCGGGGTGGTATTCGTACATCCAACCTCGTTTGGAGGTAAAGTAAATGGCATGCTCATTCTCTAATGCATCGTAAAAGGGTTGCTTATCCTTGGCTGAGGGAGAGACGAAGTAGGAGGATAGTTGCTCTTCCTCCTTATCCTTGCTCAACCTGTATAACCCGTTTTCTGTAAGTATCCACTGGTTTTGTTGCTTATCTTGAAAGATAGAGTTAATTCGTTCTGAAGATGAGATTTGATGAGACTTGAAGAAATTGGTAGCTTTCATTTCCCGGGTGTCGGGCTGAATGGTTATGCGGATTAATTCATTGAGTGCAGTAACTACCCATACATCTCCACATGAAAGCACATATATGTCCTGAGACAGATAGTTTTCATAAGGAATTGCCTGAAATTGTTCGGTTCTTGGATTAAACCGATAAACCTGGTGGTCATAGCTTCGCACCCAGATATAGCCGTATTTGTCCTCTTTTATGTTGTCCAGGCGGTTGTTGCTTAGTCCGATACTATCTCCCGGTTGTGCTTTATAGTTCTTGAAGGTATATCCGTCAAATTTATAAAGTCCATCCCATGTGGCGAACCACATAATTCCTTTATGGTCTTGCATAATTCCCTGTATGGTTTTCTGTGCAAGTCCATCCTTAGAAGTATATTGTGTAAAGGTGTGTGGCAATTGCGCTAGACATACAGTGATGCTGAGTATACAAAAAGTGAATAGTATTCCGATTCGTTTCATGATTGGATTCCAAACGAGATTTATTTCAACCATTTATTAAAGAACTCCAAAGTTTCCCGTTGCATCTCTTTATTGAAAAAGTGCTTCTCTTCCCATATTTTAGTAACCAGACGGTCGGAGACTTCCTGGCTCTGCCAAACAGACTGCATGATGCTATAGGCATCTTTTACTCCTTCTACAGGGAATAGTTTGTCTTGGGTACCATTGAAGAATAAGGTTGGTTTGGGACATGCAATGCTTGCCACGTGCGGGTAATCGAGGTAGCGGCGTAGGCCGGGTATCAGCATTGAAAAGGCGGAACCGCCTTTATTCTGATTATTAGTCAGCGTCATCAGATGCTTTGTAGTATTCATCCAGCAGATGGAAGCGGATGCTTTTATACAATCAGTCAGCGCAGCCAGCATCCAGGAACGGTAGGCTCCCATCGAGAATCCCAAACAACCGACCCTGTTTTTATCTACCATTGGCAGGGAAGCCAGAAACTCGGCACTACGCACATCATCCATGTTGATAAAAGCCCCCCAGGATGCCCCCATTTGCATGAAATTGGAAGCCAGTGCCTGCTGTCCGTCATAACTTACTCCTTCCTTTCGTCCGCGTTCTCCCCAAAACAGGGCGTCGATAGACAGTACTACGTAACCGTTTTGTGCAAAGTAATCTCCGGTATATTGTCCGTCATAACAACGGACCACCCAATCTTCGGCATCAGCCGATATTTCCGGAGAGACTCCGAAAGGACGTACCATTTTCTCTTTGCCGATGGAAAAGTGTGCTCCATGATCGTGCAGCATTATCACAGCCGGAAAAGGCCCCTTTCCGTCAGGAACCAATAAATAAGCCGGTATGCGGGACCATTCCGAAACATTAAACCATATCTTGCGGGCTTCATATCCCGCCCGCTGCTCTGTTCCGACGACAGACATATCGTATTTCGAGGGAGCAGGTGGCAGATTCTGCATGCACTCCATCACTATATTTCGTGTTTCGATTCTCCATTTCCCAAAGTCTTTTGTGGTAGACTTTCCCCATGCTGCGGGATAGGTAAGTTGCTGTTTCAGTTGCTCGTAGAAAACGGGCATGTTTTTTGTCACTTCATAACTTACCGTATCAACTTGTTGAGCCTTTATACCCAGACTTACGGTAAGGAAAACAGCATAAAGTATAACGCTTGGTTTCATAGTGGTATTTAAAATAATGACAAATATACGATATTTTCGGCGAAATGCGTATCTTTACCCCACAGAACGAATATGTTATGAGAAAACTTCTATATCTGGTCATAGGCTTATTGTTTGTATTTGCGTTACCGTCCGGAGCACAGCCGGAGTGTGTCTTTACCCATTATTCGTCCGAAGAGGGACTTTCGCAGAATACTGTCATGAATATTCTGCAAGACAGAAAGGGAAATATGTGGTTTGCCACTTGGGATGGCATCAATAAATTC
>OGNL01000812.1_pt1 | contig 11801 bp, 10 predicted proteins | sample 1573471 | NCBI WGS metagenome assembly OGNL01 (sample SAMEA2582001, study PRJEB24529) | metagenome | biome: Human gut stool | place: China | collected 2011 | reverse complement strand
CTGTCTCCTGTCTTATTTCTGGTTGAAATGTACAGCGAAACCGGCGATTTCATCTTTTAAATAAGCAACTGTGATATTTCCTTTTGCATCATATTTGAAAGAAGACTCATCAAATACAAAACCACGTTTCTCTAAGTGGTACATTGCACGTGCAAGATAGTTTGTCTGGATTGCGATATGACCACAGGTTCCACGTCCTGGATTTTTCATCATTTCGATAAGAGAACCAACAAACATAGAGCTGTTTCCAACTTTTACATCCTGTCCAAGTAATGTAGCGAATTTTGCAGAATCAGAAGCAGCAGCTTCCTCAGATGCATTGTTTACACCAACGTGAAGAAGTTTGAAACCTAACATGGTAGAAACTGCTTCTTTTGTGAGTGCTGTGATACCAGCCCAGTCTTTTGCAGCAACAAGGTCTTTGCTTACCATCCAGGAACCGCCACATGCGATGATTTTGTTGAAATCAAGGTAATTTGTAAGGTTCTTCGCATTGATTCCGCCGGTTGGCATGAATTTCATATTTACATAAGGAGCTGCCATGGATTTGATCATGTTTAATCCGCCGGCTGCCTCTGCAGGGAAGAATTTTACAACATCAAGACCAACACCTCGTCCGGATACATCTGTAACTTTATCTGATGTTGAAAAACTTGGCTTAAACAGAAGATCAATTGCTTCTTTTTCTGTAAGTGCATCTGCCTGCTCCTGAGTAAGGTTTCCTTTTTCAACAGCTTTCTGTTTAACCTTCTCTACATCAATACCATTACCATCATCTCTTACTTCTATGACAACATTGTTGCCCTCCTGATATGCATCAAGCCATATAGAACCAACCTCTGGCTTGCCTCTCTCAGCTCTTATCTCTGCGCTTTCAAGTCCATGGTCAGCAGAATTTCTTAATAGATGCATAATAGGATCACCTATCTCATCAATAACTGTTCTGTCAAGCTCTGTCTCCTCACCTGACATATAAAGTTCCATCTTCTTTCCAAGTTTCTTGTTGAGATCTCTTATCATTCTTGGATACTTGGCAAATACACTCTCAATAGGCATCATCCTAACCTTCATAACTGACTCATGAAGGTTAGTTGTTACTCTTTCAAGATATTCAATCTGTTCACCAAATTTCTGATTAACAGATGTTGTACCATCTTCTGATACACTGGCTGATACAAGCCCGTTCTTTGCAATAATAAGTTCGCTGACAAGATTCATAAGAACATCAAGTTTTTCAATGTCTACACGTACTGTGTGGCTCACTGTTTTGCCTGCCTTATTATTGTTAGCTACAGGAGCCTGCTTCTTTGCCGTCACTGGTGCAGATGGTTTTGTCTCTGACTCATCCTTCTTTTCTTCCTGCTTTGGTGTATCCTGCTTCTCTTCTTTATCATCTTCATCTGCAAAAGGAGTTGTTATAGCCTCTCCTGCAGCATCTTTAATTTCCGAAACATTCTTGATTATTCCAACTATTGATTCATAACTTTCTTCCGTTACAACAACAATGCTGAAATCAAGCTCGAATTTCTCATCTTCAATATCCTGTGCAGATGGCTCTGATTTGATAATATCACAATGACCTTCAAGATTCTTAAATACAAGAAATGCTCTGGCTGCCTTAAGAATACAGTTTTCATCAACACTTACTTTAATGATGAACACATTCATCTTCTTCTCAATTGCTTCGTTAACAGCATTCTTTTCAAAATCAGCAAATACCATGTTATTATATCTGGCATAAGTACCGGCAACATCTGTGCTTTCCTCTTTCTTCTCTTCTGCAGGAGCTTCTTCCTTCTTAGCTTCCTCAGGTAATACTCCCTTATCTTCATTATTAACTATAAATGAGTTAAGTGCCTTAATTATTGGCTCATTATCATCAGTTCCTTCATCAGAAGTCTCCTGGATATTATTAACATACTGCTCTAATGCATCAAGACACTGGAACAATACATCTACCATTCTTGAATCAACTTTAATATTACCATTGCGGACCTCTGAAAATACATTTTCCATATCATGAGTAAGATTCTGCATTCTCTTATAGCCCATAGTTCCAGCCATACCCTTGAGGGAATGTGCAGCTCTGAATATTTCGTTAATTGTATCACTGTTATCAGGTTCCTTTTCAAGAATCATGATACCATCACTTAAATTCTGCAAATGTTCATTAGATTCGTCGATAAATATCTCTAAATACTGGCTTACATCCATCTTAAGATACCCCCACATTCTTCGTTATAGTTTCTGCAATTTTATTCAATGGAACAACCTCATCAACCAGTCCTGTCTGTGCTATAGCCTTAGGCATGCCATATACAACACAGCTATCTTCATCCTGAGCTATAACATGAATTTTCTTATGGCTGGCAGAAAGAGTCTTTATTCCTTCCGTACCATCTGCTCCCATTCCTGTAAGGACAACACATGTAATCTCATCATAATTACACTGTACAAGTGACTTATACATAACATTGGCACATGGTCTTAAGCCATCTATAGGAGGCTCGTCATTAAGCTTTATCACATACTCAGATGCTTTCTTGACAACCTTGATATGTTTTCCTCCTGGTGCAATATATACCCAGCCTTTCTGTATAACATCACCATCTGCCCCTTCCTTAACATTAATATCACTTATTTCGTTAAGTCTGGCTGCTAAGGATGCTGTAAACCCTGCCGGCATATGCTGTACAAGTACCACTCCGGCATCCAGATTCTTAGGAAGCATTGGTATTACCTGTTGTAATGATTTTGGTCCACCTGTTGAGCAGGCAAGTGCAACAACCTTCTTACTGCCACTTTTAATATTGGTAAATCTTGAAGGATTAACCTTTGGAGGAATTGTATCATTAATCTCATTCCTGCGTCTTAAAGCAGATATTGCATCAATAGAAGCTTTTTTCTCCGATGAAATTAATGATGTCCTTCCTGATGTAAGCCTGCTGCCAGAATATCCTGATGGCTTCACATCCGTAGCCGACCTTGTTCTTTCCACAGACGCTTTGGAACTTGTTGCAACATTAAGCATATCATGTATACGCTTTTTAAAGTCATTGCCCTTAGTTTCAAAATAATTCTCTGGTTTGGTCACAAAATCAAACGCTCCATATTCAAGAGCCTGAATAGTTTCTTTTGCGCCTTCTTTTGCTACTGTACTTACAACAATAACAGTCTGCTCAATATGATTCTTTTGCAGCTTCTGTAATAATTCCAGCCCGTTCATCTTAGGCATATTAATATCAAGAATTATTGCACTGTACAGATTAGGATTAGATACAATCAAATCAAATCCCTCAAGTCCGTCTTTTGCAATAGCTGCGACTTCATACTCATTACCTTCGTTTATTATATCAGATATAACCCTTCTCATGAGTGCAGAGTCATCTATGACAAGTATTTTTTTTGCCATATTACAGCCCCCTTTCTTTCTTGCGAATTATTCTTTGCTGGGCAAAAACGTATTTAACAATATCCTCCGTATCTTCCTTCTGCATATTCACAAACTGAAGTCTGCTGTCATATACGCTGTCAGAATTCTGATTGCGCATTGACATTACAACCTTTGCCATCAGCTTCATATATCTGCTTCTGTCCCCTACCTGTATTGGAAAACTTACATTAACAATCGAATCCGCATCATATTGTTTCTTTGAAAAAAGTCTCAGTCCACCACCGCTTATGTCAACAATTATTCCTTTGTCTTCCGGCATGACAAAATTATCCGGCAATTTTCCGGTTACATCAAAATTCTTTCGTTCTTCATCTGTCAGCGGTATAATATCTGCATCAATAGTGCATTTCAGCCTGTAGAATTCCCTTCTCTGGAACTTTACAAGTGCTGTTTCAGGTCTTAATTCAACTGTAAATATATTTCCTTCTTTTCCTCTTGATTTTACAGTACAGTCAGATTTATAAATGTAATTACCTGTATAAAAAAAAGCTTCTATCATAGTTCCGACTTCAAGCACTATCATTTTTCCCTGTCTTGAAGGCATCGTACAGATAATAGTCTCATCATTGATATCCATTATCTGGCTTACAAGCATTTCTTTTGTTTCTCCGTTTTCTTTTATACGCCTGCTCTTTTTAAATAATTCAACCTTCCCACCTACAACAAGCTGTTCGAACATTCCCGCACCTCATTTCCTCTTAATCACATATTCTTTGCAAATACAGACCTTAGATATCCTCTTATGCCTCTCTTATGAACAGGAACATCTGCACCTTCTGACATCAGCCGTGTTGCTATTTCTTCAAAATGCCTTGACGATGTGGCATTTGGAAATATCATAGAGACCGGTTTCTGCTTCATAATTGCTTTTTTAATATTATTATCCTGTGGAACCGCACCTAAATACTGCATATTAATTTCAAGGAATTTCATAACCACAACATTAAGCTTTTCATACAGGCTTCTACCCTCAGCTTCAGAATCAACTCTGTTAGCTATCATCTTAATTGTTGTTTCATCTTTTTTGAAATTCTCATTCATGCTTAATGCCTTAAGGAGCGCATATGAATCCGTTATCGATGTTGGTTCTGGTGTTGTCACAAGTATCGTCTCCGGACTTGCGACAAGAAACTCCATGACAGCAGGAGATATTCCTGCACCGGTATCAATAATTATAACATCTGCCATTCCTTCAAGTTCTGAGAGTTTATTAACAAGCCTTCTTACCTGCTCTTTATCAAGATTGACAAGCTTTGCAATTCCAGAACCACCTGATATGAATCTTATTCCTTCAGGTCCTTCTGTTATTATCTCGTCAAGCTCCTTGCCCGCAAACATAAGGTCACTGAGATTATATTTAGGAATAACACCAAACATTACTTCAATATTAGCAAGCCCGAAATCAGCATCCAGTATAATAACTTTCTTCCCCATCCTTGTAAACTGCACTGCAAGATTAATAGAAGTACTTGACTTGCCAACACCGCCTTTTCCACTTGTTACGGCAATAACACGCGAATTCGTAATGTTTTTTAAATTTTGTTTTTTAATTATATTGCGAAGATTCTCTGCCTGATCCATCATGATTTACCTCCCAATAATAATTTAGCAAGTCTCTGCTCATTAATTACCTCAATGTCATTAGGTACATTCTGTCCTGAAGTTGTATACGAAAGCTGTCCGCCTGTATAAAGCTTCATATTAAGCATATTCCCAAGGCTGCATGTTTCATCTAATTTAGTAAATATAATAGCCCAGTCCTTAATATGCTTATATTTATCTGCAATATTTACAAGATCCTTATACTTGGTTGTGACACTTAATGTCAGATATATTTCAAAATCAAATTCATCCTTTCTGCGTTCAACCGTCTCAATGAGCTTATCCAGCTCTTCCATCTGTTCTTCTGACTTATGTGACCTTCCTGCCGTGTCAACAAGTATAAGTTCATAAGTTTTAAATTCATCAAGACACTCATCCATTTCATCAGGAGAATATGCCACATTTACAGGGCAGTCAATTATAGACGCATATGTATTAAGCTGTTCCACTGCAGCTATTCTATATGTATCAGAGGTTATAAAAGCAACCTTTGTGTATTTTTCAAGTTTAAAATGTGACGCTATTTTTGCAATAGTTGTAGTCTTTCCAACGCCTGTTGGTCCAATAAAAAATATCACCTTCGGTTTGTCTCCAAGAGATATTGTGCGGGGTTCTCCAAGCTTTAGTATAATCTTCTGGTACACAGCAGACAGAATACTGTCAATGTTAGATTCTTTCTTAAGCGAAGCCTCAATATCAGCAATTATTTCATCTGCATATTTTGAATCAACCTCATTATCAACCAGCTTTTTATATATAAGTTGTAAGAATTTATAATTGGCATTCTCACGCTCTTTAACTATCTTCTTTCCTGTATCCTGTGCATATGTTTCTTCATGCATGACAGATGCTGCTGCCGGCCGCTTTGCACTGTTACTTCCAGGATTCATCTGATTTTCAAGAAGTGAGTGAAGTGAATCAAGTTTCTTCTCAATATTAGCAGCGTTGGAATTCATATCAATCTTTTCATCTGCAACAAGATTAATCTGCGAACCTCCTGTAATATTCTTCATCGGCTGACTGCTTATAAATCCACTATTAGCACCTTTATTTTCCATGGTTGGCTTTTTATTATTAATGCCATTAATAAATTCTTTTTCCTCAAGTGCGGCAGTAACCTCAACAACATCTTTCTTAAAAAGTCTGAATACACCTCTCTGTTTTAATGTCTTGACGTTAAGAACCACTGCACCGCTTCCTAATTCATCTTTAGCTTTTAATATTGCTTCTGTCTCTGTCTCCGCCTGAAATTTCTTCACTATCATTTATGCTGTCACCATCCCCACTGATTGTAATTCTACATTAGATTCCACCTCATTATATGAAATCACAATTATATCCTTATAATAATCCTTAGCCAGATTTCTGAAATACATTCTCACAATAGGCGATGTGATAACTATTGGATTCTTACCCATATCCTCAAGCTTCTTGAGTTCATTGCCTAATGCTTCAACAATCTTCTTACTGCGTTCAGGGTCAAGCGACAGATATGACCCCTGTTCTGTATTCTTAACAGAATTCATAATCTCCTGCTCAATTGCAGGGTCAACTGTAACAACATTTGTCACTTCGCCTACCGTAAAGTACTTGCTTGAAATTGCTCTCTTTAGTCCCTGTCTTGCGTACTCTGTCAATATATCCGGATCTCTTGTAACAGCTGCATGGTCTGCCAGAGTTTCTAATATAGTAACAAGATCTCTTATTGATATTCCCTCTTCAAGAAGATTCTGTAAAACCTTCTGAATCTCACCAATGCCCATAAGCTTAGGTACAAGTTCATCAATAAGTGTTGAATTGTTATCTTTAATATTATTAATAAGATTCTGTACATCCTGTCTGGTAAGAAGCTCAGCAATGTGCTGTCTTATAACCTCTGTAAGATGTGTTGCAATAATTGATGGCGGATCAACAACCGTATATCCAAGTGATTCTGCTCTTTCTCTCTGGCTCTCAGTTATCCATATAGCCGGGAGATGGAAAGATGGTTCAAATGTAGGAATACCGGTTATCTCTTCTTCAACATATCCTGGATTCATAGCCATATAATGGTCAAAAAGTATCTCACCTTCACTCACCTGTATACCCTTAATCTTAATGACATACTGGTTTGGATTGAGCTGTATATTATCACGCAGTCTGATAATAGGAACAACTGCACCAAGTTCAAGTGCAATCTGTCTTCTTATCATGACAACTCTGTCAAGAAGATCTCCTCCCTGATTAACATCAGCAAGCGGGATAATTCCATATCCAAACTCAAGCTCAATAGGGTCAACATTAAGCAATGAAACAACATTTTCAGGCTTACGTATTTCCTGTGCCTCGTTCTCTTCCTGCTCAGCGCTCTCTTCAATCTTAGCTTCTCCTGCTTTAGTTCCTAGCTTCCTTCCGTAAAAAATAAGAGCTGCTCCTAACGGAACAAATATGTACCATGGTAACGGTGTAAAAATTCCAAGGACAGAAAGTGCAGCACCAACCATAATAAGTACCCTGTCCATCGAAAAAAGCTGTCCAACTATCTCATCACCAAGTTCTCCATCACTTGATGCTTTAGTTACAAGAATACCTGTTGCAAGTGATATAAGCAATGATGGTATCTGTGAACACAATCCGTCGCCGATTGTAAGAATAGTATACTTAGAAAGAGCATCATTAATTGATAATCCTCCATATATCATTCCCATGACTATACCACCAACAAGGTTGATTCCGGTAATAATAAGACCGGCAGTTGCATCTCCCTTAACATACTTGGTAGCACCATCCATAGAACCAAAGAAACTGTTTTCCTGCTGTAGCTTCTTTCTTCTCTCAGCAGCCTCCTTATCAGTAATGGCTCCTGTATTAAGGTCTGAGTCAATAGCCATCTGCTTACCAGCCATTGCATCAAGTGTAAATCTTGCAGTTACCTCTGCAACTCGCTCAGAACCCTTGTTAATAACTATAAACTGAACGATAATAAGAATAATGAATATAATAATACCAATTACCAGATTACCGCCGCCAACAAACTTACCAAATGTATCAACAACCTTACCTGCATCACCATTCTTTAATATAAGCTTAGTTGAAGATACATTAAGGGAAATTCTGAAAATAGTCGTAAATAACAGCATCGTAGGAAAAGATGCCATATCCAGAACTTCCTTAGCAAAAAGTGAATTAAAAAGCACCACCATTGCTACCAGGATATTAATTGCAAGCAGAATATCAAGCAGCCATGAAGGAATTGAAATAATGAAGAATAATACTGCTGCAAGCAGATATATTCCGATAAACAGATCGTTCTTCTTAATCTTCATCATTTCTCTCCTTTCAATTTAGTCATTATTTTACATAATATCACATAATCTGACTTTTATCTATTATTTGTGCGTAAAACAGATGCAAGAATTTCTGCAACTGCATAGTACAACTCTGGAGGTATTTCCATACCTATATCAACATTATGATAAATAATTCTCGCAAGAGGCTTATTTTCTACTACAGATATATTGTACTCTTTTGCTTTATCCCTTATCTGGAAAGCCAGATAATCAGCACCTTTGGCTATAACTACAGGTGCTTTTCCAGAATCAGGTTCATATTTCAGTGCCACCGCAAAATGTGTCGGGTTCGTAATTACAACATCCGCCTCTGGAAGCTGCTGCATCATTCTTCTTCTTGAGATTTCCTGCATCCTTCTCTTAATCTGTCCCTTAACCTGCGGATCACCCTCTGCATTCTTGAATTCATCTTTAACTTCCTGTTTTGTCATCATATTATCAGTCTTAAACTTATGTCTCTGATATATAAGGTCAACAAAACCAACTATAAGAAACACTGCACTTATCTGGATTCCAAGATTAATAATTATATTACCGACCACAGAAAGCGCAGTATATAAAGTAACATCATAAAAAGTAAGCAGAATATTCATATTCTTTCTTACACAATTGTAGACCATAATTCCAATAATACTCATCATGGCAACAGCCTTAATCAGTTCAAATAACTGCCTTACAGAAAAAATCCTTTTAAATCCATTAAGAGGATTAATTTTACTTGCCTTCGGTGCAAGCGGTTTAGCTGTAACCATCCATCTTTGCTGAAGCATATTTCCAAGAATTGCTATGATTACAGCGACAATAAGCACAGGGATAATAATATTAAGAATAATTATAATTGCCTGTCTTACAATACCAGATGCCATATTAATTGTCAGTCCCTGTGAACTTTCATTAATAACCTTCCCCATAAGAGCATATATCGTTGTAAATGCATCTATCAGTTTAGTTCCTATCTTTCCAACATACACTTTAAGCATAATAAACAGTGACATAAGTGAAACTGCCGTTATCAGTTCCTTACTTTTGGCAACCTGACCTTCTTTTCGGATATCATCCAGCTTCTTACTTGTAGCCGGTTCTGTCTTTTCTCCTCCTGGTCCGTCTTTAGCAAACAACTGGAGGTTCATGTAAAGATAAGTTCTTCGCACTAGCTCATTCCCCTTACTAACATAGCAAATAATCTTTCTATCTCATCAAGTATAAAATCAGACACTGATGGAAGCATTGAAATTGTAAACAAAATTACAAATATACCTACAAATATCTTTAGCTGCATACCAACAACAAACATATTCATCTGAGGTGATACCTTGGCAAGAATCGCAAGCACACAGTTTAGCATAAGAATCGCTGAAAATACCGGAAGCGCAATTCTGAATCCTATAACAAAAAAATCTGACATAAAACTTATTATGGCAGTATATATTCCTGCACCAAATTTCACCCCACCAATTGGAATAACTTTATATGTCTCAATAATTGCAGCGACAAGATACTGATGCATACCTGAAATTATAAGCAGAAGCATCATCATATAATAATATAAATTTCCCATGATACCAACCTGCATTCTTGTTGTAGGGTCATAAAGCTGTGCCATTGATATACCGATATCCATATCAATAATCTTACCTGCAAACATAATAATCTGCACGCAAAAAGACGACACTGCCCCAAGAAGAATTCCAACAATCATCTCCTCAACAACAATTATCGCATAATCAATCATGCCATTATACTCAACTGTCATATCAGGAAAAAGCGAATATACCAAAACTGTAAGGCACAGCGCAAATCCAGCCTTTACCTTTCTTGGTACATTTGCCATATTAAAAAAAGGCGCAGCAAATACAAAAGATGCCAGCCTTATTAATATCAAAACAAATAATTCAAATTGCTCCAATGCAAATGTAAAATTCATAACACACTATCCTGCCATCATATATACTGACCAAAGCTTCCCCAAAGCATCTGCATAAACGAAACTATCTCATTAAGAAGCCAGTTTCCCATAATCATAAGTGCAATCATAATTGCAAGAAGTTTTGGAACAAATGTAAGTGTCTGTTCCTGAATAGATGTAAGTGTCTGAAAAAGACTTATAATAAGTCCGACAATCATTGAAACAAGTAAAAGTGGCACAGAAGTCTTCACTATAACCCATATAGTCTGTCTTGCTACTGTTACAACCTGTCCAGCATCCATATTCTTTACCTCCTGCCTTACTTAAATGTTGCTACAAGATTTCCAATTATCAGATTCCAGCCATCTGCCATTACAAACAAAAGAATTTTAAATGGTGTAGAAATTGTCGTTGGCGGCAGCATCATCATACCCATACTCATCAGAGTGGATGCCACTACCATATCAATTACAATAAACGGAATATAAATCAAAAATCCCATAATGAATGCTTTCCGAAGCTCGCTCAGAATGAATGCCGGAACCAGTGTGGTAAACGGAACATCCGACAATTCCTTTGTATCTTTATACGTTTCTCCGGAAATCTCCGCAAAAAGATTCACATCCCTTATCTGGATCTTTGCATCTTTGATCATAAATTCACGAATCGGCCCTTCTGCTTTTTCAAAAAATTCCGACTGTGTGATTTCTCCCTTATCGAGTGGCTGAATTGCCTCTTTGTTGATCTGCTGGAACGTTGGCCACATGATAAAAAATGTCAGAAACAATGCCAGACCGATCAAAACCTGATTGGGTGGTGTCGTCTGCGTTCCGATCGCAGTCCTAAGGAAATGAAGTACAATGATAATTCGTGTAAACGAAGTCATCATAATCAGAATCGATGGTGCAAGTGATAGAATTGTCAACACCAGAAGCATCTTGATCGGTGTGGAAACCGATCCGGAATCATTGTTATATGTAATTGACAATCCATTGGCATTGTCTGTATTATGATCTGCTCCCTGTGTATCTTTCTGTGTAATCTTTGTAATACTGTCCGGGTCCATGGAACTTGCATAGACACGTCCCGGATGCATCATGCATAATGTAATTGTAAGTATTAAAACCGCACACGCAAACGCAAAACTTGCAATGCAGTATATCTTTTTCCCTTTGCTCATCTTTATCCTTGCTTCTTTGGTAACTTGTCTTTTAACTGGTTGAGAATTTCCGCAAAAGAATCCTGCTTTTTCCCACTCTGTTCCAGCTCAAAAGAGAAATCTTTTAATTGATCCCTCGTAAGCTGTGCCAGAAGATGTACTTCCTCTTTTCCAACAGAAACAACCAGATAGACACTGCCGACTTCCACAATACTGATCATCTTGTTATTGCCGACACTGATTGTCTCTATCACATGCAGATTCTTATTATTCTGGCGTCCACGCTGCATACCTCCCATCCATCTGGTGGTAAGATATGTAGCAGCCAGAACAACAGCAAAAATAAACAGT
>OGNL01000807.1_pt1 | contig 11823 bp, 8 predicted proteins | sample 1573471 | NCBI WGS metagenome assembly OGNL01 (sample SAMEA2582001, study PRJEB24529) | metagenome | biome: Human gut stool | place: China | collected 2011 | reverse complement strand
TGGCAATGGCCGATGATACCGTAACAACAGATACTGTAGTTACCGTCGATGAAACTACATTTGCTTTGGCAATGGCCGACGATACTGTAACAACAGATACCGTAGTTACCGCCGATGAGACTACATTTGCTCTGGCAATGGTAGATGATACCGTAACAACAGATACTGTAGTTACTGCCGATGAGACTACATTTGCTCTGGCAATGGCCGATGATACCGTAACAACAGATACCGTAGTTACCGCCGATGAGACTACATTTGCTTTGGCAATGGCCGATGATACTGTTCAGTCTGATACAATTATTGTTGATACAGAGAAGGTAGCTCTTGCTAAGAACGACGATGAAATTGAGCCCGATACAACAACCACAGAAAAGAAAAAGGTAGAAGAAGTAATTGAAAAAGCTGAGAATAAGATTCGTTTTATGGCATAACCCACTATTTTGGTTTTAGAGGATAACATGATATTTATATATTCGTTAGGTATGTTTTGAGATTCTATTCTATATTAAAAATCCTCAGAGAAAGGCCTTTCCTGTGAAGGAAGGGTCTTTCGCCGTTTATATACCTTTCTGTTTTTGATATTTCGGAAAAGGTTTGTGCGAGGTGTACGGTATCTTGTTGGATAGCGAAGAAGCTACGAAGCGGAAACTGTGTCTGACCATGATGAGGCTGCTTATCGGAAATTATCATCCCGTTAATAATTTATTATCGCCCTGATGATAATTTATTATTTTCCCATTGATAATTGGGATTGATAACTTCCGGCAGTTTCCAGAATCGGCCGGAGAAATGGAAAAATCTGTGATCTTAGAACCCGATGATGCTGTGGATTGTGGATTTTTTCCACACTTTCCCCACAAATTCCCCGCTTTTCCCCAGTGTGGATTTTTGGTAGTATTTTTATTCCTCATTGATTATCAGTGAATTATATTGAAATGCTGTTTTTGGCACGCTAGTTGTATTATTATAAGTAGAAAGTAAAAGCAATCATAGTTAGTAAATTAGATTAAGTGTAAAAGTGGAGGCTAAGCGTAGCACACATCTCAAATATCTCTCTCGTGAGAAAGGGGTATTTAAAAAAACATCCTTAAGGTTAGTTTTGTTTTGGAAATTTGGGTTTATTAAAGGATGTTTACCGAGCAGGCTGTCTTCTTCTATAAAAAGAGGGCAGCCTGCTCTTTTTTTATTCCTATAGATTGGATTTGTTTTTTCAGGCTCTTCTGCGGTTCGTAAGAATTTGCCCGTGCGGTAGAAGCCCGGATACAGTAATCCCCTTATTCTGTAGGCGCTCAGACCGGAATTGGAGTCTGTTGCCACGGAATAAGGGGATTGTTGGTTATTGGTCTGCCTCTTGCTGTTCCTGTTGGTCTCTCAGGGCCAGGCGACGGCTTTGACGGATCATGTAATAATAAGCACAGGTTGCCGTGAAGAAATACACTACAGTCTGAATCCACAAAGCATAGTATTCTTGTTGCACGTCATCCAATAGGGCACCCATTGAGTTGATGCGGATAAAACCGTTCACCCCGAAGGTTGAAGGGGCTATCCACGAAAGGAGGTGCCATACTTCGGGAATCGCTGCTCCCGGCCAGGAAATGCCCGAAATGAAGAGCAGAGGTATTGACGTGAAAACAAACAGAGGCATGCAGCTCTCGCGCGAGAATACCAAGATGGACAGAGTCATGGCAAAGAAGATGCAGGCCAGAAGATAAGGAAGCATGAAGGCCATCAGATCCCAGATTTGCGGAATCTGCGGCAGACTGAATATCTTGGGCACTGCCAACAGCAGCCAGCTGCTCATCACGGCGTAGACCATGAAATAACACAGAGATTTTCCGATTACGATACGGAAGGTTCCGTTTCGCTTTCCGGGAGGCAGCTGCAAATGGAAAGTATGCAGCTCGCGCGCCGTTCCGTTTATCTGACCGATACCCAGCAGCAGTGTCTGCTGGATGATCAGAATCAGTACGGCCGGAATCAAGAAACTGGCGAAACCGTTCTGCGGGTTGAACATCGGCACATATTCATATTCCAGTGGGGCCGTGCTGATGTTGTCCTGTTCGTCGGTTGTGTTTCCCAGACGCTCAATCTGGATTTCCTTGTTCATGTCGAGCGACACATCGGTGCAGACCGACAGAATGGCCTTATAGTAAAGCAGTCCGCTCATGTCCGAATAGGCAGCCACAGTGGCTTGTTTGCCCGAGTTGAGGCGTTTGCTGAAGTCGGACGGTATCAGGATGGTGCCGTAGGCTTTCTGCTTTTTCATCAGCGTCTTGGCTTCTTCCACATCCGAAGCATAGGCCACAATGCGCAGGTCGGGCGCAGCGTCGGCACGTGTCAGGAACTCGCGGCTCAGAGCCGAGTGCGACTGGTCTACGGCTACGACAGGTACCTCGCGCACCACCTCGCCGGTGTAGATAAAGGCATACAGTAGCGGATAGAGCAGGGGTACCAGGATGAAGAAGATCAGCACACCCTGATCGCGGAACACACGTCCGCATTCCCGGCGCCAGATGAGGAAGGTTTCGCTCACCGTGCGCAGAAACCGCTGATATAAAGATGTATTTTCTTTCATAACTTAAGGGATGTAGTTAAATTCACGCAATGCTTTGTGCAGGCGTCCCAGGAAGGGGAGCGGAAGCAGGATGAAGATGACCAGAGCCAGATAAGGTTTCCAGGCATATTCGATGGGGTATCCGTTGAGGATCTGGTTCACGTAAATCAGGAAATAATGGCGCAGCGGGAACAGGTTGGCGAGCATCTGCAAGGACGGGTGCATGGCCATGACCGGAAAAGTGAATCCGGAGATGGAGAAAGACACCACGCCCCACAGCGAGCAGGCGCTCAGCGCCAGACGGAGTGTGGGCAACAGGGAGAATACCAGTACTCCGAAGCCCTGCGAAGCCAGAACCATGACCAGCGTGGACAGCATCAGGGCACCCACACTGCAGTGGAACGGGAATTGCAGCACTCCGTAAAGATATACGTTGATGCCCAAAGCCACAGCATAGAAAATCAGCGTGTGCGGTGCCAGTTTGCCGAGCAGCGCCCGCATGATGTTCTGGTCGGCCATTTCGAGCCATTCCTTTCGCGTGTTGTATTTGATTTCGCTGCCGATGGAGAATACCGTCATCATGAAGATCATGAGCATGAGTATGCCCGGCAGAATCGTATTGTTCAGATAAACCGAGTAGTTGAGCCACGGATTCTGCAAGGCATGCGTGTCGATCACGATCGGTTGCAGAAAAGCCCGTGCTGCGGCTTCGGGAATGCCGCGTGCCTGCATGGTCTGAAGCCCCACGGCTCCTTTGGCCAGCTCCGACATGGTGCGCATATCCCTGTAGATCAGTGAGCCGGCAATCAGGAAGGTGTTGTTCGTATAGAAAGATACCTTGGGCTGACGGCTGGCCATCACATCGTCGGTCGTTCCTTTGGGGATATAGTAAAAGGCATAAATCTTGCCTCGCTGCATGTCTTTTCTCGCTTCGGCGATGTTGGCATATTGCTTGCTGATTCCGGTTTGCGTAAAGGCATCCAGATTGCGGATGATGTTGCGGGTGGTGGAGGTGTTGTCCTGATCGACCACGCCTACCGGAAGGTTTTTAGGCAACCCTTCATTCATCAGGGTTGTGAAGAACAAGCAACAGCATAAAGGAGCGATGACCATGCAGAACAGATACAGCGGGCGGGAGACGAGTATTCTCAGCTCCCGCAGCATGATTGCTATGATTCCTTTATTGCTTTGCATGATGTGTGGATTTCCATTATTTGCGGATGATTACGGACATGCCCGGGCGCAGTCCGGCGATTTTCTCTTTCGGAGTGGCTTTTACCTCGAAGGTCTTCAGGTCAAACTGACCGGTTGTCTTGGTCGCTTTCCAGGCAGCGTATGAGCCCATATCCTTCATGGAAGACACCTTGAGCAGTACTTCTTTGTTGAAAGCCGGCACGAAGGCTTTGAATTCAGAACCGACAGCTAGATTGCTCAACTGGTCTTCGCGCACGTTGAAGGTCACCCACATGTCCTGAAGCATACTCACGTTCATGATCGGGGCACCGGTTCCGACCAGTTCACCGATTTGCGGGAAGATTTCGGCTACTTCACCGTCCATCTGGGCGATGAGCACGGTCTCCTTGATATAAGAGTTCACTTCGTCTACCACACCCTGAGCCTGACGTGCCTGAGCGGCAGCAGCCTCTTTATCCTCTTTCTGGGCACCGTTGCGGGCCAGGTCATATTGAGCCTTGGCAGCTTTCTCGGTAGCCTGCATGGCTTTATAGTTGGCATACACCTCGTCGCGCTTTTGCGCACTCATGACGCCCTCTTCAAACAGACGGTTGATGCGGTTGTATGACTTTTCTGCAATCTCCAGTCCGGCTTTTGCTTTCTGCCACATTTCATAAGCGGCCTGAATCTGCTCACGGCGTGCGCCCTTGTCAGCCTTCTCGCGAATGGCATTTGCTGCATTCTGCACGGCTTCGGCTTGTGCCAGCTTGGCCTGCACGTCCGGAGCTTCCAGTATAGCCAGCGTGTCGCCGGCGCGTACGTGGTCACCTTCGTGCACCAGGATGCGCAGGATGCGTCCCGGCACCTTGCTCGATACGCGGTATTCGTTGGCCTCGGCCTGTCCCTGGATGATTTCATCTTCATTGCCTAAAAGGAACATTCCTGCTCCGGCAACCAGGGCTACAATGACAACCAGACTCACCAAAGCCCAGATAATGCTATGTTGTTGTGCTTTCTTTTCCATAATTCTTTAGGTTTAAATATTTTGTAATAGATTCGTTTTATATGTTGTTCTTTGGTTTATTGTACTTGCAGACGTCCGAGCGCTTTCTTCAGATAAGTGTCAGCCAGACGGATGTCAATCTGTGCATCAATCTTTTCGGTTTGGGCGGAAAGCCAGGCGGTCTGCGCCTCCATCACGTTCGATGTCGGGATGACTCCCTCGCGGAATCCCTTGGTGGCGATTTTCAGATTCTCCTCAGCCTTTTCCATGCTCCGGTTGGCCAGAGCCAGGCGTTTCTGGGCCTCTTCGGTCTTGAACTTGCTCTGGCTGATTTGCAATTCTATTTTTTCTTTTACCTCTTCCTTTTGCATTTTGGCAATGGTGGCTTCAGCTTTGGCAGCTTTTACCTTATAGAATCCTTCGCCCCAGTGCAGAATAGGCACTTGCAGCATGACGCCTACATTCCAGGTGCCGCGGAATTTCTTTTCAAAGCTGTTGAAAACCGATGGGCTGGTTGCGGCATATCCGCCGATGAGTGCCAGTGACGGCAACATGTCCGAGCGCACAACGTTGATTTTCTGCTGGTAAATCTGATTGGCGATTTCCAGACTCTGGATTTCGGGACGCTGGTCGGCTCCCTGATTCAGTTCTTCTTCGCTTACGGTTTCTGCCAGTACGTTTTCCACGCTTTCATCGGCCAGCGTGATCTCTTCCGTCAGGTCCAGACCGCAGAGTTGGCACAGAAGCATCTTGGAGAGGCTCAGTCCGTTGTCCACTTTCGTCAGATTCATTTCCGCTTCATTGAGTTTCACTTTCACGGTAAGTCCGTCGGCTTGGGTGGCCACACCTTCCTGAATCATTTTTTCCACATCCTCGTCCAGTTTGCGGATCAGGTTCAGATAACCTTCGGCCAGCTTCTTTTTGTTACTGAGCGACACGGTCATCCAGTAGGCTTCATCCGTACTCAGCACCAGATTCTGTGTTTCGGTGTCATATTGCTTGCCGGCCAGTTCTTTCGACAGTTCGGTGATTTTGTTGTAGGCCCGTATCTTTCCGCCCATATACAGCGGTTGGGTGAGCATGACACCGGCCACCCAGGTATTTCGCGTATCGGTCCGGAAGGCATCAGCCAGGTCTTTTCCGGCCTGATTCAGGGCTTGTTCCACACCCTGCAATTTGCCCGACTGGATGAACTGCTGGGCCATCTGTCCCAAAATCGGGTTAATCTGTCCTAATTGGGTGACAAACTCCGTGAGTCCCGGCATCAATGCCTGTCCGATGTTGGTACCCAGATTTCCCAGGCTGTTCTTTTGTGCATCGCTGAGCAGTGATATTTCATCGCCGAAGCGCATATAGCCTCCGGAGGCTGAAATCTTGGGGAGATAATTTGTAAAGGCTGCCTTGTCCTCGTAGTGTGCCTTTTCCATCTTCAGTTTGGATATCTGCAAAGTCTTGTTGTTGGCTATCGCCAGGTTTCTGCAGCTGTCTAAAGATAGAACCCGTTGTGCCTGAATTCCGGTGATGAATCCAGACAACATTAAAATAACGATTAGTCTTTTCATTATATTGTATTTAGTTGATATTTCTTTTTGTTCGTGAATGATTGCATAGGCAACGATACAAAAGTAATATCTTTGCGGAAAGAAGCAAAGAAAAGACATTTTTTTTATTGAATATTATCATCTTAGAAACAAAAAAGCCTGCTCGAAAAAGAGCAGGCTTTTCTGTTTATTTTTCAAAGGTTACAGATGCGTTTCCGATATTGTTTCCGTCAGCGAAGATGGATACCCGATAGGTTCCGGCGCTGAGGAACTCGTTTACGTCCCAATACAGAGTGACGTTCTGTGCGTCTCCCGTGTATTCGATATCACGTTTCATGGAATATTCCAGATTCTTGTTCTCGTAGGGGAATGTATTTCCGTTGGTCAGCACTTCGTTGGTTGGCTTCAGGATGCGCACATAAATGCTTTTCATTCCGGTGGTAGCCGTGATATTCTTGGCAATGGTAAAGTTTACGACCAGCTGTTTGGCATCTTTGATTTTCCGTGCGTTCTTGCCCCGCTTGTTTTTGGCAGACATGGAAATGCCGGTAGCATCCAGCTGTGAGGCGATGGCCACCTTGTCGCTCAGCGATGCCTTCTCGCTTTGCAGGCTGGAGATATGGGTCTGTGCCTGTGAATATTGTGCCTTGATTTGCTGGTTCTCTGTGGTCAGCGCCTGGTTCAGGCGGTTCAGAGAGTCAATTTCCAGAATATATCCACGCATGATGGCACGCACTGTGGCCAACTCCTTTTTCAGTCGCGCAATCTCTGCGGCATCGGTTGACTTGACGCGTTTCAGTTCGGCCAGCAACTCCTCGGTGCGCTGCTGTTCCTTGTCCAGCTGGGCGATGAGGGAGTCGTTATTGATTTGCGTTTTCATTTCGTTGTATTGCTTGGCAAACTGTGCATATTCGTTTTCCATTTCCTTTTTGTCCATTTCTGCCAGTTTGACCATTTCCTCGTGTTCTGCGCTCTTTTCACTCAGAGAATAAATGAGGTAGCCCACACATCCGCACAGGATGACTACTACGACGCTAGCAATTACAATGATTTTTTTCTTGTCCATAGTCCTAAAATATTTATCGTTTTTGAGGCTTTCGTTTTCAAAGCCGCAAATATAATTCTTTTCTATCGAACCATTGCAAACAAATCTTATTTTTCGTTGGGGTTTTTAATTTTATTTCCGGCGAATCAGGGTTGCAGGGTAAATGCTTCCTCGTTTTTATTAAAAAAACGAATTACTTTTTCTCCTTATTAAAAAAAAACGTACCTTTGAAAACCTAAACATTCAACAAGGTTTATTAAGACTACATTATTAATAACATTATATATTTATGAAGAAACTGATCGGAAAACTTTCTCAAAGCAAGGCCGCACTGTTGGCCATGGGAGTTCCGGCCGGAGTAGTTCCTGCTGTAGCCGCTACAGCAGATGCCACTGTTTCGGTTCAGGAGAACGCCCAGCAGTCTTTGAACATTGTGGGTGCGTGCATGATCAACCCGACAACATTGGAGATTCTTTATTCAAACGGTACCCGCATGAGTATGGATTTTTACGGAGAGAACATCTTCCGTATCTTCCAGGACAATCAGGGCGGTATCATCCGTGATCCGCAGGCTACTCCCGAAGCTCAGATTTTGGTGGACAATCCCCGAAAGGCAGTTTCTCAGATTGAACTGAAAGACCAGAATGGAGTGATTACGGTACAGACCAAGGATGTCAAGATTGAATTGGACAAGAAAACCACACTCTTCAAGGTCACCAGCCAGAAAACAGGCAAGGTGGTTGCTGAGTCTGTGGCTCCCGTTCAGTTTGACTAAAAAGGAAAAACGATCCTAACGCTGAAAGAGAACCCTGATGAATATTTCTACGGCGGCGGTGTGCAGAACGGACGCTTCTCACACAAGGGCCAGGAAATTGAAATCGTGAACACCAACAACTGGACCGACGGCGGTGTGGCTTCTCCGACACCTTTCTATTGGTCAACCGAAGGATACGGTATCATGTGGCACACCTTCAAGCCCGGAAAATATGATTTCGGCGCAGCCGAGAAGGGCAAGGTTGTGTTGCAGCATGACGAAGACTATCTGGATCTGTTCCTGATGGTGAACGATACTCCGGTAGCTTTGCTGAACGATTTCTATCAGCTTACCGGTAATCCGGTGCTGTTGCCTAAGTTCGGTTTCTACGAAGGACACTTGAACGCTTACAACCGTGACTACTGGAAGGAAGATCCGAAGGGCGTGTTGTATGAGGACGGAAAGAAATATGTAGAGAGTCAGACCGACAATGGCGGTACCAAGGAGTCTCTGAACGGTGAGAAGAACAACTATCAGTTCTCTGCTCGTGCGGTAATCGACCGTTACAATGCACACGACATGCCATTGGGATGGGTTCTTCCGAACGACGGTTACGGAGCCGGATACGGCCAGACCGAAACTTTGGACGGTAACATCCAGAACCTGAAAGAGTTTGGTGACTATGCCCGTTCGAAGGGAGTGGAGATTGGTTTGTGGACTCAGTCTGACCTGCACCCGAAGGAGGGAATCAGTGCCCTGTTGCAGCGTGATATCGTGAAAGAAGTGCGCGATGCCGGTGTACGTGTGCTGAAAACCGACGTGGCTTGGGTAGGAGCCGGATATTCATTCGGTCTGAACGGTGTGGCTGATGTAGGTCATATCATGCCTTACTACGGAAACAACGCCCGTCCGTTCATCATCTCACTCGACGGTTGGGCCGGAACACAGCGTTATGCCGGTATCTGGACCGGTGACCAGACTGGTGGTGAATGGGAATACATCCGCTTCCATATCCCGACTTATATCGGTTCCGGTTTGTCCGGTCAGCCGAATATCTGTTCTGATATGGACGGTATCTTCGGTGGAAAGAACCTGCCGGTAAATATCCGCGACTTCCAGTGGAAGACCTTTACTACCATGCAGCTGAACATGGACGGATGGGGATCTAATCCTAAGTATCCGCACATTCTGGGCGAGCCGGCTGAATCTATCAACCGCTGGTATCTGAAGATGAAGTCAGAGTTCATGCCTTATACCTATAGTATTGCCGAGGAGGCTATCGACGGCAAGCCTATCAACCGTGCGATGTTCCTGGACTATCCGAACGACTATACTTTGGGAACCGCAACCCGTTACCAGTTCCTGTACGGTCCGTCAGTGCTCGTAGCTCCTGTTTATCAGAACACCGCTTCCGACGACAAGGGCAACGACGTGCGCAACGGTATCTATCTGCCGGAAGGCAAGTGGGTGGATTATTTCACCGGCGATGTTTACGAAGGCAACACCATCATCAACAACTTTGATGCACCGATCTGGAAATTGCCGTTGTTCATCAAGATGGGAGCCATCATCCCGATGACTGCGCCGAACAACAATCCAAACCAGATTGACAAGAAACTGCGTATCTACGATCTGTATCCGTGTGGAACCACTACTTTCACCGAGTATGACGACGACGGTATCACCGAACAGTATAAGTTTGGCAAGAGCGCAACTACCAAGATCGTTTCTGAGGAGAAGGACGGCAAGGTAGTCGTTACCGTTGAGCCTACTCAGGGAAGCTTCGACGGCATGGAGAAGAACAAGGTAACTGTATTCCGCGTCAATGTTACCGCTCAGCCTAAGAAGGTTTCTGCGAAACTGGGAAAGAAGGGCGTGAAACTGACCGAAGTTTCTTCTTTGGACGAGTTCAACAAGGGAGAGAACGTATACTTCTACGAAGCAGAGCCAAACATGAACCAGTTTGCCAACAAGGGTTCTGAGTTTGCAGCCCAGAAGGTCATCAAGAATCCGGTACTGCACGTGAAGCTGGCCGAAACCGATGTTACAGCCAATGCTGCCACCCTGGAGATCAAGGGCTTTGTATTCGACACTGCAAACAAACTGTTGTCTCAGACCGGTGCTCTGACTGCTCCTAAGGCTCAGATTACCGAAGAGAATACTCAGGCATACACGCTGACTCCTAGCTGGGAGAAGGTGGCCAATGCCGACTATTACGAAATCGAGTTCAACGGCATGCTGTATTCTACGATTAAGGATACGAAGCTGTTGTTCGAGGATCTGGTTCCGGAAACCGCTTACAGCTTCAAGGTACGCGCTGTGAACAAAGACGGCAAGTCTGAGTGGACAACCGTTGAGGCTACTACCAAGTCTAATCCGTTGGAATTCGCAATCAAGGGCATCACTGCCGAGACTACTTGCGAGAACCAGGGCGGTCAGGGTGTAAACAAACTGTTTGACTTTGACGAGAGCGCCGGCTGGCACAGTAAGTGGGGCAAGGGCGAGGCTGTACCGTTCGATATGTTGATCGACCTGAACAGCATTAACCAGCTCGACAAGTTCCAGTATATGTCTCGTCCGGACGGTGGAAACGGATGCTTGCAGGAAGGTACCGTTTACTACAGTATGGATAAAGTAAACTGGGTTGAGGCCGGAAAGATTCAGTGGGAAGCCGGTGGCACTCACGTGTTCGACTTCAAGGACAAGCCGACAGCACGCTATATCAAGTTGTCTATCACTAAGGCTGTGGGTAACTTCGGTTCCGGTCTGGAAATGTATGTATTCCGTGTACCAAACACAGAGAGCCTGATTCCGGGAGATATCAACCGTGATAATAAGGTAGACGAGAATGACTTGACTTCATACATGAACTATACCGGTCTGCGTAAGGGCGACGGTGACTTCGACTATGTAAGCATTGGTGACCTGAACCGCAATAACCTGATCGATGCCTTCGATATCTCGGCAGTAGGTATCAAGCTCGAAACCGGAGTAAGCAGCCGCAAGGTGGATCCGATTGCCGGAAAGGTAACCGTTACTCCATCGAAGAAGACTTACAATGCCGGCGAGGAGGTTCAGTTCATTGTGAAGGGTACAGGACTGAAGTCTGTCAACGCATTGAGCTTCGCCTTGCCATATAATACCGACGAACTGGAATACGTGGGTGTAGATGCTAAGGGCATGAAGGAAATGACCAACCTGACTAAGGATCGTCTGCACACCAACCGTCAGAAGGCTGTATATCCAACCTTCGTCAATCTCGGCGAGAAACCATATCTGGAAGACGGCGAGCTGATGGTGGTTAAGTTCAAGGCCAAGAAGAAGGTCACTATCGATACGAAAGCCATCGATGGTATGATTGTGGATAAGTATATGAACAGCTTGAAGTTCTAAGCTGACCTTACATAAAAAAGAAAGCAGCCCGATGCGGGTTGCTTTCTCTTTTTGTGATGTTCCGAAAAAACGGTCCCAATGATTTTCTGAAATCATCGAAATGAAATTCAGAAATCATTGGGACCGTTTTTATAAGTATATCCGTGCTTGTTTATTTCTTACGTTTTCTTCTGCTCTTTACCTTCTCAACGGCGTGGCTTACGATATCCGGCTTGTTCTGGAATCGGTTGCTGTAAGAAGAGTAGTCCGGACGTATCCGTTCGTAAGTCGGATCCGTGAAGAGCGGGCTGGTGATGATGTGGTCGGCTGTAGAACGGTTGCAGCAGAACACGATGTTCTCCACTCCGGCCAGTCGTG
>OGNL01000805.1_pt1 | contig 11866 bp, 9 predicted proteins | sample 1573471 | NCBI WGS metagenome assembly OGNL01 (sample SAMEA2582001, study PRJEB24529) | metagenome | biome: Human gut stool | place: China | collected 2011 | reverse complement strand
CCCATGCTCTCCAGCATCCCGCGCAGGATGCGGCGGTCATTGATGTTGACGGTGAAGCCGGTGAAGCCGATGTTCAGCAGGGCACGGGTGGTCACGTCGATCAGCTCCACCTCGGCATTGGGGGAAGAATCGCCCAGAATGTCGATATCGCACTGTACGAACTCGCGCAGACGGCCCTTCTGCGGGCGCTCGGCGCGGAACACACGGTCGGTCTGGATCACCTTGAAGGGGCTGGGCAGCTTGTCCTTGTTGGCGGCGTAGTAGCGGCTCAGCGGCAGGGTGAGGTCGTAGCGCAGGCCCATATCGGACAGCTGCTTGGGGTCGCCGGTGTTCAGGGCGGCGGTCAGCTTGTCGCCGCGCTTGAGCACCTTGAAGATCAGGTTCAGGTTGTCGCCGCCGTCGGATTTGTCCAGATTCTCCATATCCTCCAGCATGGGGGTGGAGATGCGCTCAAAACCGGCAGAGCGGTAGGTCTCCAGAATCTTGCCCTGAATGTAGTCGCGCAGGGTCTGTTCGGCGGGCAGCAGGTCCCGCATACCCTTCAAAGCCTGTGTTTTCATAACAGTAATTCCTCTCTATCTGTAAATTGTACCCGCCCTCGATGCCTGAAAAGGGGCGGGAGCGTTTTTAACTCAGTACTTTACCATTATAAAGGATAATGCCGGATTGTCAATCCAAATGGGCACACTATCGCAAATTGCACAAATCTTTGAGGTGAAGGTATGAAGCAGCAGTTTGCAGCAAAACACCCGTGGACCATTCTGGCTGCGGGGGCAGCCATTCAGGTGCTTACCGGCTTACCGGCGGCTTGGGGCGTGTTTCAGCAGCCGGTCATGGAGGAATACGGCCTTTCGGAGCAGGGGTCAGGGTATGCGTTTGGCATCCTCATCGCGGCCTTCGGTGTGGGGTGCGTGCTGGGCGGCTTCCTGCAGGACAGGCACGGCCCCCGCTGCGCGGGCCTGTGGGGCACCGCCCTGCTCTGCGGCGGCTTTTTTGCAGCGGCCTTTCTGCCGGGCTGGGCAGGGTGGGGGTTCTTTCTGGCCTTCAGCATCCCGGCGGGGCTGGGCACAGCCTTTTTGTACCCCTCTATCCAGTCCTGCGCCCAAAAGTGGTATGCAGGCCGCAAGGGATTGGCGACCGGGGTCATCGGCGGGGCAGTGGGGCTTTCCGGCGCGTTCCTTACCCTGTTCGTCCGGGCGGCGCTGCGGGGCTTTGGCCCGGTGCAGGGGATCCGGGGCGCGTTCTGGGCGCTTGGCGCGCTCACTTTGCCGGTGTGCCTTGCGGGCAGTGCGGTACTCAGCGACCCGCCGCAGAAAAAACAGCAGCCAAGCGGCAAAAACACCCTCGACCTCTCCCCGGGGCAGATGCTGCGCACAAAGCAGTACTGGCTGTGCGCGGGTGCGGTGTGCTTTTCCACCCCGGCGGTGCTGCTGTTCAGCCCCATCATCTTAAAACTGGGCATGGAGCGCGGACTGGACGAGACCGCCGCGCTGTGGAGCATCGTACTGGGCAGTGTGGGCAGCGCCGCGGGGCGGATGCTGATGCCCATGCTCAGCGACCACATTGGCCGCCGCGCCACCGACCTTGGCCTGTTTGCGGCTTCGCTTGCGCTGTCGGCGGCGTTCTGGGCGGCGCGGGGCTGGTGGGTGGTAGTGTGCTACGCCGGGCTCACCTTCTGCTACTCAGCGCTGGCTGCGGTGCTGCCCGCCCTTTCCACCGACCTGTTCGGCCTGCCCCACGCGGGGGTGAACTACGGCTTTCTGGCCTTGGGGCAGAGCGTGGGCAGCCTTGCGTTTCCTTTTGCAGCCAACCTGCTGGCGCTGGAAAATGGGCGGCACCTGCTTGCTATGGCCGGTGCGGCGGCGGGTTTTGCAGCCATTTGGGCGCTGCATCCGGTGCAGAAAGACCCGCGCTGAAACGCGCAAAAAGAAAAGGATTCAAAAAAGTTTGCCGGTGCTTACGGCAGAATTGACAAAAACTTGACGACTGTTTTGTATAAAGCGGTGGAAATGCCAGTTAGCTCTGCATGACCGTAAAACCCGGCTGCACTTTTTGCAGGAAATGACTTGCAAAATTCGTCCGTTTTCTCTATAATAAAATCATGCGTGGTAGTACCGGTGCAGGCGCTGAAAGAGAGCAGTGCACCCGGTTCGGATGCAAGCAGTATGGAGCAGCAGCTGTGCCGGCAGGGCGCGGCGGCGGTTTTGTGCTGCCAAAGCGACATTTGTCAAAAGGAGAGTATGATTATGACCTATTCGCAGCAAGTACAGAATATGTGCCCGATCACCAAAGGTCCTAAGCATGGTCCGGCTCCCATCCCCGAAGAGGGCGCATGGGTCAAGGCCTATGAGATCAAGGACATCAGCGGCTACACCCATGGTGTGGGCTGGTGTGCACCCCAGCAGGGCACCTGCAAGCTGTCCCTGAACATCAAGAACGGCGTCATCGAAGAGGCTCTGGTGGAGACCATCGGCTGCTCCGGCATGACCCACTCTGCTGCTATGGCAGGCGAGATCCTGCCCGGCAAGACCATTCTGGAAGCTCTGAACACCGACCTGGTGTGCGACGCCATCAACGTGGCTATGCGCGAGCTGTTCCTGCAGATCGTCTACGGCCGCAGCCAGACCGCTTTCTCTGAGGACGGTCTGCCCATCGGCGCAGGTCTGGATGACCTGGGCAAGGGCCTGCGCTCCATGACCGGCACCATCTTCTCCACCAAGGAGAAGGGCGTCCGTTATCTGGAGCTGACCGAGGGCTACATCAACAAGCTGGCTGTGGATGCCAACGATGAGGTCATCGGCTATCAGTTCGTCAAGCTGGGCAAGATGATGGAGGATATCCGTCACGGCAAGACCCCCAACGAGGCTTACGAGAAGAACGTGGGTACTTACGGCCGCTTCAGCAAGGAGCAGGGCGCTGTGAAGTACATCGACCCGCGTGAGGAATAAGAGAGGAGGAACAACTCATGGCAACTTTTGAATCTATGGATCGCCGCATGCCGAAGATCGAGGCATGCCTGAAGGCCAACGGCCTGGAGTCTCTGGACGCTTGCAACGAGATGCTCCTCGCTAAGGGCATCGACTGCGACAAGATCGTCCGCGGCGTGCAGCCCATCTGCTTTGATAACGCTGTCTGGGCTTACACTCTGGGCACCGCTATCGCTGTGAAGCGCGGCCTGACCGACGCTGCCGAGTGCGCAGCTGCTATCGGTGAGGGTCTGGAAGCTTTCACCATCCCCGGCTCCGTTGCTGAGCAGCGTCAGGTCGGTCTGGGCCACGGCAACCTGGGCGCTCGTCTGCTGAGCGAGGACACCACCTGCTTCGCTTTCCTGGCAGGCCACGAGTCCTTTGCTGCTGCTGAGGGTGCTATCGGCATCGCCCGCACCGCAAACAAGGTCCGCAAGACCCCCCTGCGCGTCATCCTGAACGGCCTGGGCAAGGATGCAGCTTACATCATTTCCCGTATCAACGGCTTCACCTATGTGCAGACCGAGTACGATATCCCTACCCAGACCCTGACTGTGGTCAAGGAGATCCCCTTCTCCGAGGGTGAGCGCGCAGCCGTTAAGTGCTACGGCGCTAACGACGTTATGGAAGGCGTTGCCATCATGAAGAAGGAGGACGTTCAGTGCTCCATCACCGGCAACTCCACCAACCCCGTCCGCTTCCAGCATCTGGTTGCCGGCACCTACAAGAAGTGGGCCATCGAGAACGGCAAGAAGTACTTCTCCGTCGCTTCCGGCGGCGGCACGGGCCGTACCCTGCACCCCGATAACGTCGCAGCCGGCCCCGCCAGCTACGGCCTGACTGACTCTCTGGGCCGTGTCCACGGCGATGCTCAGTTTGCAGGTTCCTCTTCTGTGCCTGCACACGTCGAGATGATGGGCCTCATCGGCATGGGCAACAACCCGATGGTCGGCGCTACTGTCGCCTGCGCTGTTGCTGCTGCACAGGCCAACGCCTAAATCCTTTTCCCAAGTTCGGCAGAGGGGGCTGCTTGTAAAAGGGCAGCCCCCTTTTTATGCTGATAGATGTTCGCAACCACAAACCACGAAGCAATCAAGGAAGGAAAAACATGAAGAAAGCTCAGATCAAGAAGAGCGTGTCTGCACTGGCTATGGCAGCGGTCATCGCGGTCAGCCTGTTTGGCTACGGCTGCGGTGCAAAGCCTGCCTCTACCAGTTCTGACGCGGGTGTGTCCGGTGACTTCACCGGCACTGCCAAGGGCTTTGGCGGCGATGTTACCGTTACCCTGACCCTGACCGACGGCAAGATCACCGGCTGCACCGCCGAGGGCAAGGACGAGACCCCCGGCATCGGCACCATGGCTCTGGAGCAGCTGCCCGGCGCCATTGCCGAGAGCGGCAGCATTGCCGTGGACGGCGTGGCCACCGCAACCATCACTTCCGACGCCATCAAGGAGGCTGCTGCTGCCGCTCTGGTCGCAGCCGGCCTGAACGCTGATGACTACAAGACCGAGGTCAAGGCCGAGGAAAACAAGGCCGAGGACTCCACCATTGATGCAGACATTGCCATCGTGGGTGCAGGCGGTGCAGGCATGACTGCTGCCATCACTGCTGCTGCCGAGGGCAAGAGCGTGGTCATTCTGGAAAGCCAGCCCATGGTGGGCGGCAACTCCGTGCGCGCTACCGGCGGCATGAACGCCGGCAAGACCGTGTATCAGGATGAGAACGAGTTCGGCGAGTCCGCAGGCGTGGAAAAGACCCTGAAGACCGCTGCTGAAAAGTACGCCGACAACGCCACCATCACCGCTTTGGCAAAGACCGTCTCTGAGCAGTGGGCAGCTTATCAGGCAGACCCCAAGGGCTACTTCGACTCTGTGGAGCTGATGGAGCTGGACACCATGATCGGCGGCAAGGGCATCAACGACCCCGCTCTGGTGGAGACTCTGTGCTCTAACAGCGCTGACGCCATCGACTGGCTGGACGAGCACGGCATCACTCTGCACAGCGTTTCCAGCTTCGGCGGCGCATCCGTCAAGCGTATCCATCGCCCCGTGGATGCTGAGGGCAAGACCCTTTCTGTGGGCTCTTACATGATCCCCCTGCTGCAGGAGAACTGCGACAAGGCCGGCGTGCAGACCCTGCTGAACACCACCGCTACCGAGCTGCTGACCGATGCAAACGGCGCTGTTGTGGGCGTGAAGGCTACCGGTTCCACCGGCGAGACCATCACCGTGAATGCCAAGGCTGTGGTGCTGACCACCGGCGGCTTCGGCGCAAATCTGGACATGGTCACCGAGTACAAGCCTGAGCTGAAGGGCTTCATGACCACCAACGCTGCCGGCGCTCAGGGTCAGGGCATTGAGATGGCCACCGCCATCGGTGCTGGCACCGTGGATATGGACCAGATCCAGATCCACCCCACCGTTGAGGCCAACACCGCCGCCCTCATCACCGAGGGCCTGCGCGGTGACGGCGCGATCCTCGTCAACGCCAACGGCGAGCGCTTCGTCGACGAAGTCGGCACCCGCGACGTGGTCTCCGCTGCTGAGATCGCACAGCCGGGCAGCTATAGCTGGCTGATCGTCGATCAGGCCATGGCCGATGCGTCCAGCGTCATCCAGGGCTACATCAAGAAGGGCTACACCAAGACTGGTGCGACCTACGAAGAGCTGGCCAAGGAGCTGGACGTTGATCCCGCTGCCTTCGCCAACACCATGGAGACCTGGAACGGCTATGTTGAGGCCAAGAACGACCCCGACTTCGGCCGCACCAGCTTCGCCAACCCCCTGAACACCGCGCCCTACTACGCTGTGAAGGTCACCGCCGGTGTCCATCACACCATGGACCTCTGGGACAGCTCCATGCGCAAGGCAGAGCATGCCGCGCCGACCACATCTATCACACAGGGTATCTGCGCATTTTTAGCCACTCCACCGGATATAAATATGGATTCTGCCCTTGCATCGGTAATGTTACCGAGGTTGACTGCCAATGCCTTTGCAAGTGCCGTGATTTCATGGACTTCCTTCGGGTGTTCTGCCATAATCGGCTTTGCCCCCAGCGCCAACACTACATTGGCACAGTCATTGATTGAAATAGGATTGGTAATGCAGTGTATGAGCGGTGCCTGACTGATGACCGCTTCTTTTGCTTTTTTCATCTTTTCAAGCATTTTTGTATTTCCTTCCTTTTTGTTTTACTGTTTAAGGCTGCTTTCTGCCTGTTTTACTTTGTCATAAACCTGTGTTCCCAATGCCTGCTGGAACTTTGTCAGCAGTTTCATGCGCTGTAACTGCTTTAAGAATAAAAAGGCGATACTGCCGCCGATTAATGTTCCCGCTATAAAGGACGGCACATAAAACAGCCATGTAAGCCCGGTTCTGCCCCATAACAGCGCCATTACCGGATATGATACAATTGCACCGATAATGCCTGTACCGATGACTTCACCTAAAAATGCAAAAATAATCTTTCCCTTCGACGCCCGGTATAAAATGCCTGACAGCGCCGCGCCGAATACCGCCCCCGTCAGTGCAAGCGGCGGAATGCCCATAAATGCCATGCGGATAAGTCCAATTGCCAATGCGCATAGAAGCGCATACCACGGACCTAATAAGACGGCACAGGTGACATTGATAAAATGTGCCATCGGACACATTCCCTCAATCCGCAGTAACGGTGAAATCACCACTCCGACTGCCACCATCATTGCCCAGAATATCATTTTTGTTAATTTCGTGTTTTGTACCATTTTCTGCTCCATTTCTGTAAACCTTCTTCAATTTCTTTTGCGGCTAAAACCTTTGCTTTCTATTATAGCATACTTTTAGGCCCTGCCTTGCTTTTTTTCGGGCTTTATGCTAAAATAACCACACTAAAACAACGTGTGGATTTTTATAGTTTATCTTTTTTCGCCACACAATTATCCTTTTACGGGGTAATTGTGTGGCGTTTTTTTTTGCCGCACAGCTGCTTTGTGTTGCAGACGTCACAGCGCAGTTTATTACAGGTTTGAGTAAAATAATTAAACCTTTTTAAGAATCGTCTGCAGAATGGAGTGTTTTATGAATCAGTCTTTTATGAAAGAAAAACCGGTTTTTCCACTGCTGACAAGCATGGCACTTCCCATGGTGATTTCCATGCTTGTAAATTCCTTATACAATATTATTGACAGCTTTTTCGTGGCACAAATCAGCGAGCAGGCAATGACGGCACTGTCGCTGGTGTATCCGGTTCAGAATTTAATCAATGCCATTGCAATCGGCTTCGGGGTCGGCATGAATGCCCTGATTGCACTATGCCTTGGAGCGGGCGATGTCAAAAATGCCGACCGCGCCGCAACACACGGTATGCTGTTTTCGGTTGTGCATGGCATTGTAATTACCGTTGTAAGCATCGGTATCATGCCTTTTTTCTTATCCCTTTTTACAAAGGATACCGAAGTTTTACAGCTTGGCACACGGTATGCTTCAATTGCATTTTCATTTTCCCTGATTATTATGCTCGGACTTGCATTTGAAAAGATTTTTCAGGCAGTTGGCAACATGAAAATCACTATGGCGGCTCTGCTGTGCGGCTGTATTACCAATATTATATTAGACCCTCTGCTGATTTTCGGCATCGGTTTTCTGCCGCGGCTTGGCATTGCCGGTGCAGCACTTGCAACCGGTATCGGTCAGATTGTAACATTAAGTATTTACCTTGTCGTATATTTTTCACGTCCGCTTCCGGTGCATATCCGCCGCTGTTATTTAAAACCGCACGGTGCAACCGACAAAAAACTATATGCAATCGGCGTGCCTGCCATTTTAAATCTGGCTCTGCCGTCCCTGCTGGTTTCTTTCTTAAATGCACTGCTGGCGGGATTTTCACAGAGTTATGTCGTTGTTCTGGGAATTTACTATAAATTACAGACCTTTTTATATCTGCCTGCCAACGGCATTATTCAGGGTATGCGCCCGATTATCGGCTATAATTACGGTGCGCGTGAAATGAAGCGCGTAAAAAAGATTTATGATACCACGCTTGCCATGACTGCCGCCATGATGCTTGCAGGCACTTTGGGCTGTCTGTTTGCCGCAAAGCCGCTGATTGCGCTTTTTACCGCAAATCCCGAAACGATTGCGCTCGGCACACGCGCCCTGCAAATTATCTGTCTTGGCTTTATCGTATCCGCGGTTTCCGTTACGGCTTCCGGCGCTTTGGAGGGACTTGGTAAAGGATTTTCTTCTTTTATCATTTCGCTTCTGCGCTATGTAGCGGTGATTATTCCTGCCGCCTTTATTTTGTGCCACACCGCCGGACCTGCTTTTGTATGGCACGCTTTCTGGATTACGGAAGCACTGACTGCCGTTGTTGCCATATTTGTCTATAGACAGGCTTCTAAATAAGTAAAAGCCGCATCTGTGTCGGACTTTTAAAGTCCACTCATGGATGCGGCTTCTTTTTTATTCTTGTGCCTGATAGGTATTTAATTTTTCTGAAACAGAAAGAACGCTAGTTAAAAGCTGCTGCGCATTTTCTGCATTTTCAAGATTCTGATTGCTCAGATTTTCTGCCTGTGTGGATGCGGCAGTCACTTCTTCTGCCGTTGCCGAAATCTGCATAATATTTTCTACAATCCGGTCATTCGCCTGCTTTAAGCTGTTTAACATGCTGTCCATATGCTCGATATTTTCAATCATCTTAGACATATTGCCGCTCATTCCGCTAAAGCTCTCCGATGCATTCTGAATCATATCATTCTGCACCTGTGCGGCTTCTACTGACTGCGTTACGGCATCGGATGCCGCATTGGTTCCGTCAGAAAGTTCTTCAAGAATCTTTGCAATATTTTCTGTTTCTTTTCTGCTTTCTTCTGCAAGATTACGAATCTGGTCCGCTACAACTGCAAATCCTTTTCCGGCTTCGCCCGCTCTTGCACTTTCAATGGATGCATTTAACGCCAGCAGATTGGTCTGTGATGAAATCGAAAAGATTGTATCGACAATGCCTTTTACGGCTTCTGTACGCTCTTTTAACGTATTCATCAGCGTTGCTACATCTTCATTTGTCGCAGCAATGACTTCTGCCTGTGTCTTTAAATGATTCATCGCATTGATACTGCTTTCATTGAGTGTACCGGATTCTTTTGCCACCTGTACCATTTCTTCTGCATACTGCAGTGTTGTTCCGATAGATTCCTGAATATTCCGGCTCATCTCGGTCTGTGTCTGGATATTTTCTGCGGTATTCTGGTTACTTCCCGCAATATCCTGCATGGTCTGTCCAACCACCTTTGTCGAATCATTTAAATCATTGACAATATTCATGGCATTCTGTGTGCCTTCCGAAACCTCATGTGCCACCTCTAAAATGTCACGGACCATCACCTTCTGCTTTTCATGCTGTTCCTTTAAACTACCCTCTGTATCCCTTTTAAACTGCTCGGCAACACTCGTGGTTGCATAAATTAACACAATGAGCAGTCCGATTGCAAATGTCGCATAAATATGGTCAATTGCCACTTCTTTCGGATATGCATGCTGTACGCCGATTCTGATAATATTGACAAATACATTTAATGCAAAATAAATACCGCCCGTAACGGCAACATTTTTCTTGTCGTACAGCAGTACATAGCCGCAAACCGGAATTGCCGCAATAAATCTTACATAATAACTGTCGTAAGCGTATGCCATTAAAAATGCAATGACTACAAAACATATAAACGCTATCTGTCTTGACCGGGTCTGTGATTTGCCCTTTCTTGTTGAAAGGAAATTAATCGCCATCGCTATCAGTGTCAGAACGCTGAGCAGCCCTGTATAGCCAAGTGTCCGTACACCTCTGAAATACGATACCCAGTTCACACTTAAAATTACAATATAAAATACGGTATAGCCTGTTGCTAAAAATGAATTGACCCTCTTTAGCTGTTCTTTTTCATCGGCGAACCGATACTTCTTTTTTTCTTCCATGTTCATCCTCCATTTTACAGGTTTAAACGCTCCTGTTCTGTTCCTGCATGATTACGTGTATTATATCTACAACTTTCTGATATTCTTTGGTAACTTCCTGATATAACGGAGAAATATCAACTGATGGTTCACCGTAACGCACTGCTTCACACAAATTTTGTGCTGCTTTCTGCAATGCCGTCAAACCCAGATTCAGCGCCATACCTTTTAAATCATGGACACACTTAAAGATTTCCTGATTATTTTTTGCATTTACGGATTCGGATAACTTCTGATAGGTAGTATCGCTTAAAAACAGCTCAAGAAATTTTACAATTCTCTCATCTGTCTTTAAACGCTTCAACACATTCTCATAATTGCCCTGTATCTGCTGATAACACTCCTGTACTGTCATTGTGCTGCTCCCCTTTATCACATTTTTCACCTGTTTTAGTATACAAATTTTTCCGGTCGTTTGCAACTGCTATCTTGTGTTTTTCCTTTTATTTTACATGGATTTTACTGTTCATTTATTCTATTTTAATCTCTATTCTGCCGGCTGCTGCTTATATATCTCCAGCGCTTGTCTGCTCTTACGCCGCGCCAAGCATGCGGATTGCAAGCACGGACAGCACAGGAATCGATACTGCCGATAATACGGTTGTCACAACAAAGATTTCAGAAGCGTATTTTGCGTCTTTTCCGTAACGCTCCGCAAACATAATCGCCGATGCGCCCGCCGGGCATGCCATGCCGATAAATACGGTAAATGCAATATGAAATTCCAGATGTAACAGCCACAATGCCGCAAGTCCCACGAGCGGATATAAAATGAGCTTGACGGCGCAGAGCAGATACAGCCGCTTATTCTGCAGGCTTTTTAAAAGATTTCCCTGTGCCAGATTGGCTCCTGCGATAATCATGGCAAGCGGTGTATTCATATTCCCAATCATCTGTATGGGATTTGCAAGCACCTCCGGCAGGCGCAGCTGTGTGACAAAGCAGACAACGCCTGCAAATATCGCAATAATGGTCGGTGTCAGCAGATTTTTACACATTTCCTTAAAACTGCCCGCACTGCCCATAACCAGTACACCGTGTGTCCACAGCAGTAAATTAAAGACGGTCAGATATGCCGTCATGTAAAAAATGCCTTCCGAACCGATAATACCGTTAATTAACGGCAGTCCGATAAAGCCGCTGTTGGAATAGATGACGGCTATTTTTTCTACGGGTGTACGCTCTCCTTTTTTGCGGAATAACAGCTCTGATAATACGATTGTGACCGCAAATGTGACTGCGGACGCCGTCAGTGTCCAAAGCAGTCCGTAAAACAGCCGCATTTCAAATTCCATTTGGTAGGACTGGAATATGAGCAGCGGCGATATAAACATTAATAACAGGTTGGATAACTTCGGAACGGTTTTATCGTCTATCAGTCCTGCTTTGTAGACGATTACCCCGCCAAGAAGTATCAGAAACATTTCTATGATTTTTTCAGTTACAACTGCTGCCATGATGATGTGCCTTTCTTTACAAATAGTCCGGATTATTATAACACGCTTTGGCATTGATTCGCAATTTTTATGTTCTAATTGTAATATTGAAATTTGCATGATACAAGGGGATTGCAACTAGATTATCGAACCTTTATTAATATAAATGAAGAAGATACTTCACAATCGAAGTATCTCTTTCATCACTATCTTAGTTTTTGATATTCTTCAAGCGCATATCCATCCGTCATTCCTGCAATATAATCCGCATTCGTATATTTACCAACTTTATCAAAAAAAGTTGTTATTGTACTTTTCCCTGAGCCATTTGGTCCTGCTAAAACAAGAATCATCGGTTTTCTATTCTGCATACTTTCTTTCTCCGTTTGCATACTCAACATAAGCCCGCTTCTCTTCTTCTCTGGATACAACTTTTATAATTCTACCGCTTTTTGTGCTTACAGTTG
>OGNL01000798.1_pt1 | contig 11912 bp, 14 predicted proteins | sample 1573471 | NCBI WGS metagenome assembly OGNL01 (sample SAMEA2582001, study PRJEB24529) | metagenome | biome: Human gut stool | place: China | collected 2011 | reverse complement strand
ATAAGATTATGTTCCAGGGCTTCTTATGGAATATAAACAGCTTCGACCAGGAAGGCGTACAGCTTGGAAAGGTGCTTGCTAAGCGCGTGCTTGCACATGATACTGACGGAGCACTTAAGGTATATAGTGAGTTACTTAATATATAATTAAAAATTGACAAACGGATGATATAGAATAAGCGGAGTACATATACTGCACCCCGCTTATTTTTATAATTTTCCCTTTTCTTTTGCGCTCATTATATCGTAGCTACTAATTCCTTAATAAGCTTAACCGAATTAGCTATAGCCTGCTTTTCAAATGTAGGATAATCCATTGTTGCGCTGTCATCTGCCTTGTCTGATATGGCTCTTAAGATTACAAATGGAACCTTGTTAAGATAAGCTGCCTGTGCTATGGCTGCGCCTTCCATCTCTGTACAATATCCGTCAAAGTTAGATGATATTCTTTCCTTAACAGTCTTATCTGATATAAACTGGTCGCCGCTGACAATACGCCCGATATGTGTTCCTATCTCTGGAAGAACCTTTTTGCAGGCTTTATCAGCAAGCTCTATAAGCTTCTTATCTGCTTCAAATGATAATACTTCCATTCTTGGAATTTGTCCTAAAGGATATCCAAAGCCTGTTGCATCCATATCATGGTGAAGTACATCACTTGATATAACAATATCTGCTATGTTAATCTCTGCCTTTAAAGAACCTGCAATTCCTGTATTGATAACATAATCCACATTAAAGTCATCTACTAATATCTGTGTGCATACAGCAGCATTAACCTTACCAATTCCACTCCTTACAACTACAACATCCTTACCATTAAGCTTTCCAGCCTTAAATGTCATACAAGCCTTGCTTTCTTCACGCTCAACCTGCATAACTTCCACGATCTGGGCTACCTCTTCATCCATCGCTCCTATAATACCTATCATGATTATACCATCCTTTTTCTTTAAATATTATGTACTGATTTACTCTTTTCTGGCTCTATACTCATAAATTCGCACTAACATTATTATACTAACACAGTAAATCTTTCTATTCAACTTCTTAAATTATATACCCTTATTTTATTATATCTGAGGTATAGTAATAAAAAATATATATTATATCATAATCATTAAAAAACATTTATTAATATACTCAATAAATAATTCTTAATATGACAGCCCCTTAAATAATCCCACCTCTATTTAATTCCCGCTTTACAATTCATATAATCCTCTCTTGTATGTTATCCTTTATAATGTTAAGATGTAAAGGTCTCAAGTTCAAAAGTCTTATTGGGCAGGCACGAAAGACTTTTTGACCTTTTGCACCTTACATCATGTTAATATATAACGATGTAAATATTAATATCTAATATACAGAAAGGCGGAATATAATTATGAAGTATACAACAAAAGGCGTGTGCTCACGTTCTATAGAATTTGATGTAGTTGATAATAAAGTTACTGGTGTTAAGTTTGAGGGAGGATGTTCTGGTAATACACAGGGCGTTGCTGCTCTTGTTGAAGGCATGGATGTCAACGAAGCTATCAAGCGTATGAAAGGTATTAAGTGCGGTTTTAAGCCAACATCATGTCCTGACCAGCTTGCCAATGCACTTGAGCAGTATCTTGCAAAAGCTAACTAAAATTATACCTGCGGAATGGAGATAATATGGGTTCAGTAAGCCGTTTCAAAAGAATATATATAGAAATTACAAGCACCTGCAACCTGAAGTGTTCGTTCTGTCAGGAAACAAAACGTCCACCTCACTTTATGTCGATTGAAGAATTCGGACATATTCTTGATGAAGTCAAGCCGTATACGAATTACATTTATCTGCACGTAAAAGGTGAACCTATGCTGCATCCTGAACTTGAAACTATTCTTTCAATGTGCAGTGATGCCAATATGACAGTCAACTTAACGACTAATGGAACTCTGCTTTATAAGAAGCTTGACACACTTATAAAGCAGCCTGTACACCAGATAAATGTATCTATGCACAGTGCTGATGACAACGACTGCATAGATATGGACAACTATATTAATGAGCTTTTTTATTCCTGTGAAGAGATATTAGAAAAGACAGAAACCGAAATATCCCTGCGACTATGGAATACCAAAAAAGAACCAACACTTTTTAATAAGCGCAACTGTACAATAAAAAGACATTTATATGTCAATGTCCAAAGTCCTTTTGAATGGCCTGAGCTTAACAGCACTTACTGTAATGAGCGCGGCTTCTGTCAAGGGCTTAGAACACATATCGCTATACTAAGCGATGGCACTGTAACTCCATGCTGTCTTGATGGCAACGGTGTTATGAAGCTCGGCAATATATTTGACACCCCGCTTAAGGATATTCTTGAGTGTAAACGAAGTGTCGAATTCATCAAAGGTTTTCATAATAAATACGCTGTAGAGCCTTTATGTAAGCATTGCAGCTTTAAGGAAAGATTTGCACATAAAATGTAAGCACCCCATATGAGTGCGCGGAAATGAGGATTAATAATGAAGAAAATAGTACTTACCGGCGGTGGAACTGCTGGTCATGTAACACCTAATATAGCTCTGCTTCCAAGCCTTAAAGAGGCTGGATATGAAGTATTCTATATTGGTTCATACAATGGAATTGAAAAAAGTCTGATTGAAAGTCTTGATATACCTTACTATGGAATATCATCCGGAAAGTTAAGAAGATATAAGAGCTTTAAGAACCTTACCGACCCTTTCAGAGTTATTAAAGGTTACTTTCAGGCAAGAAAGCTTATGCGCCGCATTAAGCCTGATATAGTATTTTCAAAGGGTGGCTTTGTGTCTGTTCCTGTTGTACTTGCAGCGGGTCATAAACACATTCCCGTTATAATACATGAATCCGATATGACACCTGGACTTGCCAACAAGATAGCCATGAGAAAAGCAACACGTATATGCTGCAACTTTCCTGAAACTATCAAGTATCTTCCTAAAGATAAGGCCGTCCTTACAGGTTCTCCTATAAGACAGGAGCTTCTTCTTGGCAACAAGCTCGCCGGACTTGAATTATGTAACTTCACACCAGATAAACCTATTATTATGGTTGTTGGCGGAAGTACTGGTGCTGTCCATGTAAATGAAGCTGTAAGAAAAATTCTTCCTGAACTTTTAAAGAAGTTTCAGGTTGTACACCTTTGTGGAAAAGGCAAAACAGATGCTTCACTTAATAATATTAATGGTTATGTGCAGTTTGAATATATCAGCGAGCAGATGCGTGACCTCTTCTCCATAAGTGATATTGTCATATCAAGGGCAGGCGCTAACTCTATATGTGAACTGCTTGCTTTAAAGAAGCCTAATCTTTTAATTCCGCTATCTGCTAATGCAAGCCGTGGCGACCAGATACTTAATGCAAAGTCCTTTAAAGAACACGGATATTCAAGTGTTATATTTGAAGAAGACCTTACACCTGAGTCTCTTTTAAATGCTGTTAATGAACTGTATGAAAACAGACACTCTTACATTAACAATATGGCAAAGAGCAAAGAAAGCAATGCCATACCTATAATTATGGAACTTATAGAGCAGTGTTCTCTTCATTCTTAAGTTACATTTTTATCTGGTATTATACAATGATGTCGGAGTCAAAATTCCCCAACTTCGATGCCTACGGATTGTTCCGTGATACACAATCCTACAATTAAAGAATTATATATAAAGCGCCTGCTATACCGTATATAGATAATATAGCTATGCCAGACCTGTGGCATGTTACCGGGGATAGGAATTACACCATATATCAGCAGCTTCCTGATACTTCAGCTATTGTTATAACGTATAATGTTAAAGCAGGCGCTATTTTTTCTACTCCACAAAATATGCATCAGGATTGACAGGTTCTCCATATTGTGTGAGCTTAAAGTACACTCCAGGACCTTCTTCTATATAATATGCACTAGGGCTTGCCACGGTACCTATAAGCTGGCCTGCAACAACTTTATCACCTTTTCTTAGATTAACATTTTCTATAAGACCTGTTGTTGTTTCATATCCATTACCGATTGAAACTGTCACTGTTGTGCCAGTCTCTGAAAGTTCTGCAACGTCTGTGACTATTCCAGAAGCCGCAGCTCCTACATTAGTTCCTACTTCTGAGCTTATAATAATTCCAGGACTGCATTTGTATACACCAAGGCTCTTAAAAAGCACAGTTTCATCCATACTGTAATCAAGAGTAATATGTCCTAATACCGGCCATGCAAGCTTATTGCTCTCATCAAAAGAAAAGCTCTTCATAGCCTCCGCCATAACCTCCTCTGATGACATTGTTGGTGGAACTGTAGGTTCTTCTGTCACATTTTCCTTATCAGCCTTATCTGCAACTGTTGTGCTTTCAGTTGCAGATATATCGATGTCCTCTGCCATTCTGCCTCTTGCATTGGCCTCCTGTAGTATTTCTTCTGTACCCAGCTCATCTATCTCATCGGTTATATCTTCTGTTTTTATCGCAACATTCTCTTCTGTTTCATTCAGATTGACTATGTTATTATTGCCCCCTCTGTTGGCATTGACACTTTTTATGACTGAAACAACACCAATAATAAGCGCTGCAATTATTCCCAGTGAAATAACTGTAGACACAATCTTTACTGTATTCTTTTTACGCTTATCCATATTAACCTCCATTCTGCACATATAATGCACAATATAATAACCAAGCTGCTCACTACACTTATGCACTCATTGCTTGTGATGTTAATATGTTTTCCACTTATTCTGTTACTTATTCATATATATTGGGGATTATTTAAGATTGTTAAAAATTTACTACTGTTAATCAGTTATCAACTGATTTTAATTCATATAAAAACCTGATTTTATTATTATGATGTAATGGAGCAAAATATCAGAAAAGCCGTTTATGCTTGCATAATCAGGCATTGGACTTTTAGCCCCGCCTTGCAGGCCTAAGAACACTTCCACTTTCTTAAGCCTCCGGGCATTCTACCTATAATCTTAAAGCCAAAAACACTCAGCTTTTCGTTATCTTTTTCTGATACAACTCGTTTTATGCACACTATTATGAGTCGAAATATCTCATCTTAGCTTCTGCTCTTGCTCTCTTTTCCATATTCTCTACGGCAGCATTAGACTCCCCATACATAGAGCCTAAGTTATTAGCCATCTTATTCTTACATCTTTCGCAAAATCTTCCTGATTTTATTGATACTCCACATCTCTCACATGTAATTCCGATAGACGAACCCTCAGTTATCATAAGTCTTTCCTGTCTTATCCACTGTTCTATCTGCCTTGCACTTACATCACATTCCTCTGATACTTCGTTGATAGTTGCTGCCGGATGCTCATCTATATATTCCTTAACATCCTGAAACTTGTCCTCCATTCTTTCCACACAATTAGGGCATAAATTACGATAAGGTCCTGATCCACCTACAAAATTAAATAACCTTCCACACATTTTACAGTTTCTTACTTCCATAATATCCTCCAATCCAGCATATTGTCACTTCTTCTGTCTATATTCATATATGTATACAATATCAATTCCCACAAATGTATAACCCTATATAAAAGCCGCTGTCATTAATTCTACAACCCGCTGTCTGCAACATCCAAAAATCAGTAAGCCCTAGAAACCATTCCCTATACACAATGTTATTGCATATACATTGTCTGTACCATACTCTTTAAGACACTTTGCACATGCATCTATAGTCGCTCCCGTTGTATATATGTCGTCAACAATCAATACTTTATTATATCTTATACCATTATAATATATTTGAAAAGCATTTTGAAGATTTTTAACTCTTTCTATGTTATTAAGTTCCTTCATAGGGGTTGTTTTCTTAACACGGATAATATAATTCTCATCGACTGGTATATGGAGTTTCTTTGAAAGGCTGCATGCAATAAGCCCTGCCTGATTATACCCTCTCTGCCTGTACCTTTCCTTGTGTATCGGAACAGGAATAATAACATCCGGCTCCCACATATTTATAACTATGCCACATTCCCTTGCAATCTCAGCAGCATACACATCTGCATACTCCCTTTTATTGCGGTACTTAAATCTGTATATGGACTGCTTTATGCCATCTGAATACTCATACAGGCTTATTGCCTGGTCGTATAAATGCCTTGTTTTCGTGCAGTCAGTGCAGTAATCTCTGTCATTATCCTCCAGTGCCTTACCGCACTTTATACAGGTTGGTTCCTTAACATACTTTATGTTATCATAACACCAAGGACATATATCCAGTCTTTTTCCACCTCTTATCACTCTCGGTTTTGAACAAATCGGACATGCAGGTGGAAATACAGCATCCTCTATGCCGTTTATTATATTTTTTATTACATTTTCTGCACCTTTATACGATGCACTATCTCCCTTAATACTAAGTATATCCCCTTTATTTTTCATTAATCCCCCATTAAGTTATACTCATTGCTAATATGCTATTAATTATTAAAACTCCATCCCCTGTGCCAGCTCACGTATACGCATATCAAGTGAGGTATATCTTCTGGCATCTGACTCATTGGCTGCCATCTGCATAAATATATCCTCCTCGCCTATCATACACACGCACTTTCTGGCTCTTGTGATGGCTGTATACAGAATATTGCGGTTCATAAGCATCCTTGGTCCTGTATACATAGGAATAATAACTGCCGGATATTCACTTCCCTGCGCCTTGTGCACAGTTATCGCATACGCAAGTTCAAGCTCGTCAAGATTATCAAAGCTGTACTCCACATATCTTCCATCTTCAAACCTGACAGTCATACTTTTGTTAAATGGAACTATCTCCTTAACTATTCCCGTATCACCGTTAAATACTCCACTGCCCTGTTCAATAACAATTCCGTTATTATTTCTTTTCATCCAGTCAAGCTGATAATCGTTTTTTATCTGCATAACCTTATCGCCTTCCCTAAAAAGCGTATCGCCATGCTTTTTCTCCATCTTTGCCGCACTTGCTGGATTAAGATATTCCTGAAGGACTGTGTTAAGCCTCTCTACCCCGACCGCCGACTTTCTTGATGGCGTAAGCACCTGGATTTCACTTACGTCCGCATCCACATACTTAGGAAGCTTCTCTTTCACAACAGTCTTTAATGCAGCTATTATCGCCTCAGCACCATGTCTGTGTATAAAAAGAAAGTCCTTGCTGTACTTATTAAGTGTAACCTGTGCGCATTGGTTATTATTTCACTTTCTGCCGCCTGTCTGAATATTTTTTCGAGCTTTACGACATTAAAGCACTCAGAATATATAATGTCCTTTAACACATTTCCGGGACCGACACTTGGAAGCTGGTCAACGTCCCCGACAAGTATAAGTCTTGTTCCTACAGGAACCGCCTTAAGAAGCGCATTCATAATATTAATATCAACCATTGACATCTCATCGACTATGATGACATCCGCCTCAAGAGGATTTTCCTGATCCCTGTTAAAATGCATACCAAGCCCCGCTGATGCACTTCGTTTTTCACCATCAAGCTCTACAAGCCCACCACCTGCTATCTCAAGAAGTCTGTGAAGTGTCTGTGCCTCCACACCACAGGTTTCTGTCATACGCTTAGCCGCCCTTCCCGTCGGTGCAGCAAGCCTTATATCAAGTCTTTCCATCTCAAAATACTTGATTATGGCATTAATAGTAGTCGTCTTTCCTGTACCGGGACCACCTGTGATAATCACAAGTCCATTAAGTGCAGCATCAACAACCGCCTGCTTTTGTATATCGTCAAGCTCTATATTTTCTGTTTTTTCAATGTCAGCAATTCTTTCATATACATTTTCAACATTCTCATCACACTGTATATTAAGTTCAAGCAGATTTTTCGCTACATTCTGCTCCATACGGTAATACATCGCCGAATATACATTCCACTGGTTATGCTCATCCTCATCTGTGGTATCAGAATTATCCTCTGCCACATTTTTCTTGATAACAATCTTCTTATCTATGGCAAGGTCACTTATAAAATGTTCATAATCTTCTATCTTAACATCTAAAAGCTGCTCTGCCTGAGTCTTTAACATATCATATGGCAGGTATGTATGCCCCTGTAATGTCGCCTGATTAAGACAATACAACATACCGCTTTTTATTCTGAAGTCCGAATTACCTTTAATTCCGACCTTCGTTGCAATAGCATCTGCTTTTTTAAAGCCTATACCCTCAATATCATCTGCAAGCCTGTATGGATTATCTGTGATAATCGTGTATATGCTGTTGCCGTATTTTTTGAATATTTTGTTAGCAAGATTCATCTGGATGCCATAATCCTGAAGATACATAACAGCCTTTCTGGTATCTCTCTTACCAGCATACTGCTGCGCTATATCCATCGCCTTGTTATAACTTATTCCTTTAATACCTGCCAGACGTTCTGGTTCTTTGTCAAGCACCTCAAATGTCTGCTCACCGAATTCTTTAACTATTCGTTCAGCCATCTTTGCGCCTATACCCTTGATTGCACCAGAACTCAGATAACGCTTTACAGACTCCGCATCTGTAGGCGTTTTGAACTCATAAGAAGTTATCTTAAACTGCATTGTATAGTATGATGGATGTTTTACAAAATCTCCATCCGCAGCTATAAATTCACCTGTGTCAACACTGCTTAAAGTGCCAACACAGGTAACATCTTCACCTTTGTATTTTATTTCAAAAACTGTGTAGCCATTATCCTCATTACGAAAGATAATATTCTCTACAAAACCTTCTACATACTTAACAGACTCGTAATCCAATCTGCTTTTCCTCTCTTTATAACTTTTTATATAAGCTATGCCTCGTCCACTGAATAGTTACGTTTCATCTGCTCATAAAGTGTCTGTGCTATGCCAAGTCCCTTTCCATTGTTAGTTTCTGTAAATAACTGGGCATAATTCTTAATCATTTCATCACCGAAGTAGCTTCCAAGTGTGCTCATGGCAGAATCTGAATCTCCTCCTATAGAAGCCATACTGTTAAACAGTGATGTGCTGCTGTCATCATTGTCTGAATCTATCTTAGCCATCTTTTCCATGGACTTAAGCATCTGCTCTACAAAGTAACTTTCAAAGTCCTTGCACACACTCATAAGCTCATCATCTGATGCCTTTGAAAAGTCTGTGCCTGTTATCTTATCAGTAAGGTCTGATGAAGTTTTATCATATGTATCCGCATAACTTGTATTAATACCTGTCATATAATCCATAATAATCTCCATTCCTGCAAATGCATAGGCTTAATTACCTCTTAAGTGCGTTTGCCTGCTCCATCATGGTATCTGTTGTTGTTATAGCCTTAGAACAGAGTTCGTATGCTCTCTGTGCTGTTATAAGGTTAACCATCTCTGTTGCAACTTCAACATTAGATGCCTCAAGATAATTCTGTCTTAACTCACTCTTCTTGCCAACATCATCTGTTTCCTCATTAAGTGGAATACCAGATGCATCTGTTTCTGCAAGATAAGTGCCTCCAAGCTTCTCAAGACCTGATGGGTTAGTGAACTGGAAAAGTCCTATCTTAATTCCGATATTCTCAAGATTACCATCATCACCCGGATACTGGATATTACCTTCCTTATCAACCTTTACCTTTGATGCATTATAATCATCTGTAAGTACTATTGGCTGTCCATCTGTACTTAATACAGGATAGCCATCTGCCGTACATAACATCATACCTTCTGTTGCTGTTGAGAAATAAAAGTTACCATTACGTGTGTATACTGTATCTCCGTTCTCATTCTGTACTGCAAAGAAGCCATCACCATTAATAGCAAAGTCTGTTGAACTTTCACTCGCATTCATAGCGCCCTGTGTATAATGTGATGTAACCGATACTACTCTTGAACCAAGTCCAACCTGTGCAGATACTGGCTTATTTTCACCATTGGCTGATGTTGTCTTCGCCTGAAGATTCTGATATAACAATGACTTGAATTCTGTTGATTCTGACTTATAACCTACTGTATTAACATTAGCAAGGTTATTCGATATTGTATCTACACTTGTCTGCTGCGCCATCATACCCGATGCAGCAGTCCATAATGATCTCATCATAGTGCTTATTCCTCCTGATTATCATACAAAGCAATTATACTTTATATATATTTTGTATGATATATAAACATTTTAATATATGACGTCTTAAGCTTAATTTAACTTCATCTCTTCCTTCCGGAATTCACCTAAAACACAACAACTACTTAAATACGTGGCACAATTCACTTCCGCCACACACAGCCTGTTGCAGCTACACATAAATGTGAGCTTACCTGGGCTGATATTTATGAATTAATCTGCATTATAAAGCTGTCCATTATAAACAGGATCTACAACTCAGATATGCTGACCATCTTTCCTAACATCTCATCTATGGCGTTGACAATCTTCTGATTACTTTCATACTCTCTGGATATATTAATCATATCGACCATTTCTGTCACAACATTAATATTAGATGCCTCAATATATCCCTGATTAACTGCTGCTGTGGAATCAGTTGTAACTGCTCCGTCAACTGCCCTATAGAGATTCTCACCATAAGCCTCTATGTAGTTATAATCTTCAAAATCAACAATTCCAAATGTATCTACATACTGTCCATCCGCATATATACCTCCTGTCGAATCGACTGTAAGCTGCGATACATCTGTAGGAAGTTGTATAGGGTTGCCGCCTTCACCCAATACATAATCATCAACACTTTATACCAGGGATGGATCTTTCCAGATAACCCTCCTGATTCATCTGGAAAGATCCATCCCTGGTATAAAGTGTTGATGTTTCACCTGCTTTATTAGTAAATGAGATAGAGAAAAATCCCTGTCCTGAAAGTGCGAAATCGTAATCGCTGTCTGTGTTTCTAAGGGAACCCTGATCCCAGCTTCTGTATGTTTCTCCTATCTTTGCACCAAGACTCATGCTGCCTATACTCTGATTCATATAGCCAACTGTAGCATCATTAATCTTAATTCCGTATACAGAATCAAAGCTCTGTGTTGTAACGCCTTCCTTCTTATATCCGGTTGTTGTTGCATTTGCAAGATTATTCGACACTATATCAAGTCTTCTCTGCTGATTCACTAATCCTGTGTAAGCAGTATATAAACCTCTTACCATACCTGACCTCTTTTCCTAATCTTCTCTGTAACCTGCAAGGAATTCTATGAACTTACCTGTTCCTATGGCAACTGCTGTCATAGGGTCTTCTGCTGTCATAGTGTTAATTCCTGTCTTTGATTCTATAAGTTCTTCTAATCCTGAAAGGAGACTTCCGCCACCTGTAAGAACGATACCTCTGTCTGCGATATCTGATGCAAGTTCTGGTGGTGTCTTCTCTAACACGCTGTGAACTGCCTCAACTATCTGTGATGTAGCTTCCTTTAAAGCTTCCTCTGTCTCTTCTGAAGTTACCTCAACTGTCTTTGGAAGACCTGTAACAAGGTTACGTCCTCTTACATTCATCTTGACAACCTCTGGACGTGGATAAGCTGAACCAATCTTTATCTTAATATCTTCTGCTGTTCTTTCACCTATAAGAAGATTATGCTTCTTTCTCATATATCTTACAAGTGCTTCATCAAAATCATCACCTGCAATCTTGATAGAAGTACTTACAACTGTACCTCCAAGTGAAATAACAGCGATATCTGTAGTACCACCACCAATATCAACTATCATATTACCGCAAGGTCTTGATATATCAATACCTGCACCGATAGCTGCTGCTATAGGTTCCTCAATAATAGCAACCTCTCTTGCACCTGCCTGAAGAGTTGCATCCTCAACTGCCTTCTTCTCTACTTCTGTAACACCAGAAGGCACACATACACTTATTCTAGGCTTCTTAAGCATTCTTCTTCCGATAGCCTTCTGGATGAAGAATGCTTAAGAAGCCTAGAATAAGTGAATGTG
>OGNL01000786.1_pt1 | contig 11989 bp, 10 predicted proteins | sample 1573471 | NCBI WGS metagenome assembly OGNL01 (sample SAMEA2582001, study PRJEB24529) | metagenome | biome: Human gut stool | place: China | collected 2011 | reverse complement strand
TTCGGCTATATAGCGATCTTCTGTTATCAAGAGGGTATTTTGACACACCCTCTTTTTCTGATTTTGTTTTGAAGAGTAGAGGATTGTTTTTCCTCCTGATAAAGTCACTTTGTTATTTCATATTGTTCACTAAATGCTCCAGTCCCAAAGCGCGAGCCACTCCCATACCATAATTTTCATCGGCTTTCAGGCAGTTGCTGATATGGCGGAGCTTGATTTCTTCCGGAATATCTCCCATAGCGCGAGCGGTGTTCTCAAACAGCACCTGCTGTTGCTCCGGAGTCATCAGGCGGAACAAGGCTCTGGGCTGTGAATAGTAGTCGCAGTCATCCTCACGGTAGTCCCACTGATAAGCGTTGCCATCCAGTTCCAAAGGTGGTTCCTTATACTCATTCTGGTCTTTCCATTCTCCGTAACTGTTTGGTTCATAACCTAAAGTGCCACCGTGATTACCGTCTACACGCATCTGTCCGTCGCGGTGATACATGTTCAGGAAAGGGCAACGGCTGCGGTTTACCGGAATCTGATAGTGGTTCACTCCCAAGCGATAACGTTGGGCATCTCCGTAAGAGAACAGTCGGCCTTGCAGCATACGGTCGGGTGAGAAGCCGATTCCCGGTACCACATTGGCCGGATTGAAAGCCGCCTGTTCCACATCTGCAAAATAATTCTCCGGATTACGGTTCAGTTCCAGAATACCAACTTCAATCAACGGGAACTCTTTTTGCGACCATACCTTAGTCAGATCAAACGGGTTGTAAGGCATCTGTTTGGCCTGTTCCTCGGTCATAATCTGCACATACATCTTCCATTTCGGGAAATCTCCCTTTTCGATGCTTTCAAACAAGTCGCGCTGATGGCTTTCACGATCCTTGCCGATCAGAGCTTCAGCTTCCTGGTCTGTGAGATTCTTGATGCCCTGTTGCGTCAGCAGATGGAATTTCACCCAGTGACGTACGCCTTCGGCATTGATAAACGAGAAGGTGTGACTGCCATAACCATGCATGTGGCGGTAAGAATAAGGAATACCGCGGTCGCTCATGGTGATGGTTACCTGATGAAGGGCTTCAGGCAATAAGGTCCAGAAATCCCAGTTATTGCGGGCACTGCGCATGTTGGTACGCGGATCCCGCTTCACCGCATGATTCAAATCAGGGAATTTCAGCGGGTCGCGCAGGAAGAATACCGGGGTGTTGTTGCCCACCAGATCCCAGTTTCCTTCCTCGGTGTAGAATTTGATGGCAAAGCCGCGGATATCTCTTTCCGCATCGGCTGCACCACGTTCTCCGGCCACGGTAGAGAAGCGGACAAAGAGTTCGGTTTTCTTTCCGATTTCCGAGAAAATGGCTGCTTTGGTGTAACGCGTGATGTCGTGCGTTACGGTAAAGGTACCGAACGCGCCCGAACCTTTGGCGTGCATACGTCTTTCCGGAATGACTTCGCGGTCAAAGTGAGCTAATTTTTCGAGGAACCATACATCCTGAAGAAGCATCGGACCACGACGTCCGGCAGTGGCAACATTCTGATTGTCGGCTATTGGTGCTCCAGAAGCGCTAGTTAGTTTTTTATTCTCCATATTACTCCATTTTAAAAGTTAAATCTCTTGTTTCTAATAAATTGATCCAGAATCTGTTTGTCCTTCTCGGTCAGTCGTCCGGTTTTTGATTTCAGTTCCGGAGAGTGGCTTTCTCGGGGAATCTGCATCACCTTCTTCATCTTTCGGAACATGCTTCCCGTATGAATCTTGTAGGTGGTGAAAAACAGCGTCTGCTCTGCGGGGACAATGCCGGCAAGCGGTCGGCTCAGATCCACCCACGTGCGGTGTGGATGTTGTCCTACGACAAACCAGCCGCAGGTCCAGCATCCGGTAATCAGCAAGTCTGTATCCCGAATGCGTTCCAGCTTGAAGTCGGATAGGGAACTCAGGCTTACATTCCATCCCTTAGACCATAGATACATGGCGATTTCGCGGGCGTAACCGGCAGTTTTTCCTTTATGGCTGTAATAGACAACGGTTGCTTTCATCCTATCAATTGTTAATTTCACAAATGTATAATGGGTACAAAAAATATATTATATTTGCAGACCGCTATTTTTCGATAAGCCATATAGATGAAAACGATAAGTTGGGATGGAATTAAGACAGTTGAAATATTTTAAAGAGGCCTGCGAGTTGCAGAATTTCTCCGAGGCCGCCCGGGTGCTTCATATCTCTCAGAGCACACTTTCGCAGCAAATCAAGCAGTTAGAGGAGGAACTGGATGTGTTGCTCTTTGACCGTATCGGAAAAAGAATTGTACCGACAGAAGCCGGAAAGGCTTTCTTGCCTTTTGCCTGCAAATCCATACAGGATGCTGAGGACGGCCGGCAGATTATCCGTGACCTGAAGGGAGTGGAAACGGGCACACTGCATATCGGTGCCACGCATAGCCTGGTACCTCTCCTGATTGCTGCCATGAACCGCTTTGCCGAGAGTCATCCCAAGGTAAAAATCATGGTTACTATCGGTACTTCGGCACAGATGATGGAGGGATTGAAGAGTAATACTCTGGATTTTGTATTGTCTTTTGATGCGGAAGAAGAGTGGGGGGATATGGATCGGATAGCCTTGTTTACTTCGCATCTTTTTGTGGTCATGCATCGTACGCACCCTTTCTCCGGACTTTCTTCCATAACGCTCAAAAAACTGCAACAGCTTACTTTTATCTTGCCCGAGAGGGGATTTGCCACGCGTAAGAGAGTCGATGCCATCTGCCGCCGTCATGGATTGGAGTTGCAGGTCGGTATTGAAATCAATGATGTGCACACCATTCTGCACATGCTTGCCGGAGGAAAATGGGCCACAATCATGAGCGAAGCGGCAGTTCATGGGGAAGCGGATCTGGTTTGCATTCCGATTTTATGTGCCGACCAGACGGCTTCCAAGGCATATCTGTTCTGGCCTCAGGGCATTTATCGTAAGAATTCTGCTTTGGCTTTTGCCGCTTGTCTGCAAGAAATAACGGCAGGATAGGGGAGAGGTCTTGGATAAAAAAATATAGCCATATCCAATGCGTAAATGCAGGATATGGCTATATGAATATAGTTTCTAGTATTATTTTCTGAACTGCGGCTCACCGAGTTTCCGGCAGAGCTTGCCGCCCACCATACAATATACTCCCAAAATGATGAACGGGATGCTGAGCAACTGGCCCATATTCAGCAGCATATTGGCTTCGAAAGCCTCTTGAACTTCCTTTGTAAACTCTAAAAGGAAGCGTGCGGTAAAGATGGTTGTCAGGCAGAATCCGAAGAAGAAACCGCTGCCCACCTGTTCCGGACGTTTCTTATACAGGTACAGACCGATGAAGAAAAAGGCCAGATAACAGAGTGCTTCGTACAGCTGTCCCGGATGGCGCGGTTGCATATCCACACGCTCAAAGATGAAAGCCCAGGGAACTGTAGTAGGATCTCCGATAATTTCGGAATTCATCAGATTTCCCATACGGATGAAGAAGGCACAGATCGGTGTGGCTATGGCAATGTTGTCCAAAATACGCATCAGGTTGATTTTGGTTTTGCGCACATAAAGCCACAGGGCAATCATCAGACCGAGGGTTCCTCCGTGACTGGCCAGCCCTTCGTAGCCGGTAAACACCCATCCGTTCATGGTGTGGCGCATGGGCAAAATCATTTCCAGAGGATGGCTCAGGAAATATCCCGGCTCGTAGAACAGACAGTGGCCCAGGCGAGCACCGATCAGGATACCGAAGAAACAGTAAAAGAAGAGAGGCTCAAACAACTCTTCCTTAAGGTTCTGCTTCTTGTAGAGCTTCTGCACAATCACATAGCAGGCCAGAAGGCCCAGACACCAGCAGATGGAATACCAGCGGATACTGAGGCCGCCGATGTGGAATGCCTCCACCGGAGGATTCCACAGAATATACTGGAGGGCAGTCATTGCTGTGCGGATTATACGTTAAAGCGGAAGTGCATGATGTCGCCGTCCTGCACTACGTAGTCTTTACCCTCTACGCTCATCTTTCCGGCCTCGCGTACGGCTGTTTCTGAACCATACTTAATGTAGTCCTCATACTTGATGACTTCGGCGCGGATAAAGCCTTTTTCAAAGTCTGTGTGGATGACACCGGCGCACTGAGGAGCCTTCCATCCGCGACGGAATGTCCAGGCGCGTACCTCCATCTTTCCGGCAGTGATGTAAGTCTGCAGGTTGAGCAGATGATAGATTGCCTTGATCAGACGGTCGCAACCGGACTCTTTCAGACCGATATCTTCGAGGAACATCTGTTTCTCTTCATAGCTTTCCAGCTCAGAGATGTCCGCTTCAGTCTGTGCGGAGATGGTCAGCAATTCCGCATTTTCGTCCTTGATGGCCTCGCGTACTGCCTCTACATATTTATTGCCATTGGCAGCAGACTTGTCGTCTACGTTGCACACGTAAAGTACCGGTTTGGTTGTCAGCAGGAACAGATTCTTGGCTGCTGCCACTTCCTCATCGGTGTCGAAAGATACGGTACGGGCTGATTTTCCTTTCAGCAGGGCTTCCTGATACTTCAGCAATACTTCGTATTCAATCTTTGCCTGCTTGTCGCCACCCACTTTGGCAATCTTTTCTACACGCTTGATGCGGTTCTCTACGGTTTCCAGATCCTTGAGCTGGAGCTCGGTATCGATAATTTCCTTGTCGCGCACCGGGTCTACAGAACCGTCTACATGCACGATATTATCGTTGTCAAAACATCTCAACACGTGGATGATGGCATCCGTTTCGCGGATGTTACCCAAGAACTGGTTACCCAGTCCTTCGCCCTTGCTGGCACCCTTTACCAATCCGGCGATGTCCACAATTTCACAAGTGGCCGGTACGATACGGTCCGGATTGATCAGTTCGGCCAGCTTGGTGAGTCGTTCATCGGGAACGGAGATCTGTCCCAGCTGGGCGTCGATGGTACAGAACGGGAAGTTTGCTGCTTGTGCCTTTGCACTGGACAAGCAATTGAATAGGGTAGACTTGCCCACATTCGGGAGGCCTACGATACCTGCTTTTAATGCCATAATGTTATTTTGTTTTTAATGATATGCTTTTGTTACTAAACAGTTTGCAAAATTAAGAATAAATCCCGTATACAGAAAATGCTTCTCCGTATTTCTGCCGGAGAAGCATTTTGTCAATGGGCTTCGAGCCAGTTTTTTCCCCATCCGTAGTCAGCTTCGAGAGGTACCAGCATGGAGTAGGCGTTCTCCATTTCCTCGATGACAATCTGTTGTACTTTTTCCTTTTCCTCGGGGTAGACACTGAAGTTCAATTCGTCGTGCACCTGCAGAATCATCTTGGAGCGCAACTGCTCTTCGCGGAAGCGGCGGTAGATGCGGATCATGGCAATCTTGATGATATCGGCCGCGCTTCCCTGAATCGGAGAGTTAATGGCGTTACGTTCGGCATAGCCGCGCACTACAGCGTTGTGGCTGTTGATGTCGCGCAGATGGCATTTGCGGTGGTATACGGTCTCTGTATATCCTTTTTCGCGTGCCATATCAATGCTTCGGTTCATGTATTCCTTCACCTTGGGATAGGTCTGGAAATAGCCTTCTATCAGCTCCTTGGCTTCCGTACGGCTCACTCCCATACGTTCGGCCAGGCCAAAGGCCGTGATGCCGTATATGATGCCGAAATTGGCCGTTTTTGCCTTGCTTCTTTCCTCTTTGGTCACTTCCTCCAGACTCTTCTTGAAAATCTTGGCAGCGGTGGCCGCATGAATGTCCTGTCCGTTGCGGAAAGCCTCGATCATGTGTTCGTCGCCGCTCAGATGCGCCATGATGCGCAGCTCGATCTGTGAGTAATCGGCCGAGAAGAACAGACAGCCTTCTTCGGGGATGAACGCCTTGCGGATTTCCTTGCCATACTCGTTGCGTACGGGAATGTTCTGCAAGTTCGGGTTGCTGCTGCTCAGACGTCCTGTGGTGGTGATGGTCTGATTGAATGAAGTGTGTATGTGGCCGGTGACCGGATTTACCAGTTTGGGCAGGGCATCAATATAAGTACCCAGCAGTTTCTTCAGGCCGCGATGCTCCAGGATCTTCTCCACAACCGGATGTTTGGCGCGCAGACTCTCCAAAACCTCTTCTGAGGTGACGTATTGTCCCGTTTTGGTTTTCTTGGGTTTGTCTACAATTTTCAGACGGTCGAACAGCACTTCGCCTACCTGTTTCGGCGAAGCGATATTAAAGTCTGTTCCGGCCAGTTCGTGGATTTCCTTTTCTATGCGGTTCATCTCTTCGGTATAGAGACGAGATGTTTCCTTCAAGCCCTCCCGGTCGATACATACACCGTTACGTTCCATATAGGCTAGTACCGGCATCAGCGGCATTTCGATTTCCCAGAACAGGCGGTCGCAGTCGTTTTCCTTCAGCAGCGGCTCCAGTACATTTTTCAGCTTGAGCGTCACATCGGCATCCTCGCACGCATATTCATACACGGCAGTAGGAGGGAGGTCGGCCATATTCTTCTGGTTCTTTCCCTTGCTGCCGATCAATTCCTCTATGTGGATGGTCTGGTAGTTCAGATAAACTTCTGCCAGATAGTCCATGCCATGATGCAGTTCCGGTTGGAGCAGATAGTGGGCGATCATGGTGTCGAAAATCTTTCCTTTCAATTCCACACCATAGTTTTGCAGCACCAGCAGGTCGTATTTGATATTTTGACCAATTTTTAGAATCTTTTCATTTTCATAAACTGGTTTAAATTCATTAACGATTTTTTGAGCTTCTTCATCATTTTGTGGTATCGGCACATAAAATGCCTGATTTTCGCGAATGCTGAAACTCAAACCCACGAGTTTTGCCGAAATTGGGTCTGTTCCGGTGGTTTCCGTATCTAGACTGAGAAAATCGTTTGTAAAGAATAAATCAATAATTTCCTTTCTTTTCTCTTCTGTATCAATGAGTTGATAGTCAAAATCACCCTTATTATACTTCGTGAGACTTGAATTTTTTGATTCTTCCGGGGAATTGGCCGTAAAATCTGCAAAGAGAGTGCCTTGAAAAAGGTCCTGTGCTGGCTGCGGATTCTCCTTTTTGAATTTTCGGTCGAGCAGCGTGCGGAATTCCAGTTCTTCGAACAGGCTGCGTAGCTTTTCCTCGTCGGGCTCTTCTTTCTTCAACTGTTCCATGTCGAGTTCGATGGGCACATCCGTTTTGATGGTGGCCAGGAATTTTGAGAACTCAATTTGTTCGCGGTTGTTTTCGATTTTGGTCTTCAGGGCTCCTTTTAGCTGATCGGTTCCGGCGAGCAGGTTTTCGATGCTGCCGAACTGCTGGATCAGTTTGGTGGCAGTTTTCTCACCCACACCCGGACAGCCCGGAATGTTGTCGGCCGAGTCGCCCATCAGTCCCAGCATGTCGATGACCTGAGTAGGCGAGGAGAGCCCGTATTTCTCTTTCACCTCTTCCACACCCAGCACTTCGAACTCCTTGTCGCCGTATTTCGGGCGGTACATTTTTACGTGTTCAGTCACCAGCTGTCCGTAGTCCTTGTCCGGAGTCATCATGAAAGTATCCACTCCGCGGGCGTCAGCCTGGCGTGCCAGCGTACCGATAACATCGTCGGCTTCGTAGCCCGAAACCTCCAGAATGGGGATTCGATATGCGCGGATGATATCCTTTATATACGGTACAGCAGTACGTATTCCTTCGGGAGTTTCTTCGCGCTGCGCCTTATATTGCTCATAGGCTTCGTGTCGGAAAGTAGGTCCGGCAGGGTCGAAGGCAATGCCGATGTGCGAAGGCTGCTCTTTGGTGAGCACTTCCTCCAGCGTGTTGACAAAGCCCAGAATGGCCGATGTGTTGAGACCTTTGGAATTGATACGGGGATTTTTTATAAAAGCGTAATATGCTCTGTAAATTAAAGCATAGGCATCCAATAAGAATAATTTCTCCATATTATTGATATATTTCTCCGTAAAATTACATAAAAAATATGAGTTGCTTTTGATTTTTATGTAATTTTGTGGTTATAAATTAGCCGATTATATGGACGTTTTATCACAGATCAGAAAACCGATTGAAGCAGAACTTGAGTCATTCAAGAATCTGTTTGATTTTACTTTGCAGCACCGGAATCCTCTTTTGGAGACAGCTCTGCGCCACGTTCTGGGGCGCAAGGGGAAGATGATGCGTCCCATATTGTTGTTTCTGGCCGCCAAAAAGTGCGGTGCGGTAACGGATCAGGCTTTGCATGCAGCAGTGAGCCTGGAGATGCTCCATACGGCCAGTCTGGTGCACGACGATGTTGTGGACGAGAGTGCTGAGCGGCGCGGACAGAAGTCTGTCAATGCCTTATTGGACAACAAGGCGGCTGTGCTTGTGGGCGACTATATGCTCTCTACGGCCTTGAAACATGCCGCGCTGACCGGAAATATCCGGGTAGTGGAGCTGATTTCCTGGTTAGGACAGGCACTGTCTGACGGGGAATTGCAACAGCTGGCCAATATCCAGTCCGAAGAGATCTCCGAAGAGCAGTATTTCGAAGTAATCCGTAAAAAAACGGCATCGCTATTTGCCGTCAGTGCGCAGATTGGTGCCATGCTGGCCGGTGGTTCTGAGGAGCAGATAGAGCAGGCCCGTCAGTTTGGAGAATATATCGGTTTGTGTTTCCAGATCCGTGATGACATCTTTGATTATTATACGGATCAGGAAGTAGGAAAACCGACCGGAAATGATATGAAAGAGGGAAAACTCACCTTGCCGGTGATTTATGCCGTATTGCAGTCCGGAGCAGACGAGTGGAAGCAGCTGGCCTATAAGGTACGTTCCCGAATCGCGAATGACGAGGAAATTGCGGCTTTGGTGGAGTTTACCAAAGCATCGGGCGGCATTGATTACGCTCGCCGCAAGATGGATGAGATTCGTCAGACCGCCTTTGAGCTGGTGGGTGAAGGAGGGGACGAAGCCGTTAATGAAGCTTTGCGCCTGTATCTGGATTTTGTTTTGAAGCGCGTTTCGTAAAACCCGATATAAAAGAATAAGGGCTGCACCGTAATGCACGGTGCAGCCCTTATTCTTTTTGAGAAAAATCATCCTGATGAATTTGAAAAATGATTTCGATGATTTCAGAAAATCATCCTGATGATTTTTTCCAGCCGCTGCATTTGCTCCTGCGAGATGCTCCCGCAGACGGCCGCTCATGGCGGTTTTTCTCTTCCTTCAGGCGCTTCTGATTGCGGTTAGAAGAACTTCACTTCTTCGTCCAGAATATCGCTCAGCAACTGGTTGGCCAGACGGCTGGTTCCCAGACGGAGCCACTGGTTGGTGAGCCATTTTTCGCCGAGAACCTCTTTTACGATGGTGTAATATACCAGAGCATCGTGCACCGTGTTCATGCCTCCGGCGGGCTTGAATCCGATCTGAATGCCGGTTTTCTCGTAATATTCCTTGATGGCCTGGCACATCACATAAGCAGCTTCCGGAGTTGCTGCCGGTGATTCCTTACCGGTAGAGGTCTTGATGTAGTCGGCGCCCGCATACATGGATAGGATAGAGGCCTTTTTGATGTTCTCCGCAGTTTTCAGGCAACCGGTTTCGAGAATCACCTTCAGTTTATGATCGCCGCAGGTAGCCTTCATTTCGCTGATTTCGTCGCATACGGTTTCGTAATCTCCGCTCAGGAATTTGCCTACCGACATCACCATGTCAATCTCTGTAGCTCCGTCTTTCAGAGCCAGTGCTGTTTCGGCGATTTTGATCTCCAAGAGTGCCTGTGAAGAAGGGAAGCTGCCCGAAACGCAGGCCACTTCTACGCCTTCCACTTCGAGCGATTTGCTCACGATAGAGGCAAAGCACGGGTACACACAGATGGTGGCTACGTGTGGCAGATCGGGATATTTCTCTTCAAACTCATTCACCTTTTCGGTAAACTTCAGAACGCTTTCGTCGCTGTCTGTGGTCTTCAGGGTGGTAAGCTCCACGCTGCCCAGGAGGAACTTCTTTACTTCCTTGGTGTCGTTTTCCGGCACTCGTTCGGCAATCAGTTTCTCTACCGCCTTTTTTACATCCTCATCCTTGATAGAGGTGTTGTACTGATCCAGGGCTTGCAGATATTTGCTTTCCTGATCCTGCTCAAAATCTTCGTATGGTTTCATAACTAATATAGTTTGGAATTGTTTTTATGTCGTTCTTTGTCACGGCTGGTTTTCTTTTCGATGCTCTTTTTCAAGGCTTCCTCCAGGTTCACTCCGGTCTGGTTGGCCAGGCAGATCAGTACCCAGAGCACATCGGCCATTTCTTCATCGAGATTCTCTTTCTCTCCGGCTTTAAAGGACTGGTCGCCGTATTTTCGGGCCATGACGCGGGCCAGTTCGCCCACTTCTTCGGTGAGGCAGGCCATGTTGGTCAGCTCACTGAAATACCGTACGCCGTATTCCTTGATCCAGCGGTCTACGGCTTGTTGTGCTTCTTGAATGGTCATAGGAATTATTCTTTGTTTTTAGTGTCCATGCAGATGGTCACCGGACCGTCGTTCAGCAGTTCCACCTTCATATCGGCTCCGAATTCGCCCGTCTGTACCGGTTTGCCCAATTCTGCGCTCAAAGCCGCACAGAACTGTTCATAGAGTGGAATGGCGATTTCGTGACCTGCGGCACGGATGTACGAAGGGCGGTTTCCTTTCTTGTAGGAGGCCATCAGGGTGAACTGACTCACCACGATGATGTCGCCCTGAGCATCCAGAATGTTTTTGTTCATCACGCCGTTTTCGTCGTCAAAAACGCGCAGGCCGATGATCTTCTTGCAGAGCCAGCTGATGTCTTCCTGCGTGTCGGCATTCTCAATGCCCAGCAGGATGAGATAGCCTTTCTGGATGGATGATTTGCAGTTTCCGTCGATAGTGACCGACGCATGTTTTACTCTTTGTATAACTACTCTCATGGGGTTTTGAAAAACTTATAATTACAATATTCGTGAAAAAATGGGAGATATGCAAGCGGCCTCTTTGCTTTTATGCGGCACTGCTTCTCCTTTTATATTCCTTTAAAGATTTGCTTCGTTTTATACTCTTGTCCGCAGGGATAGGAGCCTGGTTACGCCTTGTGTATTTGTTGAAGCGGAAAGGTTGTTTTTGCTTTTTGGTATCTACCTTTCGTATATTACTTCGATGGGTAGGAGGCCGTGCAGACTGTATTTTTCCGAAGACATGATTCCTTTAAATGGATCATTCTCCGGACGGAGTCGGCTGACTGTTTGCTCCGGTTAGGCCGAACGCTTCGCGCAGGATGCGGGTTTTGGCGGCACCCACGAGGGCGATGAGCTCGCTTTCTTCGGCTTCCTTGATGCGCTTCACACTGCGGAAATGTTTCAGCAACGTGCTTTTGGTGGCTTCGCCGATGCCTTTAATGGAATCCAGTTCCGAGGCAATCTGATGCTTGCTGCGCTTGTCGCGGTGGAAGGTGATGGCAAAGCGGTGCACCTCGTCCTGAATCTGTGTGAGCAGACGGAACAGGGGACTGTCTACCTTCATGCTGATGGTGGCCGCCGGAAAACCGTAGAGCAGCTCGTTCGTGCGGTGCTTGTCGTCTTTGGCCAGTCCGGCAATCGGAATGTCCAGATGCAGCTGGTCTTGGATAACCTGGCGCACGGCTTCCATCTGTCCCTTGCCACCGTCGGTAATGATCAGGTCGGGCAGGGGTGTTTCTTCCTGCACGGCTCTTTGATATTTGCGGAACACCACCTCTTTCATCGAAGCATAATCGTCCGGACCTTCTACGGTCTTGATGATATATTTGCGGTAGTCCTTCTTGCTGGGCTTGCACTTCTGAAATACCACACACGCAGCCACGGCATCCGTTCCGGAGATATTCGAGTTGTCGAAGCATTCGATGCGCATGGGCAGTTTTGGCAGTTTCAGGCTGTCCTGGATTTCCTTCATCAGGCGCATGCTTCTCTGTTCGGGATTCAGCTTCTCCTTTTCACGGCGTAGCTGGAAATGAAGTACCGTACG
>OGNL01000784.1_pt1 | contig 12001 bp, 10 predicted proteins | sample 1573471 | NCBI WGS metagenome assembly OGNL01 (sample SAMEA2582001, study PRJEB24529) | metagenome | biome: Human gut stool | place: China | collected 2011 | reverse complement strand
CGGATATATCACGCTCTGCGTGCTGATGGGCAGTGTGGGTTTCTCCATCGGACAGAATGACGAGGTGCGCCGCAGCATCCGCCGACTGGACCGCCGACTGATGCTCCTGCCGCTGGTGACAATTCTTGGCACCTGGGGCGGTATGCTAGCCGTGTGTGCCCTGATTCCCCGTATCGGGGTGGCAGACTGGATGGCTGTAGGTTCGGGATTCGGATACTACTCGCTGTCGGGCATCATGATTTCGGAACTGCGTGGAGCGGAAATCGGTACCATAGCGCTGATGAGCAACATTCTGCGTGAAATCATCACACTGGTTGGCGCACCGCTGCTGGCACGCTGGTTCGGTCCGCTGGCTCCCATCACGGCCGGAGGATGCACCACGGAGGATACTACCCTGCCGGTCATTGCCCGTACGTGCGGACGTGCGCTCGTTCCGGTGAGCATCTTCCACGGACTTACCATCGACTTCTCCGTACCGTTTCTCATTTCCTTTTTCTGCTCACTGGCCGGATAACCGGTCAGTCCTCCTGCCGTCCGGCCAGTTCGGCACGGATGCGGCTCAGCGACTGGGGCGTGATCCACAGATAGGAGGCAATGTATTTCAGAGGGACATAGAGCAGCAGCTCGGGATTGTCCTCCAACAGGCGCAAATAGCGCTCCTTGGCACGGGGCACAGCGGTGCTGATGAGCCAGGTTTCCAAATCGAGAAACTGACGTTCGAAAAGGATGCGTCCGAAATTGGCGGCCTGCACGGAGCTGGAAAACCATTCCTCCAGCTCTGTACGCGAAATAGCATACAATTCACTGTCGCTCATCGCCTCAATGGTGATGAGCGATTTTCGTCTTCCGGCATAGCCCCAGATGGAAAAGACGGCTTCTCCCGCCGAAGCGAACCAAAGGGACTGGTCGGTGCCGTCATCATTCACAAACGACCCGCGCCAGATGCCGCTGGCAATGATATAGAAATGGCTGTTACTCTCTCCTTCGCGCACCAGGAAACTGCCACGGGGATAGGACACGGGCGTCATGCGCTCGAGCAAACGGGCGGCATCGTTTGCCGTAATGGCATATTTGCTGCAAAAGCGCTCCAAAACTTCTTGCTTCATCGGATTTTCTCATGATTCTTTCCTCCGGCAAAGATAGCCATCATTTCTCTCGGCGGCAATAAACGGTGACCAAAAAAAGAAAAGTCAGCAGCTCGGCCATCGGTACGGCCAGCCAGATGCCGGCAGCCCCTAACCACAGAGGAAGCAGCCCGAAGCAAAGCACAATAAAGACAAAACCGCGCAGCAGGGTGATGAGCAGGGCCATGCGGTCTCGCTCCAGACTCTGAAAATAGCCGATGCTCACAATGTTCACGCCAAAGAATACAAAGCCGCAGGCAAACAGGGGCAGTCCCTCCACGGCCAGAGCATAGGCCGGATAATGGGGCTCGAGAAACCAACGGACAATCTGGGGACTGAACAGGGCGGTGACCGCCAGACAAAGCGCTCCGGCAGCTACGGCTGTGATCAGCGCCTGGCGCAAAGCCTGATGCACGCGCCCGCGGGCACCGCATCCGTGATTGTAGCTCAGGATGGGCTGTGCCGACTGGGCAATGGCATTATAGACCATAAAGATGATGGGAAAGAAGTAGCAGGCTATGCTGAATGCGGCCACTCCGTCCTCATGCAGATAGTGCATGAACACGTAGTTGCCTACAAACATCATGGTGGCAATGGCGGCCTCACAAAGGAAAGAGGAAAGTCCCAAACGCATTATGGTACGGGTGTGGCGGCACAACTGGCGCCATCCGCTGCGGGTACGTTGCAAGGACATCAGACGCAGGGTGATGTCGGGACGCAACAGATAGCCCACAATCATCAGCGCACCGAGTATATAGCCCAGACTGGTGGCCAGCGCCGCGCCCATCATACCCCACCCCAGTCCGAAGATGAACCAGTAGTCGAGAGCGATATTTATGAGTGCGGGCACCACATTGCAGAGCATGGCATAACGGGGCGACCCGTCGAGTCGCACAAAAAACATACCCGAATTGAGCAGAGCGCTGAACACAAAGAAAGGCAGGAACCAGTGCATATATTCCAATGCCAACGGGAGCAGACGCTCTGAACTTCCGAAAAAACGGGCCACCTGCGGGGCAAAACAGAGAACTATACCCCAAAGCAAGACCAACAGCAACGAACCGAAGCACACGGACTGGGTGATGTAGGCACGGGCCAGACGCTCTCTGCCACGCGAAAGGGCTATGGAAGCGGCTACCGAAGCACCCACTCCGAACATCAGTCCGATACCGGTATTTATCAGGAACAAAGGGGCTGTGATATTTACTGCGGCCAGGGCATCGCTACCGATACCGCGCCCCACAAAAATGCCGTCGGTAATGACGAACACAGCCGAAAAGACCATTCCCAACAGCGTAGGGAAAAACAGTTTGCGAAACAGGCGCGACACTTCCATCGTGCCGAAATCAAGTGTTTCCTTCACATTCTCTTTCATAAACTTCCTACTCTTTTTTTGACGGCAAATGTAGGAAGGGGAAACGGCATAACGCTTCACATTTGGTAAAAAATGCGTCGTGTCTCTAAAAAGAAGATCCTTGGATTTTTCTAAAAAAACAGCCGTATTCCACAGTTCTGGCACAGGGCACAGAACCATAGAATACGGCTGCCTGAAAAGGGTTATACTGCGTATTACTTCTCAAAAAGAATCAGAACATACGGGCCACACGGCGGATTCCGGCTACCAGCGCATCGACTTCCTCAAAGGTGTTGTAAAGACCGAAGCTGGCGCGCACGGTGCCTTCGATGCCCATACGGTGCATCAGCGGCTCGGCACAGTGGTGACCGGTGCGCACGGCAATGCCCAGACGGTCGAGCAACGTACCTGAATCCAGGTGATGGATATCGCCCACCAGGAAGGAAATCACGGCGTCTTTGTGCTTTGGAGTACCGATGAAGCGCATGCCTTCAATAGTGGCCATCTGCTCCATCGCATAGCGGGTGAGTTCCTGTTCATGAGCGTAGATATTGTCCATGCCCAAGGCGGTTACGTAATCCAGCGCGTGAGCCAGACCGGTTGTCGCTACATAATCGGGGGTTCCGGCCTCGAACTTATAGGGAAGTTCGTTGAATGTGGTGCGCTCGAAGCTGACATTCTGAATCATCTCACCGCCGCCCATATAAGGAGGCAGGCGGTCGAGCCATTCTTCCTTACCATAAAGCACACCAATACCCGTAGGACCGTAGATCTTATGTCCGCTGAATGCAAAGAAATCGCAATCCAGATCCTGCACGTCTACCGCAAAGTGGGGAGTACTCTGGGCACCGTCTACCAACACAGGTACTCCGTGGGCGTGAGCCGTACGAATCATCTCTTTCACGGGATTGACCGTGCCGAGCACATTGCTCACATGGGTGATGCTCACCAAGCGGGTGCGCTCGTTGAACAGCTTTTCATATTCGTCCAGACGGAGCTCGCCTTCGTCGGTAATGGGGATTACGCGCAGACGGATGCCTTTGCGGGCCTGAACCAACTGCCAGCTCACAATGTTGGAGTGATGTTCCATCTCGCTTACAATCACTTCATCGCCTTCCTTCAGAATGGCATCGCCAAAGGTCGTGGCCACCAGATTGATACTTTCCGTAGTGCCACGGGTGAAGACGATTTCGGCCGTAGAACGGGCATTCAGAAAGCGGCGCACGGTTTCACGGGCCTGCTCATGCAGTTCGGTTGCCTGTTGTGAAAGGAAATGCACTCCGCGATGCACGTTGGCATTCACATTATAGTATTCGTGCGTCATGGCTTCCACCACCGAACGGGGCTTTTGTGTCGTTGCGCCATTGTCCAGATAGACCAAAGGCTTGCCATACACCTCACGTCCCAGAATGGGGAAATCCTCACGAATCTTGTTAATATCGTAACTCATAATCTTCTCTTGTTTTCTTATATCTTTTTTCTCCGGAAGAGGAGTGCGGCACATCATCCGTGCACTACAAAGTTCTGCTTACTTGCAGATCTTGCAACCGGAGCAACGGCTCAACTCGCCGCGGAAGCGCTTCTCCACCAAATGATGCAGACGATCGCGCAAAGCATCAATGGCAATGCAGTCGATCACCTCGCCGGCAAAGGCAAAGCGCAGAAGCATCTGGGCCTCTTCACGCGAGATACCGCGCTGCTGCATGTAGAACAGAGCCTGTTCGTTCAACTGTCCCACAGTGGAACCGTGGCTACACTTCACATCGTCGGCATAAATCTCGAGCATGGGCTGTGCGTACATGCGGGCTTCCTTGGTGGCACACAGATTGGCGTTACGCTCGTTGGAAACGGTGTGCTGTGCGTTCTCGCGCACCAGAATGCGGCCAGCAAAAGCACCCACAGCCTGATCGTCGAGCACATATTTATAAAGCTGGTTGCTGGTGCAATGGCTCACACGGTGGTCAATCAAGGTGTTGTGATCCACGTGCTGCTGCTTGTCGGCAATGACACAACCGTAGAGGTTGGTCTCGGCACGCTCGCCCGAAAGGGTCACTTCACTGCGGTTACGGGTCAGTCCGTTGTGCAGGGTGATGGTATTGAGCGACACGTTGCTGTCGGCCTGCTGGTCTACATACAGATTACCGAAGCGTTTGTTCTTCACGTGGGTCTCCTCCAGTTCATAAAGTTGCAGACGGGCATTGTTGCCGACATATACCTCAGCAATCTGAGTAGTCAGGAACGAACGGTCATCGGCGGCATGGTCACAGAACAGAATGCGGGCCTCAGCGTTGTCTTCCAACACGATGAGTACACGACGGTTCACCATCAGGTCTACATCCGAACGCAGGATATTCACAATCTGCAAGGTGCGTTCGGCCACAACGCCACGGGGCACATACACAAAGAGTCCGTCCTGAGCCAACATGGTGTTCAGCGCATTGAGGGCATCTTTTCCCGTGCGGGCCTGCTTGCCATAGTAGCGCGCCACCAACTCGGGATACTGCTGTGCCGCCTCGCGCAGGGAGCACACAATCATTCCTTCGGGCAGGGCCACTGCCGGCTGTATCTTGCTATAGAAAGCATCATTGACCATAAAATAGAGTGAGGTGCTCAGGTTAGGCACATCGCACTTGAACACTTCATAGGGATTGACCGGAATGTCCAGGCGATTCAGGTTCACTCCGTAATCGGGTGCAAAGGCTGCCGGTACATCGGTGTACTTGTAGCGCTCCACCTTCTGCGTGGGAAATCCCTGCTGAAGAAAATCCTGAAATGCCTGTTCGCGCAGGGCATTCAGAACCGGAGCACTGTGGCTGTCGATCATCGTGCGGCACTGGCGGAACAGATCGATATATTGTTGTTCACTATTCATTCTTTCTTCGTTTTTTAAAATTCAAACTCTTGTTTGCATCTGGATGCTTGGTCTAACGGGTTTTCCGGACCGGAATCCTACAGGAATTCCGATAGCCGCGACATGTGTCCGCAACCGCTGACGCTGTTTTTTCAACAGGCGGATAGGATTTGCCGCCGGCATTGAACATTTGAGCAGCCTGCTGGGCGCATGCCGCCACAAACAGAAAACCGGAAGACCGTTTCTTGCACCAAACCGGATTAGTCTTCCAGTTCGGCCTTGATCCAGTCAAAACCTTTGTTCTCAATCTCCAGAGCCAACTCCGGACCGCCGGTCTTCACGATACGGCCACCAAGCAGCACGTGTACGATGTCCGGCTTCAGGTAATCCAACAGGCGCTGGTAGTGAGTAATGACCAGAGCGCTGGTCTCGGGAGTTCTCAACTTATTGAAGCCTTCGGCCACAATACGCAGGGCATCCACGTCGAGACCCGAATCGGTTTCATCCAGAATACTGAGTGTCGGCTCAAGCATCGCCATCTGGAAAATCTCGTTGCGCTTCTTCTCACCTCCTGAGAATCCTTCATTCACGGAACGGTTGGCCAGTTTGCTGTCCAGTTCCACAATTTTACGCTTCTCGCGCATCATCTTCAGGAAATCACCGGCGCTCATCGGCTCCAGACCGTGGTACTGACGCTTTGCATTGATTGCGGCACGCATAAAGTTTACCATAGAAACACCGGGAATCTCTACCGGCTGCTGGAACGAAAGGAACAATCCTTCGTGGGCACGCTCTTCGGGCTTCATGGCCAAGAGGTCCTTTCCGTTGAAAGTAACGCTTCCGGAGGTCACCTCATAGGCAGGATTTCCTACCAGCACATTGCTCAGGGTACTCTTTCCTGCACCATTCTGTCCCATCAGGGCATGAATCTCGCCCGGATTGACCGTCAAATTGATTCCTTTCAATATCTCTTTGCCATTGATGCTGGCATGCAAGTCTTTTATCTCTAACATCATAATAGTCGTTGATTTTGTAGAAAAATAAACATTATCCCACCGTACCTTCCAAGGATACATTCAGAAGTTTCTGAGCCTCAACGGCAAACTCCATCGGCAATTTGTTAATCACATCCTTAGCATATCCGTTGACAATCAGTCCCACGGCTTCTTCGGTCGGGATACCGCGCTGGTTGCAATAGAACAACTGCTCTTCGGAAATCTTCGAAGTGGTAGCCTCATGCTCCACAATGGCGGTGTCGTTGTGCACATCCATATAAGGGAAAGTATGCGCTCCGCAGGTGCTGCCCAACAGGAGCGAATCGCAGGAACTGTAGTTGCGTGCGCCATCGGCTCCCGGTGCCACACGTACGAGTCCGCGATAAGAGTTCTGGCTCTTTCCGGCCGAGATACCCTTGCTGATGATGGTACTCTTGGTGTTCTTGCCCAAATGGATCATCTTCGTACCCGTATCGGCCTGCTGGTAGTTGTTGGTCACGGCCACACTGTAGAACTCTGCCTGCGAATTGTCGCCGCTGAGCACACAGCTGGGGTATTTCCAGGTAATGGCCGAACCGGTCTCTACCTGTGTCCAGGAGAGCTTGCTGTTGGCTCCACGCAGATGGCCGCGCTTGGTCACCAGATTGAGCACACCGCCCTTACCTTCGGCATCACCGGGATACCAGTTCTGCACGGTGCTGTATTTCACTTCGGCATTTTCGTTCACCACAATCTCTACAATGGCAGCATGCAACTGGTTCTCGTCGCGCATCGGAGCGGTACATCCTTCCAGATAGGAAACATAGCCGCCGTCGTCGCACACAATGAGCGTACGCTCAAACTGTCCGGTATTGCGCGCATTGATACGGAAATAGGTAGAAAGTTCCATCGGACAGCGCACGCCCTTCGGAATATACACGAACGAACCGTCGCTGAATACGGCCGAATTCAAAGCCGCAAAGAAATTATCACGATAAGGCACCACCGAGCCCAGATACTGTTTTACCAGATCGGGATACTCGCGCACCGCCTCGCTGATGGAACAGAAGATAATGCCGCGCTCTGACAATTTCTCCTTAAAGGTTGTTTTTACAGACACAGAATCCATCACAGCGTCAACAGCCGTTCCGCTCAATGCCAGACGTTCCTCCAGAGGAATACCCAGTTTGTCGAAGGTCTTCATCAACTCAGGGTCAATTTCATCCAGATTCTTCGGTCCGTCTTTCTTTCCTTTCGTCGGATCGGCATAGTAAGAAATGCCCTGATAATCTATCTCCGGCATTTTCAGGCCTTGAGGCGGAACTCAAGCATCCACTCCGGTTCTTCCTTCTTTGAAGAAATCAGGCGGACCACATCTTCGTTCAAGCCTTTTTCTATGATTTCAGTCTGTATGTCCGTGGTAAAGCCGTATTCGTATTTCTTCTCGGCTACCTCTTTTACAAACTTGTTTTTCTCTTCCATGAAATTACAAATATATTGATTATATTTCAAAAAGAGGAATGCAGTCTGTTGTCAAAAACAGACCTGCATTCCTGCTCTTCGTAGTATCTCTTTAATACTCATCGGGTTGGGTTGTGCTCTGAGAAGATGTATTCTCCTCAGCCCCTCTTGTATTCTTAATCTCACCGGAATCGGACTGCCCGTCTTCGGATGTACCGGAATCCGGCAGACTATTCCAGGTGGCTTTCATGCAACGAAACAGGAATGCTCCCGAATTCGTAACCGGACGCACCAGAACCGACTGCTCGGCGCGCTGCGGATCTATCCAATGAAATGCTGTGAGCAGATGAAGCAGACAGCTCAGCACAATGCAATATTTCAGAACGCCTACTCCTGCGCCCGCCAGGCGGTTTACACCACCCAAGCAAAGCCCTTCGGCTGTTTTGGTCAGCAGGAATGCTACTACCGACAGGGCCATGGGCACACCTACCCAAATCAGGATGAAAGCCAGTACACGGGCCACGGTCTGCGGCGCCCCAAGCTCCGGAGCAATCCAATCGCCCACCATTGCATACAGCATTCGGGCAACAACCAGTCCCGCCAGCACACCTCCGATGGATGCCAACTGCCGGAACAGTCCTCCTTGCCATCCTTTAAAGGCAGCCCACAAAAGCGCAGCTCCCAACAGATAATCCAATGTTGTCATTACAGAGTGGCCTTAACCTCAACTTCCTGATAAGTTTCAATGATATCGCCTTCGCGGATGTCATTGTAGTTCACCAGACTGATACCGCATTCATAGTTTGTTCCCACTTCCTTCACATCGTCCTTGAAGCGTTTCAAGGCGTTGATCTGACCGGTGTGAACCACAATACCGTCGCGAATCAGGCGGGCCTTGTTCGAGCGCTGTACCTTACCGTCGATTACATACGCACCGGCCACGGTACCCACTTTACTGATCTTGTAAACCTGACGAACCTCGATTGTTGCTGTAACCTCTTCCTTCACTTCAGGTGCCAGCATACCTTCCATAGCGGATTTCACCTCTTCGATGGCATCGTAAATAATTGAATACAGACGGATGTCTACACCCTGCTGCTCGGCCAACTTACGTGCGGTAGCAGACGGACGTACCTGGAAACCGATGATAATTGCCTCGGAAGCGGCAGCCAGAGCCACATCGCTCTCGGAAATCTGTCCCACAGCCTTGTGGATTACATTCACGGCAATCTTCTCGGTTGACAGCTTGATGAGTGAATCGCTCAGGGCCTCGATAGAACCGTCCACGTCACCCTTGACAATCACCTTCAGCTCCTGGAAACCACCCAATGCAATGCGTCGTCCCACTTCATCGAGAGTAAGCATCTTCTGAGTACGCAATCCCTGCTCACGCTGCAACTGTTCGCGCTTGTTGGTGATTTCGCGGGCTTCCTGCTCGGTATTCATCACATGGAAAGTATCACCTGCGGCAGGTGCACCGTTCAGACCCAGAATGGTAGCAGCCTGAGCCGGACCGATTTCCTTCACGCGCTGGTTACGCTCGTTGAACATCGCCTTGACACGACCATAGTTCGTACCAGCCAATACGATATCACCCACGCGCAATGTTCCGTTGGATACGAGCACGGTAGCTACGTAACCACGACCCTTGTCGAGTGAAGACTCGATGATAGAACCGGTTGCGTTACGGTTCGGGTTAGCCTTCAGATCGAGCATTTCTGCCTCGAGCAGTACCTTCTCCAGCAATTCAGGTACACCGATACCCTTCTTGGCCGAGATGTCCTGGCTCTGATATTTACCTCCCCAGTCTTCAACCAGGAAGTTCATGTTAGCCAGTGCTTCCTTAATCTTGTCCGGATTAGCGGCCGGCTTATCAATCTTATTGATGGCAAACACGATAGGCACATTAGCTGCCATAGCGTGATTGATTGCCTCTTTTGTCTGCGGCATGATGTCGTCATCGGCAGCGATAATGATGATGGCGATATCCGTTACCTGTGCACCACGGGCACGCATGGCGGTAAATGCCTCATGTCCTGGAGTATCGAGGAAGGTGATATGACGTCCGTCTTCGAGAGTCACGTTGTAGGCACCGATGTGCTGAGTGATACCTCCGGCCTCACCGGCAATCACGTTTGTCTTGCGGATATAGTCCAAAAGCGAAGTCTTACCGTGGTCTACGTGACCCATCACGGTCACAATCGGAGCGCGCGGAACGAGATCTTCCTCATCGTCCTCCTCTTCGTTTACAGCTTCAGACACTTCGGCGCTGACATATTCAGTCTTGAAACCGAACTCTTCGGCCACAATATTAATGGTTTCAGCATCCAGACGCTGGTTGATAGATACCATGATACCCAAGCTCATGCAGGTACCGATAACCTGAGTTACAGGCACATCCATCATAGATGCCAACTCGTTGGCGGTTACGAACTCCGTAAGTTTCAGAATCTTGCTTTCTGCTTCGCGTTCTTCCATCTGCTCCTCCATGTTGGCGCGGGCGTTCTCGCGTTTCTCCTTACGGTACTTGGCACCCTTGTTCACCTTATTCTTGCTGGTAAGGCGTGCCAGTGTTTCCTTCACCTGTTTTGCAACATCTTCTTCCGTAACCTCAGCCTTCACTGCCGGCTGCTGGTTTTTCTTCGGGGTGATGGAAAGCTACGCCATGCACCAGTTCGTTAACGGCGTGATTAACGTACCACAGGTGATGCAGACTCTCGGCGGCGAAACCGCCGTCCAGCAGGTCCTGATGTCGCTGCCGGCAGGTAAGCTGTTCCTCGCCGCCTATCTGTTCGTGATGATTGTTTTCCTCGCCTCGCACATGGATGCGGTGGCCTACACCATGGCGGCGACCAGCACCCGCAACCTGCGCGAAGGCGACGATCCGGATCGCGGCATGCGCCTGTTCTGGTGCGTGGTGATCACCCTCATCCCGCTATCGATTCTGTTTACCGGCGCTTCGCTTGAGACCATGAAAACTACCGTGGTGCTGACCGCCCTACCGTTCCTGGCCATTTTACTGATTAAAACCGGCGGCTTCGTGCGCTGGTTAAAACAGGACTACGCCCACGTTCCGGTCCATCAGATAGAAACCCATACCCCCGAGCCCATTATTAAAGCCGAGACGCTGCCGGTTGGCGCGGTACTCAAAGGCGACGGCCAGTCGCTGTAAAACCTCTTACTGACAATAATCACAAGGAGAGCTGAGATGTGCAATTTGAGCACACATGTCGGCATGCCGGTTAACTTTTGCGCTAATCCGCAGGATGCCTGGACCATTCCGGCCCGTTTTTATACCGACAGCCAGGCGTTTGAGCACGAGAAAGAGCGCATCTTCGCCAATAGCTGGATTTGCGTCGCCCACGGCAGCGAGGTCGCCCGGCCGAACGATTACATTACCCGGGAGATCATCGGCGAAAATATCGTTATAGTCCGCGGCCGCGACAACATTCTGCGCGCCTTCTATAACGTCTGCCCACACCGCGGCCACCAGCTACTGAGCGGCGAGGGCAAAGCCAAAAACGTGATTACCTGCCCCTATCACGCCTGGGCCTTCAAGCTGGACGGCAATCTCGCCCACGCCCGCAACTGCGAAAACGTGGCGAATTTCGATAGCGAAAAGGCAACGCTAGTGCCGGTTCGCCTGGAAGAGTATGCCGGCTTTGTGTTTATCAATATGAATCCGGAAGCGGAGAGTGTGGAAACGCAGCTACCGGGGCTGCAGGACAAAGTGCTGGAAGCCTGTCCGGACGTGCATGATCTGAAACTGGCGGCGCGCTTTACCACCCTCACCCCGGCGAACTGGAAAAATATCGTCGATAACTATCTGGAATGTTACCACTGCGGTCCGGCGCACCCGGGCTTCTCGGATTCCGTCCAGGTTGACCGCTACTGGCACACCATGCACGGCAAATGGACGCTGCAGTATGGCTTCGCCAAACCGTCCGAGCAGTCGTTTAAATTCGAAGAGGGTACCGACGCCGCGTTTCACGGTTTCTGGCTGTGGCCGTGCACCATGTTCAACGTCACGCCGATCAAGGGCATGATGACCGTTATATATGAATTCCCGGTGGATGAAGAGACCACTCTGCAGAATTACGACATCTATTTCACCAACGAAGAGCTGACTGACGATCAGAAAGCGCTGATTGAGTGGTATCGCGATGTGTTCCGTCCGGAAGATTTACGTCTGGTTGAAAGCGTGCAAAAGGGGCTGAAATCGCGCGGGTATCGCGGT
>OGNL01000756.1_pt1 | contig 12460 bp, 12 predicted proteins | sample 1573471 | NCBI WGS metagenome assembly OGNL01 (sample SAMEA2582001, study PRJEB24529) | metagenome | biome: Human gut stool | place: China | collected 2011 | reverse complement strand
CCCCCGCCGTTGAGCGCCCGACGCCGGGCAGCGCCGCCACTTCGTCAAAGGTCCGGGGGAATTCCCCGCCGTGCAGTGTGGCGACTTGCTGTGCGGCTTTATGTAAGTTGCGCGCCCGCGCATAGTAGCCCAGACCGGTCCACAGATGCAGCACTTCATCCAGCGGCGCGTTGGCGAGATCCACCACCGTGGGGAAACGCGCCATAAAGCGTTCAAAATAGGGGATAACGGTCGCAACCTGAGTTTGTTGCAACATCACTTCGGAGAGCCATACTTTGTAGGGCGTCTTGGCGATTTGCCAGGGCAGGGTTTTACGCCCGTATTTATCGTACCAGTCCAGAACCTGGGCTGAAAATTGCGTGGCGAGAAAAGTCAAAGCTACGGCTCCGGGATCGCGATTACAGGGGGGCAGATTGCAGCATAAGGGCGAGTGGCTGTAAACCCTTGCATCCGCCGGGTAACTTTGGATAATGCCCGTTTTCCGAACACATTCACAAGCAGACCAAACTTTTATGAAAAACGACGTCATCTCTCCGGAATTCGATGAAAACGGTCGCCCGCTGCGCCGTATTCGTAGCTTCGTCCGTCGCCAGGGCCGCCTGACGAAAGGGCAGCAGCATGCGCTGGATAACATTTGGCCGGTGATGGGCGTTGAATTCAACGATGCGCCGCTCGATTTCGCCGCCCTGTTTGGCCGTGACGCGCCGGTCACCTTAGAAATTGGCTTCGGGATGGGCGCCTCGCTGGTGGCGATGGCGAAAGCCAAACCGGAACAGAATTTCCTCGGCATTGAAGTACACTCCCCGGGCGTTGGCGCTTGTCTGGCTTCTGCGGAAGAAGAAGGCGTACAAAACCTGCGCGTAATGTGTCACGATGCGGTGGAAGTGCTGCATACCATGATCCCGGATAACTCGCTGAATATGGTGCAACTGTTTTTCCCTGATCCGTGGCATAAAGCGCGTCATAATAAACGTCGTATCGTGCAGCCGCCTTTCGCTGAGCTGGTGAAAAGCAAGTTGAAGCTCGGCGGCGTCTTCCATATGGCGACCGACTGGGAAGCCTATGCCGTGCATATGCTGGAAGTTATGTCCTCGCTGGAAGGCTATCGTAACCAGTCGGCAAGCAACGATTACGTACCGCGCCCGGAATCGCGCCCGGTAACCAAATTTGAACAGCGTGGCCATCGTCTCGGCCACGGCGTATGGGACTTAATGTTCGAGAGGGTGAAATAATGGCCAAGAATCGTAGCCGTCGTCTGCGTAAAAAAATGCATATCGATGAGTTTCAGGAGTTAGGCTTCTCCGTCGCCTGGCGTTTCCCGGAAGGGACCAGCGAAGAGCAGATCGACCAGACGGTCAACGATCTGATCGAAGAGGTGATAGAGCCGAACAAGCTGGCCTTCGACGGCAGCGGTTATCTCTCCTGGGAAGGGCTCATCTGCATGCAGGAGATTGGTAAGTGCACTGAAGAGCATCAGGCTATCGTACGCAAATGGCTGGAAGCGCGTAAGTTAGAGGATGTGCGCACCAGCGAACTTTTTGACGTCTGGTGGGACTAAGTTTGACAAGGGTCGGCAATTGCCGGCCCGTTTTGTCTTAAGGGAGTTTTATGATGCGTAAAACGCTGCTGGCGGTGGCGCTCTCCGTCACCGCTTTGTCTGCCCATGCGGACTACCAGTGTAGCGTCACGCCGCGTGACGATGTGATCCTCAGCCCGCAGCAGGTGCAGGTGAAAGGGGAAAACGGCGATCTGGTGATAAAGCCGGACGGCAATCTGACCTTTAACGGCAAGGCCTATGCGCTCAGCGCCGCCCAGCGCGAACAGGCGCAGGATTATCAGGCCAGCCTGCGCAGCAGCCTGCCGTGGATTGACGAAGGCGCGCGTTCGCGAGTCGAAAAAAGCCGCAAGGCGCTGGATAAAATCATTACCGAACAGGTTGGCGCCAACAGCAGCATGCACGGTCGCCTGACCAAACTGGACGCGCAGCTGAAAGAACAGATGAACCGCATAATTGAGCGCCGCAGCGATGGCCTGACCTTCCACTATAAAGCCATCGACCAGGTACGCGCCGATGGCCAGCAGCTGGTGAATCAGGCGATGGGCGGCATTCTGCAGGACAGCATTAACGAGATGGGCGCCAAAGCGGTGCTCAAAGGCGGCGGTAATCCGCTACAGGGCATTCTCGGCAGCCTCGGCGGCCTGCAAACGGCGATTCAGGAGGAATGGAAAAACCAGGAGGCCGATTTCCAGCAGTTTGGTAAGGACGTCTGCAGCCGGGTGGTATCGCTGGAGGACAGCCGCAAAGCGCTGGTTGGCTCGCTGAAATAATGCCATGGCGGTCCGCTTCCCGGCAGGACCGCCGCTGCGTTTACTCGTTCAGGAACAGCTTACCGTGCTCGGTAATCTGCCAGTTCTGCTCGTCTTCCTGCAGGTAGCCCTGGGCTATCGCCGCGTCCAGCTGCGGGCGGATCGCCGCTTCCTCAAGTCCGGTATAGCGGCTAAATTCAGCGCGCGGCGCGGCCTCCAGCAGGCGAAAACGGTTCATAAAGAACTCAAACGGTTTATCCGCTTCTTCCACATCATGCTGACGCTCAAGGTAACGGCCTTCCATATACCCGCGCGGGTGGCGGGTTTTGGCGGTTCGAAGAATGCGTCCGTCAGGGAAGGTGATCTTGCCGTGCGCGCCGCAGCCGATGCCGAGGTAGTCGCCAAAGCGCCAGTAGTTGAGATTATGCTGACACTGGAAGCCTGGCTTAGCATAGGCGGACGTCTCGTACTGCTGATAGCCGGCGGCGCTCAGCAGCTGATGCCCCTGCTCGAAAATATCCCATAGCGCGTCGTCATCCGGCAGCACCGGCGGCCGGGAGCCGAACAAGGTGTTCGGCTCAATGGTCAGCTGGTACCACGACAGGTGCGGCGGGTTGAGGGCAATCGCCTGACGCAGATCGTCCAGCGCCTCCTCCAGCGACTGGTCCGGCAGACCGTGCATCAGGTCGAGGTTGAAGCTGCGCAAGCCGAGGCCGCTGGCGAGACGTGCTGCGCGCTTGGCTTCCTCCGGGCCGTGGATCCGCCCCAGGCGCTGCAGCTTCGGTTCGCTAAAGCTTTGTACGCCGATGGAGATGCGGTTCACCCCGGCGCGCTGATAATCAACGAAGCGATCGGCCTCCACGGTACCCGGGTTGGCTTCCATGGTGATTTCCGCCCCGGCGGCCAGCGGCAGGCAGGCGCGGACGCCATCCAGAAGGGTTTGCATGGCCGGGCCGGACAGCAGGCTCGGCGTTCCGCCGCCGATAAAGATCGTCTCCACCGTCCGCCCTGTCAGGTTTAGCCGCGGCGCCGCATTTTCAGGGCACTGCCCTGCATCCTCTTCCAGAATGCTTTCAATCTCCCGGATCAGCTGATCCACATATTTTTCCCGCACGCACGCATCGGACGCAAACGAAAGAAAATCACAGTAACGGCATTTGCGGACGCAGAACGGGATGTGTATATATAATTCCATTATTCCTCGTCCAGCTTCAGGACGCTCATAAATGCCTTCTGCGGAATCTCTACGTTTCCGACCTGACGCATACGTTTCTTTCCTTCCTTCTGCTTTTCAAGCAGCTTCTTCTTACGTGAAATATCACCGCCATAACATTTTGCAAGGACATCTTTTCTCATTGCCTTTACGGTTTCTCTTGCGATAACACGACTTCCGATAGCCGCCTGAATCGGAATTTCAAAGAGCTGTCTCGGAATTTCCTGCTTTAACTTTTCGCACATCTTTCTACCACGTTCTTCGGCATTGCCGGAAAAGACGATAAATGAAAGCGCATCGACTTCTTCTTTGTTAATCAGGATATCCAGCTTCACAAGAGAAGAACGCTCATAGCCTTTCATCTCGTAATCAAAGGAAGCATATCCTCTGGAACGGGACTTTAAGGCATCAAAGAAATCATAAATAATTTCATTTAACGGCAGATCATACTTTAACAAGGCTCTGGTCTGCTCAATGTATTCCATGCCGTTGTAAATGCCGCGGCGCTCCTGACACAGTTTCATAATCGGTCCGACAAATTCTGTCGTTACCATGATTTCCGCAGAAACCATCGGTTCTTCCATATATTCAATTTCAGACGGATCCGGCATATTGGACGGATTCGTCAAATCAATAACCTCTCCGTTGGTCTTATGCACCTTATAGATAACACCCGGCGCCGTTGTTACTAAATCCAGATTGTATTCACGCTCCAGACGTTCCTGAATAATCTCTAAATGCAGTAATCCTAAAAATCCACAGCGGAAACCGAATCCCAGTGCAATCGAGGTTTCCGGCTCAAACTGTAAGGACGCATCATTTAACTGCAATTTTTCAAGTGCCTCTCTTAAATCCTGATACTTGGCGCCATCTGCCGGATACAGTCCGCAGTACACCATTGGATTGACCTTTTTATACCCCGGAAGCGGCTCGGCACACGGATTGTCATTGTCCGTTACCGTATCACCGACACGGGTATCCTTAACATTTTTAATGCTTGCCGTAATATAGCCTACCATACCGGCGGAGAGTTCTTCACATGGAATAAACTGACCCGCACCGAAATAACCGACCTCTACGACTTCTTCCACAGCGCCTGTCGCCATCATGCGGATTTTCGTTCCACGCTTTACCTTTCCTTCTTTAATCCGGCAGAAAATAATAACACCCTTATAAGAATCATACAAAGAGTCAAAAATCAATGCCTGTAACGGCGCATTTTCATCGCCTGTCGGCGCCGGAATCTTTGTAACAATCTGCTCTAACACTTCTTCAATATTAATACCGTTTTTCGCTGAAATCAGCGGTGCATCCTGTGCTTCAATACCGATAACGTCTTCAATTTCATCAATAACACGCTGCGGCTCTGCACTCGGCAGGTCAATTTTATTAATAACCGGAAAAACGTCCAAATCGTGATCTAATGCCAGATAGACATTTGCAAGGGTCTGCGCCTCAATCCCCTGCGCCGCATCTACGACAAGAATCGCTCCGTCACAGGCAGCAAGCGCTCTGGACACCTCGTAGTTAAAATCCACATGTCCCGGTGTATCAATAAGGTTGAAAATGTATTCTTCCCCATCATTTGCCTTGTATACAATACGCACAGTCTGCGCTTTAATCGTAATACCGCGTTCTCTTTCTAAATCCATGTTATCGAGTACCTGCTCCTGCATTTCCCTGCTGGTGAGCAGTCCCGTCTTTTCGATAATACGGTCTGCCAGTGTTGACTTACCGTGGTCAATATGTGCTATAATACAAAAATTTCTAATATTTTTCTGATTGATTTTCGCCATTTTTACTCTCACTTATCATTTTATTTCCGGCTGTTTAAATACTCCATAATCCCGTCTGAAATCGCAGACGCCGTTTCTTCCGGCTTCTCGGTAATCAGCCGGTTGTCATTTGCATTGGACATAAAGCCCAGTTCCACAAGGCAGCTTACACAGCGGGTGTTGAGGTTGAGCCTGTAATCTTCCTCTGAATCCGTCATCGAACCGCCCTTGACACCGCGGCTTTTAATACCTGCTATGGCATCTAAACGCGTTGTAATCGCCTCTGCCAGAAATACATCATCTTCCGGCAGTTCATGATGAATCCACGTTTCAACTCCGTTTATGGATGGATCATCCTCATAAAGATTTCTATGGATAGATACTAAAACATCACACGAAGCATTATTACATATTTCGACCCTTTCATCAAGTCCCAGATAGGTATCAGCATCTCTTGTCATCAAAACTTTCACACCCACACTCTCTAAATGTCTTTTTACCAGTCTGGCAATAAGCAGTGTTTCATCTTTTTCATAAGCGCCTGCATAATCTGCTCCACAGTCACTGCCGCCGTGGCCGGCATCAATGCACACCAGCGGACGGTCATCGGCTTCTTCCTCGTAATACGCTTCATAATATGCCGCCTGTGCCTGCTTTTTTTGTTCTGCCACACCGCTGACCGCTTTTCCGGCAAAAGCCACTGCACAGACTGCACAAATCACACCGGACACCACTACAGCCGGTCTTTTCAGCCTGTACCTTTTTCTTTTTTTTATTTTTTTCATCCCAATACCCCTTTTTCCTCTGTTTTTATTTTCCATGGATTTACGGCAAAAGTCAATCACTTTCTGATAGTTTCATTATCTTCAGGATGCACATGGATAAAAAGCCTGCCATAACCTTCTGATTTTAAAAAATCATTCTGCATGACAGGCTCTCTATATCTATTTACGAATTTTTTACCAGTTCTTTCTTCAGTCTTTTCATTATTTTTTTCTCAAGCCGGGAAATGTAAGACTGCGAAATTCCCAAAAGGTCAGCTACCTCTTTCTGTGTCTTTTCCTCCCCGTCCATGGAACTGAGTCCATACCGCAAATCGACAATAATCCGCTCCCTCTCGGATAATTTACCAATTGCTTTATTTAACATGCTTTTTTCCACTTCTTCTTCTAAATCACGGTAAATAATGTCTTCTTCCGTACCTAAAATATCCGATAACAGCAGTTCATTGCCGTCCCAGTCTACGTTGAGCGGTTCGTCAATGGATACTTCCGCCTTGGTCTTGCTGTTTCTGCGCAGATACATCAGAATTTCATTTTCAATGCACCGTGAAGCATATGTTGCCAGTTTGATATTTTTTTCAGGATTGTAAGAGTTGATTGCCTTAATCAATCCGATTGTTCCAATCGAAATTAAATCCTCCACGCCTACACCCGTATTATCAAATTTTTTCGCAATGTATACCACCAGTCTTAAATTGTGTTCAATCAGCTGTGACTTTGCAAACTGGTCATTCCCCGTTCCCAGTCCCGCAATTGCCCTTGCTTCTTCTTCTGCTCCCAGCGGCGCAGGCAGCACATCACTTCCCCCGATATAATGTACGTCTCCCTGCTTTAACATCATCATGTTTTTAAATGTCGGAACCATTTTAAACTGAAAACGATCCGGAACAGATACTTTGATTACCATAAAAACCTCCTCATTTACTTTCCTGTTTTACCCCTTTAAAAGCTGTGCATTCACAAGAAATTCATATTCTCCGTCTGATGAAAGTGTCTGCGCCGTCAATCCAATCAGCGCATCTTCCACCTGTATTTCTTTTTTGCCGTAGCATATGTACATGGTATCTGCCGTAATTACCTCAAGCATTCCGCTGTCACACCCCAGTGACCGGAACGGAATCACATGATACTTTACTTTCGTGCAATCATTTATTTCATGAAGAACTTCCAAAAAGCTGTCTTTCTGCGCGATACACACCGGTCTGTGAAACAGCGGATCCTGTAAAACATTTCCCGTATCCACAAACCCTTTTATATAAATCTTTCTCCCCCTTAAAACACAACATACACGACACAGTTTGTCGGAATACACTTTAATTCTTACCAGCTGCCTGTATAAAAGCAGCAAAAAGCCAAAGGATACTCCGAGAAATACCATCAGTTCCCTGTCACGCACAATTACCTGTCTGATAATATATCCTGCATATGTATAATAGTACAAAACGTGCATTACACCCCCCAGCATAAATGCAGCAGCATACAGCGCAAAAAATCCTTTTATCAGTTCCGCGAATGCAACATTCCCTGCACAGATTCTTACCATACCCATGCCAATACAAATATAGGTCACTATATTTGCGGCGAATTTGTATTCCTGCGGTACCAGACATACAATAACGGCTCCCATTGCTCCAAAAGTGGCGGAAAGTATCATCCGCAGATATGTGGCAGCATATCTGCACAGGCTGTTTACTACAGCAATCACAATGAAATCCATTATAAAGTTGATACAGAAGAATACATCCAGATAAATAACGATTGAATTATCACCTCCCAAAACGTATTATAGATTGTTTGCCCTGCGAATTTTGTCGTTTTTGCGTTAAAAGGAAAATATTTCAAAAAAATAAGAGATACCTTCAATTTTCATGAAAGTATCTCTCTGATTCACCAAATTTTATTATCGGTCTTTTTTCTGTAAAAATGTCGGGATATTAATACCCTTTTCCTTTACACTGCTTGTTACCGGTGCCGCAGGCTTTAAGCCCGGAAGCGGAGCAACCGGTGCTGCCGGTTTAACCGCAGATGCAGGCTTGTCCACTGACGCAGCCGGTGTACCTGAATATGTATAAGCCGGTTTTACTGCCGGTCTTGGAGCCTGTGCTGCCTTTGCGCCGAAGCCTGCCAGCGCATTGTTTACATTCGTATCTTCCAGACCTGTTGCAATAACGGTAATTGTTGCCGTATCCGTACAGCTTTCATCATACATTGCACCAAAGATGATATTGGCATTCTCACCTGCGAGTTCCTGAACATAGCTTGCAGCTTCATTGGCTTCAATCAAGCTGATATCGCCTGAAATATTGATAATAACGTGTGAAGCACCTTCGATGGTTGTTTCAAGAAGCGGACTTGTAACTGCCTGCTTTACAGCTTCCACTGCCTTGTCATCACCTGTTGCCGTACCGATACCGATATGGGCAACACCCTTGTTAATCATAACGGTCTTGACATCGGCAAAATCCAGATTGATAAGACCCGGTACATTAATCAGATCCGTAATACCCTGCACTGCCTGCTGTAATACTTCATCTGCTTTCTTTAAAGCATCCGGCATCGTTGTTCTTCTGTCTACGATTTCAAGAAGCTTGTCATTCGGAATGACAATCAGTGTATCTACATTATCTTTTAATTTTTCAATTCCTGACAGCGCATTGGTCATACGCGTTCTGGCTTCAAACTTAAACGGCTTTGTAACAACACCGACCGTAAGGATTCCCAGTTCCTTGGAAATCTTTGCAACAACCGGAGCTGCACCGGTTCCTGTTCCGCCGCCCATACCACAGGTAACAAATACCATATCGGCACCTTTAATGGCCTGTGTCAGTTCTTCTACATTTTCCTCTGCTGCCTTTTCACCAATCTCAGGCTGGGCACCTGCACCCAGTCCCTTTGTCAGCTTTTCACCGATCTGAATGGCTGTCGGCGCTTTGCATAACTGCAATGCCTGACTATCTGTATTAATTCCAATAAATTCTACACCACTGATATTTTCATCTATCATTCTGTTGACCGCATTATTACCGGCGCCGCCAACACCGACAACGATAATCTTCGCTGCCGAATCTGCTTCGTTTGTCATAATCTCTAACAAGGGTACCTGCCTCCTAACATACTTTCGCATTTCTGCACTATGACTTATTCTATAATTTTTGTTGCAAAATAGCAATAGCTTTTTCTAATTTTCTTTCTTAAAAATAATAGAAGCAGTTGTTCCGTCATAATTTTCAAGATGAAGCGTTCCTTTCATTCCGGTAAGCTTTTCTGACACCTGTTTTAATGCATACAGCTTATCATTGCAGTCTGCGGCACTGCCAAGCATAACCTTTACATTCCCCATATAAAGACTGACATTATACGAAGAATCAAAATACACCTTTTTTACGCCCAGCTGGTATTTATCAAATGCCTGTGTCAGTTCCAGAATCTGTGAAAAGACCGCATCGTTACCGACCTCGAGTTTGGCATCCAGTACAATCGACTTAAAATCCAGTCCCGTAATCTGCGGTACATCTTCATAATTTTCCGAAGAACTCTCCACCACAATCCCGTCTTTATCAAAATACATATTACAGCCCATGTAGCTGATATAACCGACAATCGCTTTTTCATAAACTGCAACGTTCATTTTATTGGGCCATGTCACTTCCACATCATATTTCTGTATAAACGGAATATTTTTATTCTTTTTGCCAAACAGCGTATAAATCAGCGCATTGGGATGTTCTGTTCCAAAAATGCACTCTGTCATCTGCTGCTGCGTATAATGCTTATTGCCGGTATAAGTAATATCCGTTACCATAAAACCCGCATAAATGCCGCCTCCTGCCAGCAGCAGCGCAATGACAATCCCCGCCAGTATCCATTTTAATTTTCTTTTATTGTTTTTTCTGCCTAACTGTTTTCCCATTCAATCTCTGCTCCAAGTCCTTTTAAATTTTCACATAAATCCATATACCCGCGCAAAATATAGTCTGCATCATGAATAACCGTTGTTTCCTGTGCTGCCAGTCCAGCTGTGATAAGTGCCGCCGTTCCTCTTAAATCTTCTCCGTATACTTCGCTTCCCTTCAGCGTTTCTACACCTTTTACAAGCACGCTGTCCCCGGACAGTGTAATATCCGCACCCATTTTTTTGAGCCATGGCACAGTCTTAAAACGGTTTTCAAAAATCTGTTCTTTTAAAATCAAAGTGCCCTCGCCCACACTTGCCACAGAAAGTACCATGGACTGCATATCCGTCGGAAAATCCGGGTAAGCACCGGTACATATCTTATGAAGATTCACCGGGCGGTGATACATCTGCACCAGCATGGCTTCTCCCTCCATACGGATATCCATGCCCATTCCGGTAAATACATCCAAAAATCCGCGGCACAGTGACGGTGTCACACCCTGTAAGTAAACACTGCCACCACAGGCAGCTACCGCCGCCATATAGGTTCCGGCGACAATACGATCCGGCTTTGCAAAAAATTCTGCGGACTGTAAAACGCCTTTTCCACGTACCCGGATGCACTCTGTCCCTGCACCGGTAATCACTGCACCACACTTTTCAAGATAGGCGCACAGGCTTTCAATTTCCGGTTCCTTTGCCGCATTGTAAAGCACAGTCGTTCCACATTGTGCCGCTGCTGCCATCAGGGCATTCTCTGTTGCACCCACACTTGGAAAGCGCAGGGTGATTTCTGACGGGTGAAGTCCCGTTGTTTCCATTTCAATAAAATCTTCTGACACGCTCCATGATGCTCCAAGGCATTTGAGGGCATGCAGATGAATGTCTAACGGACGGCTTCCGATGCTGCACCCGCCCGGATAAGCAAGCCTTACTTTCCCGAAACGTGTCAGCACCGGTCCCATTAACACAGAAGATGCCCTGAGCTGCTTTGTGTCCTCTGCTTTAATTTCCTCGTACTCTGCCATGCTTGTATCAATGACAAGGCATCCTTTTTTGAAATCCGTCTTACAGTGCAGATGGTTTAAAATCCCACACATTGCACGTACATCGGCAATATCCGGGCAGCCCCGTATTACCGTAACGCCCTCATTCATCAGGGATGCCGCCATCACCGGAAGCACTGCATTTTTCGCACCGTGAATACATACACTGCCAAACAGCCGTTTTCCGCCATTTATTACGATTTTTCCCAAAATAAAAACCCCCGGAGAAGCTATATTTTATTATATTCGCCAGACTCCGGGAGGTTGCTATCTTTCTAACCGTATTTTACTTGAAATATTTAAGACAATCCCCATTTCCAGCAGCAAGAAGAAACTTGCCGTACCGCCGTAGCTGATAAACGGCAGTGAAACACCGGTATTCGGGATAAAGTTGGTTACAACGGCAATATTTAATACCACCTGTACCGCTACATGGGCAAATACCCCTGCTGCCAGCATTGTACCGAATAAGTCTGGTGCATTCTGCGCAATGTGGATAATCCGCCACAGCATCAGTGCAAATACTAAAATAATGCACATTGCCCCGAACAGTCCGAGTTCTTCACAGATAATGGAAAATATCATATCGTTTTGTGATTCCGGGATAAAACCCAGCTTTTGCAGACTCTTTCCGAGTCCTTTTCCAAACAGTCCGCCCGAACCGATTGCATAAAGTCCCTGCACGGTCTGGTAGCCGATTCCGCTGGAGTAATTTTCCGGCTGAATCCACATGAGCAGACGGTTCATACGGAAGTTTTCTGTCATGCCCTGATGCGCAATGCCGAGCAGCCAGTTATATAACGCTGCTACACCGCCCGCGCCAAGTCCTGCGAGTACCACGAAAAATTTGTATTTCGGATACGCCACAAAAATCATGACGAAAGCGATTGCCAGAATAATCAGCGCACTACTCATATTGCTGGAAATCACCATAATCAGGATTGCTTCAAGTCCTGCAATCAGTACAAATAAAAAGAAATTATACCACAGGCTTTTAATCTTTGACCCTGCCGCACATACTGCCGCAGACAGCATAATAATCACGGCCGTCTTTGACACATCCGCAGGCTGCACGCCAATCGGACCGAAACGAATCCAGCGCGTTGCACCATTGGCAGTTTTACCAAACGGAATCAGCGCCAGAATCAATAACAGCGACAGTGCAAAAAACGCCGGTGCGATTTTCCTTAAAACATGGTAGTCTAACCGGTACATAATATACATCATAATAAAGCCCAGCACATCAAAAATCAGCTGTTTTTTAAAATAGTACTCCGAACTGCCGTATTCCATCTGTGCCGTGTAAGAACTGGTACTGTAAATCATCACCAGTCCGAATCCAACAATAAATATAATGACAAATAAAAGGCTATAATCAAAATACCTTTTATTGGACATCTTTTTTACCTTTCTTGCCATACCTCACCTCATTTCTGCAGGCA
>OGNL01000754.1_pt1 | contig 12465 bp, 5 predicted proteins | sample 1573471 | NCBI WGS metagenome assembly OGNL01 (sample SAMEA2582001, study PRJEB24529) | metagenome | biome: Human gut stool | place: China | collected 2011 | reverse complement strand
GAGAGAAAGAGAACGCTTTTTCGGCCAGCACGTTCAGTTCTTCTTCGTTGTCGCAGAAACCTGAACCCAGACCTCCCAGTGCGTAAGCTGCACGGATGATGACCGGATAACCCAGCTCGGCAGCAGCCTTGCGTGCCTCCTCGATGCTTTCGCAAGCCTGACTCTTGATGGTCTTCACATCAATCTCATTCAGTTTCTGCACAAAGATTTCACGGTCCTCCGTGTCAATGATGGCCTGCACGGGAGTGCCGAGAACCGTCACGCCGTACTTCTCGAAAATCTTGTCTTTATAGAGGGAGACACCGCAGTTCAGTGCCGTCTGTCCGCCAAAAGCAAGCATGATGCCGTCCGGGCGCTCCTTCTCTATCACCTTCTCCACGAAATAGGGCGTGACGGGCAGGAAGTAAATCTGGTCGGCAACTCCTTCCGAGGTCTGTACCGTGGCAATGTTCGGATTGATGAGAACCGTGTAGATGCCTTCCTCCTTCAATGCCTTGAGCGCCTGCGAACCGGAGTAGTCAAACTCTCCCGCCTCACCTATTTTCAGTGCGCCGGACCCCAGCAGCAGGACTTTCTTTATATTGTTCTCTTTCATTTGTCTTGATTTGATTGTACCAATAATTTGTTTTCACACGTATCCGAATCTTTTTCGATACCGATAAAACGGTTATAGCAGCTTCACGAACTCATCGAACAGAAATTCCGTATCCGTCGGTCCGCTGGCCGCTTCGGGATGAAACTGTGCGGAGAACCACGGATTGCGCTTATGGCGGATGCCTTCGTTGGAGCCGTCGTTCATATTGACGAAGAGCGGTTCCCAGTCTGCGCCCAGCGTGTTGCTGTCCACTGCATAGCCGTGGTTCTGCGAAGTGATGAAACAACGCTCCGTACCCACCATGCGTACGGGCTGGTTGTGGCTGCGGTGTCCGTATTTCAATTTGTATATTTCGGCTCCGCCGGCTTTGGAGAGTAGCTGATTGCCCATGCAAATGCCGAAGATAGGCAGCTTCTCGTTCTGCATCGCCTTGCGGATGTTCCGGACGGCGGCATCGCAGGTATCGGGGTCGCCGGGACCGTTGGAGATGAACAGCCCGTCGAACTCCAGTCCGTTGAAGTCGTAATCCCAGGGAACGCGGATTACTTCCACATCCCGCTTCAAGAGGCAACGGATGATGTTGGCCTTGACACCGCAGTCCACAAGGAGCACTTTCTTTCTGCCCTCGCCCGTGTTGTAACGGATAACTTCCCTGCAACTCACCTTATCCACGTAGTTTACACCCGCATAAGCGGCTTGGGGCACATTATCGGGATCGTCGTCAAAGACAATCTTTCCCATCATCACCCCGTGCTCGCGCAGCACTTTCGTCAACTCGCGGGTATCGATGCCCGTAATGCCCGGCACTTGTTCGCGTTTCAGCCAGTTGCCGAGGCTTTCCACGGCATTCCAATGACTGTAGTTACCGGAATAATCGCTTACGATAAGGGCTTCGGCATGGATGCGTTCGCTCTCCATAAATACAGGCAGCCCGTCGGAGGCGAAGGTAAAAGGCGGCACACCGTAATTGCCCGCCAAAGGATATGTAAGCGTCATCAACTGTCCGGCATACGAAGGGTCGGTCAGGCTTTCGGGATAACCCGACATGGCAGTGTTGAACACCACTTCTCCCGCTACCGGCTTTTCATAACCGAACGACTTGCCGTGAAAACGGCTCCCGTCGTCAAGGATAAGAGTCACATTTCTCATATTCAGAATTGATATACTTGTTCTATGTAATTAATAAATGCCACGTTCAGCAGCTTCACACCGCCCGGCGTGGGATAGTCACCGCTGAAGTACCAGTCGCCCCGGTGCTGCGGGCAGGCTTCGCGCAAGCCTTCGAGAGGTTGATAGACAATCTGCACTTGGGCTTTCGTACCTTTCGGGGTGAGCAGTTCCACCATTTTGGCGGAAATCTCCTCGTCGGTAAAGGGAGCGTATATCTCCTTTACGTAGTTCACCATCTGTTCTTTGGGCAGACTCACCTGTTCTTTGGACTTGCGGTAGGCGGACTCGATGACATCGCGCATCTCGCGTTCTTTCAGCAACTCGATGGCAGCCTTGAAAGCTATGAACTCGCTCATCTTCGCCATGTCGATGCCGTAATAGTCGGGATAGCGCACCTGCGGCGAGGAGCTTACAATCACTATCTTCTTCGGGCCGAGGCGGTCGAGAATGCCGATGATGCTCTGCTTCAGGGTAGTGCCGCGCACAATGCTGTCGTCTATGATAACCAGATTGTCCGTACCGGGCACGAGGCTGCCGTAAGTGATGTCGTACACATGGGCGGCAAGGTCGTTGCGGCTGTTGCCCTCGGCAATGAAAGTACGCAGCTTGATGTCCTTAATGGCCACCTTCTCGCTCCGTATGCGGCGGGACAGGATACGCTCCAGCTCATCGTGGCTGGGGTTGTGTCCCAAAGCGGCAATCTGCCGCACCTTCTCCTCGTTGAGATAGTCGTCCAGTCCCTGCAACATTCCGTAAAAAGCCACTTCCGCAGTATTCGGTATAAAGGAAAAGACGGTGTGGTCTATATCCTTGTCGATGGCTTTCAGGATGTTAGGTACCAGTTTCTCACCCAACAGTTTACGTTCCTTGTAGATGTCCATGTCACTGCCGCGACTGAAATAGATACGCTCGAAGGAGCAAGGCTTCACCTCGCGCGGCTTGTTGATTTGCACGGTGCGCACCTTGCCGGCCTTGTTGATAAACATGGCTTGTCCGGGTTGCAGCTCCTTGATGGATTCGACAGGAACATTAAGGGCTGTCTGTATCACGGGACGTTCGCTGGCAAGCACCGCTATCTCATCGTCCTGATACCAGAATGCAGGGCGAATGCCCCACGGGTCGCGGACGGCGAATGTCTCGCCGCTTCCGGTAAGTCCGCACATCACATAGCCCCCGTCCCACTCCTTGCTCGAGGTGCGCAGGACGTTAGCAAGGTCGATGTGGTCTTCGATGTAATGCGTGATGCCCATGCCCGTCAGCCCTTCGGCTTCGGCAAGGTTGAAGAGACGCTCCACCTCGCGGTCGAGCCGGTGGCCCACCTGCTCCAGCATGATATACGTATCGGCATACTTGCGCGGGTGCTGGCCGATGGCGGTGATGCGTGCGAAGATTTCATCCACGTTCGTCAGGTTGAAGTTGCCGCACAGGGCAAGGTTCTTGGCACGCCAGTTGTTCCGCCTGAGAAACGGATGCACGTACGAGAGGCCCGACTTCCCCGTGGTGGAGTAACGCAGATGCCCCATATACACCTCTCCCGCAAAGGGGAGCACGCGCTTGGCATAGCCGGCGTCGTGCAGTTGTTCTTTCGTAAGGTCTTTAAAGTTGCTTTGCACCGTGCCGAATATCTCGGTGATGGCTCCCGAACCGAGCGCCCGTTCGCGAAACATATATTCCTCGCCGGGGTTCGCTTCCAGTTTCACACAAGCCAGTCCGGCGCCTTCCTGCCCCCGGTTGTGCTGTTTCTCCATGAGAAGATAGAGCTTGTTCAGCCCGTACATCCATGTACCGTACTTTTCTTCGTAATACTCCAGCGGTTTCAGCAGGCGTATCATGGCAACGCCACATTCATGCTTCAGTTGTTCCATTTATATATTTACTAATGAGTAATTACTTCTTTTAAAAACGCGTTATTTATGTTCTGAGAACATATCATCTGTCAAGGGCAAACGCATTATCTGTTTTACCCATACACATCATCCGCTTCCGGTCATTCCACCGTTACCGACTTGGCAAGATTACGCGGTCGGTCTACATCCATGCCTTTACATACGGCTATGTGATAAGCGAGCAGTTGCAAGGGAACCGTAGTTATTAACGGGCCAAGACATTCCATTGTTTCGGGAAGTTCGATACAAATGTCAGCGATTTTACCGATAACCGTATCTCCCTTGGTAACAATCGCTATCACCCTGCCTTTGCGCGCTTTAATTTCCTGTATATTGCTCAGTACTTTTTCGTACAATCCGTTCTGTGTGGCAATAACCACCACCGGCATTTCCGCATCTATCAAAGCAATAGGCCCATGCTTCATTTCGGCGGCCGGATAGCCTTCCGCATGGATGTACGAGATTTCTTTCAGCTTCAAAGCGCCTTCCAACGCTACGGGATAACTGTAACCGCGTCCCAGATAGATAAAATTGTGTGCGTAAGTGAAGATTTTGGAAAGCTCCGCTATACGGTCGTTCAGCTTCAGCACCTCTTTCATCTTTCCGGGAATCTGTCCGAGTTCCCTCACTATGGCGAGGTATTGCGTTTCATCAATCGTACGCTTCTCCCGTGCAAGAGTCAATGCCAACATGGTGAGCACAGTTACCTGACCTGTAAAGGCTTTGGTGGACGCTACACCTATTTCCGGCCCTACATGAATGTAAGACCCCGTATTCGTAGCGCGCGGAATACTCGAACCGATAGCATTACAGATGCCATATATAAATGCACCACGGCTTTTGGCAAGTTCTATGGCAGCCAGCGTATCGGCTGTCTCCCCGCTTTGCGAAATGGCAATCACCACATCACTACTGTCAATCACCGGGTCCCGGTAACGAAATTCCGAAGCATACTCCACTTCCACCGGAATGCGGCAGAAACTCTCTATCAGATGTTTGCCTATAAGCGCAGCGTGCCACGACGTGCCACAAGCCACAATTACAAAACGTTTGGCAGCAAGCAGACGTTCCTTATAATCTATAATGGCGGAAAGCACCACGTTAGTACCCTCCAGATTAATGCGTCCGCGCATACAGTCATGAATACAATCGGGTTGCTCAAAAATCTCCTTCAACATGAAATGCGGATAACCGCCCTTCTCCAACTGGCCGAGATTGAGCGCCACCGTCTTTACCTCGTGCGGGCACTCCACATTCTTGAGATTCACCACTTTCAGTTTCTCCCCACAACGAATAACGGCTATCTCCTCATCTTCCAGATAGACCACCTTGTCCGTATATTCCACAATCGGAGTGGCATCGGATGCCAAGAAGAATTCATCCTGCCCGATACCCACCACCAACGGACTGCTTTTGCGCGCAGCAATAATCTCATCAGGATTCTCCCTGTCGAGCACGGCAATGGCATATGCACCGATAACCTCCTGCAAAGCCAGTTGCACGGCAGTCAGTAAATCGATGCGGTTTATAACCTGAATGTATTCTATGAGTTGTATCAGTACCTCGGTATCGGTACTACTTTTAAAAGTATAGCCTTTGGCTTGGAGTTTGTCTTTAAGGGCGGCGTAATTTTCAATGATACCGTTGTGAATAAGAGCGAATCTTTCGGAAGAGGAATAATGGGGATGAGCGTTAACGGAACAAGGTTCTCCATGTGTAGCCCAGCGGGTATGTGCAATACCTATACTACCGGAAATATCTTTTTGAGTAACGAAAGTTTCTAAATCCGAAACCTTTCCTTTCGTCTTGTACACGTTCAGTTGTCGGTCATCACTGATTAATGCTACCCCTGCACTATCGTATCCGCGGTACTCCAACCGCTTCAAACCTTTGATAAGAATGGGGTAGGCTTTTCTTTGACCTATATAGCCTACTATTCCACACATAATATATCAGTATTTGATTTGCGCTGCAAAGATATATATTCTTTAGAACATAAAGTTAGCCTTTTCACTATTTATTTGTCAAAAGAGTAGAAAAAAGTTATTTTATTATCAAAAAGACAAGGAAAATAATATTTTAAAAGCAAAAGGTCTAATTTATAATCTTAAAGCAAACAGACGAAATCTGATTTAAGATTAGAAGAAAACAAAGGGTATTTTCTATCAGATTATAACTTCATCCCCCGGTGTAAGTATTTAGCAAGGCACAAATCGAGGAATATTGTTATCAATTTGAAACTAAATATATATATTTGCAAAACATTTTGATACAACAAATAGGTATTACATAAATTAGAGTAAACCAAAAATGGAAAACAAAGAGCTTTTTAACAACAAAACAAAGGAACAACCCGCACAACGACAGCCCATGCAGTTGGGCCTGTACGATGCCACCAATGAACACGACGCTTGCGGTGTGGGAATGTTAGTGAACATTCACGGCAGCAAATCACATGAATTGGTTGAATCCGCATTGAAAGTATTGGAGAATATGCGTCATCGCGGAGCAGAAGGTGCCGACAACAAGACCGGAGACGGCGCCGGCATCATGTTGCAAATACCGCACGAATTCATCCTGCTGCAAGGCATCCCCGTTCCCGAAAAAGGGAAATACGGAACAGGACTGCTTTTTCTTCCGAAAGATGAGAAAGACCGGGCAGCCATCCTGAGTATCATCATTGAAGAAATAGAGAAAGAAGGATTGACGCTGATGCACCTGCGCAATGTGCCTACCTGCCCCGAAATACTGGGTGAGGCCGCACTTGCCAACGAACCCGACATCAAACAAATCTTCATCACCGGATTTACGGACAGTGAAACCGCCGACCGCCGTCTCTATATAATAAGGAAAAGAATAGAAAACAAAGTACGCAGGTCGGATATAGCCGCACGAGAGGATTTCTATATCGTGTCGCTGTCTACGAAGAACATCATCTATAAAGGTATGCTCTCTTCCCTACAGTTACGTAACTACTTCCCCGACCTGACAAACAACTACTTCACCAGCGGACTGGCTCTGGTGCACTCCCGTTTCAGCACCAACACCTTCCCTACATGGGGACTGGCACAGCCGTTCCGTCTCTTGGCGCACAACGGTGAAATCAATACCATACGCGGTAACCGCGGCTGGATGGAAGCGCGTGAAAGCGTCCTGTCCTCTCCCGCCCTTGGCGACATCAAAGAACTGCGTCCCATCATCCAGCCGAACATGAGCGACAGCGCCTCGCTGGACAACGTACTGGAGTTCCTTGTCATGTCCGGCCTCAGCCTACCGCATGCCATGGCAATGCTCGTACCGGAATCCTTCAACGAAAAGAACCCCATCAGCGAAGACCTCAAGGCCTTCTACGAATACCACTCTATCCTCATGGAACCTTGGGACGGACCTGCCGCACTACTCTTCAGCGACGGACGCTATGCGGGTGGTATGTTGGATCGCAACGGTCTGCGTCCCGCACGCTACCTTATTACGCACAACGACATCATGGTAGTGGCAAGTGAAGTCGGCGTAATGGATTTCGAACCGGGCGACATCAAAGAGAAAGGTCGTCTGCAACCCGGCAAGATACTTTTGATAGATACCGAGAAAGGCGAGATTTACTACGACGGCGAACAGAAAAAGCAACTTGCCGAAGCCAAGCCCTACCGCACTTGGCTCGCCAGCAACCGCATCGAACTGAACGAACTGAAAAGCGGGCGCAAAGTGCCCCACAACGTGGACAACTATAACAGTATGCTACGTACGTTCGGCTTCTCCAAAGAAGATGTCGAGAAAATCATCCTACCCATGGCATCCAACGGCGCCGAGCCTGTCAGCGCAATGGGTAACGACACCCCGCTTGCCGTACTTTCCGACAAGCCGCAGCTACTATACAATTACTTCCGCCAACAGTTTGCGCAAGTCACCAATCCGCCTATCGACCCTATCCGCGAAGAGTTGGTAATGTCTCTCACCGAGTACATCGGCGCAGTGGGCATGAACATACTGACACCCAACGAAAGCCATTGCAAAATGGTACGGCTGAACCACCCCATCCTGACGAATGCGCAATTGGATATTCTCTGCAACATCCGCTACAAAGGCTTCAAGACCGTAAAGCTGCCGATACTGTTTGAAGTCTCCAAAGGACGTGCAGGACTGCAGGAAGCGCTTGACCGCCTGTGCAAGGAAGCCGAAGAGTCCGTCACCGAAGGCGTGAACTACATTGTACTGACCGACCGCAACGTAGATACCGTCCATGCCGCCATCCCCTCATTGCTTGCCGTATCGGCAGTGCACCACCACCTCATTTCGGTAGGAAAGCGCGTACAGACCGCATTGGTCGTGGAAAGCGGCGAGATACGCGAAGTGATGCACGCCGCACTGCTCCTCGGATTCGGTGCAAGCGCACTGAACCCCTATATGGCATTTGCCGTACTGAACGAACTCGTTGCCAAGAAAGAGGTACAGTTGGACTATGCCACCGCAGAGAAGAATTACATCAAAGCCATTTGCAAAGGCCTGTTCAAGATTATGAGCAAAATGGGTATCAGCACCATCCGTTCTTACCGCGGCGCCAAGATATTCGAGGCTGTGGGCCTCAGCGAGAGCGTCCTGAAGAATTATTTCGGTACCGAAATCTCCACCATCGGCGGAGCCGGACTGAAAGAGATTGCCCAGGACTATCTGCTCTTCCACGACGACGGCTTCTGCCACACCCACGAACAGGAAGGCCAGTTCTCTTACCGCAAGGGCGGCGAGCAGCATGCCTGGAATCCGGAAACCATCGCCAGTCTGCAACTGGCCACCCGCTTGGGCAGCTACAAGAAATTCAAGGAGTTTACCCAGCTGGCCAACGAGAAGGAACACCCGATATTCCTGCGTGACTTCTTCAGCTTCAAGCGCAACCCGATCAGCATTGACGAGGTTGAGCCCGTTTCGGAGATCGTGAAGCACTTTGTAACCGGTGCCATGTCCTTCGGTGCCATCAGCAAGGAAGCGCACGAGGCTCTTGCGCTGGCCATGAACAAACTGGGCGGACGAAGCAACACCGGTGAGGGTGGCGAAGACAGCGACCGCTTCCATGAAACTTACGACGGCATCTCGCTCAACAGCAAGACCAAACAGGTGGCTTCGGGACGTTTCGGTGTCACCGCCGAATATCTGGTCAATGCCGAAGAAATACAGATCAAGGTGGCCCAGGGAGCCAAGCCGGGCGAAGGCGGACAGCTTCCGGGTTTCAAGGTGAACGAGGTCATTGCCAAGACCCGTCATTCCATCCCGGGCATCTCGCTCATCTCTCCTCCACCTCATCACGATATCTACTCCATCGAGGATCTGGCACAGCTTATCTTCGATTTGAAAAATATAAATCCTCAGGCCAAAATCAGCGTCAAGCTGGTGGCTGAAAGCGGTGTGGGCACCATTGCCGCAGGTGTGGCCAAAGCCAAGGCCGACCTGATTGTCATCTCGGGTGCCGAAGGAGGAACCGGCGCTTCACCGGCCTCATCCATGCGCTATGCCGGAATTTCTCCGGAAATCGGTCTGAGCGAAACCCAACAGACTCTTGTTCTGAACGGACTGCGCGGCAAGGTGCGCCTTCAGACCGACGGTCAGATCAAGACCGGACGCGACATCATCAGTATGGCGCTCCTGGGTGCCGAAGAATTTGCCTTCGGAACCACGGTACTGATTGTGCTGGGTTGCGTCATGATGCGCAAATGCCACGCCAACACCTGCCCGGTGGGTATGGCCACCCAAGACCCGAAACTGCGTGAACGCTTCCGCGGACACTACCAGTATCTGGTGAACTATTTTGAATTCCTGGCTCAGGAAGTGCGCGAATATCTGGCCGAGATGGGATTCACCCGTCTGGAGGACATTGTGGGACGCACCGACCTGATTGAAATCAAGCCGCGACCGGAAGGAAGCAAGGCTGCTTTGGTGGACTTCAGCCGTCTGCTGCACCGTGTGGACACCGATGCCGCCATCTGCCACTGCACCGAGCAGGAGCATGAGATTGATACGGTGCTGGATCGCCGCATTCTGGCCGACGCGCAGTCTGCCATCGACGGACAAACCCCAATAGAGTTGGAATACCCGATCCGGAACACCGACCGTTCGGCCGGAACCATGCTGTCGGGAGCCGTATGCAAGCAGTACGGCCATGCCGGACTGCCCGACGAAACCATCCGCGTCACCTTCCGCGGCTCGGCCGGACAAAGCTTCGGAGCCTTCCTGGCCCACGGCATCCACTTCAAGCTCGAAGGCGAGGCCAACGACTATCTGGGCAAGGGCCTGAGCGGAGGTGTCATCTCCGTTTATCCGGACCGCAAGAGCGACTTTGCTCCTGAAAAGAATATCATCGCCGGTAACACCTTGTTATATGGTGCCATCAGCGGCGAGGTCTACATCAACGGACAGGCCGGCGAGCGCTTTGCCGTGCGCAATTCAGGAGCCATCGCCGTGGTAGAAGGAGCCGGCGACCACTGCTGTGAGTACATGACCGGCGGACGCGTGCTCGTTCTGGGCGAAACCGGAAGAAACTTTGCAGCCGGAATGAGTGGCGGTATCGCCTATGTGTGGAACAAGAAAGGCGACTTCGACTACTTCTGCAATATGGAAATGGTAGAGCTTTCTCTTCTGGAACACAAATCTTCGGTAAAAGAAGTCAAGGAACTGCTCCGCAAGCATTACGAACACACCGGCTCACCGCTGGCCAAGGATATGCTGGAGCACTGGGAACAGTATGCCGACCAGTTCATTCAGGTCACCCCGATTGAGTACAAGCGGGTGCTGGCCGAGGAACAGATGGCCAAGCTGAAGGAAAAGATCGAAGCCGTTCAGCGCGACTATTAACCGGCAGCCGCCCCAAGAGAGTTTCAAAAAAGAATCATCAACCCACAAAAACATCACAAGAATCATGGGAAATCCAAAAGCATTCTTAACCATACCGCGCCAGACTGCGGGCTATCGCAGCATTCACGAACGTCTTACGGACTTTGCAGAAGTAGAGCAGACCCTCAACACCGGAGAACGCAAGTTACAGGCTTCCCGATGCATGGACTGCGGAGTGCCGTTCTGCAACTGGGCCTGCCCGCTGGGCAACCGCCCGCCTGAGTTTCAGGACGCCCTGTTCAAGGGCAAATGGAAAGAGGCCTACGAGATACTGAACGACACCAACGACTTTCCGGAGTTTACCGGACGCATCTGCCCGGCGCTCTGCGAAAAGAGCTGTGTGCTGAAACTGAGCATGGACGCTCCCGTAACCATTCGCGAAGACGAGTGCGCCATCATCGAGGCGGCCTTCCGCGAAGGATATGTGCAACCCAAGACCTATGCCCGCAACGGAAAGAAAGTGGCTGTCATCGGTTCCGGACCGGCCGGACTTGCCGCCGCCAACCAGCTGAACCACATGGGTTATGAAGTGACCGTATTCGAAAAACTGGAATATATCGGCGGACTGCTCCGCTTCGGTATTCCGAACTTCAAGCTGAACAAGGCCGTGATCGACCGCCGCCTCAAAATTATGGAGGCCGAAGGCATCCGTTTCCAGCCCAATACCGAGATCGACCTCACCTGTCTGCCCGAAGGCTTCGATGCCTACTGCGTATGTACCGGTACCCCGCAGGCCCGCGACCTGAATGTGCCGGGCCGCGAACTGAAGGGAATCCATCTGGCCATGGAGATGCTGGCCCAACAGAACCGCGTACTGGCCGGACAGCATTTCAGCGACGAGGAACGCATCCAGGCACACGGCAAGCATGTCGTTGTCATCGGCGGCGGCGATACGGGAAGCGACTGCATCGGTACCAGCAACCGCCACGGAGCCGCCAGCGTTACCCAGATCGAGATCATGCCCAAACCGCCCGTAGGCCACAATCCGGCCACCCCGTGGCCACAATGGCCCGTAGTGCTCAAGACCAGCTCCAGCCACGAAGAAGGCTGTACCCGTCGCTGGGCACTGACCACCAACCGTTTTCTGGGCGAGAACGGACATGTCACCGGCATGGAAGTGGAAGAAGTGGAATGGATACCTTCTGCAGAACCCGGCGGACGCCCCACCATGCAGCCTACCGGAAAGAAAGAGATACTCAAGGCCGACCTCGTTCTGCTGGCCATGGGCTTCCTGAAGAACAACCTTCCGGAACTGCCGGAAAATGTGTTCGTGGCAGGCGATGCCGCCACCGGTGCCAGTCTGGTCGTGAAATGTATTGCCGGCGGACGCAAGGCCGCACGCGACATCGACGCTTATCTCAAGAAATAAACAACACAAACACGCATCTTATAACCAACAACATAAACACGAACAACTATGTGTGGAATCGTAGCAATATTCAATATCAAGGAGCAGTCCAAAGCCTTGCGCGACAAGGCGCTGCGGATGTCGGCCAAGATCCGGCACCGCGGTCCGGACTGGAGTGGCATCTACTGTGGCAAAAGCGCCATTCTGGCGCACGAACGCCTCTCGATTGTGGACCCGCAAAGCGGCGGGCAACCCCTGTTCTCGCCCGACCGGAAACAGATTCTGGCCGTGAACGGCGAAATATACAACCATCGCGACATCCGCAACCGCTACAAAGGGAAATATCCCTTCCAGACGGGTTCCGACTGCGAGGTGGTGCTGGCCCTCTACCGCGAAAAAGGCATCCGCTTTTTGGAAGACCTGAGCGGAATCTTTGCCTTTGCCCTGTATGACGAGGAGAAAGACGAGTTTCTGATTGCGCGCGACCCGATCGGAGTCATTCCGCTGTATATCGGTTATGATGCCGACGGCACCGTGTACTGTGCCAGCGAACTGAAAGCGCTTGAAGGATTCTGCGAGCGTTATGA
>OGNL01000751.1_pt1 | contig 12528 bp, 19 predicted proteins | sample 1573471 | NCBI WGS metagenome assembly OGNL01 (sample SAMEA2582001, study PRJEB24529) | metagenome | biome: Human gut stool | place: China | collected 2011 | reverse complement strand
AATGATTTACAGAATAAAAAACTGTATTTTTAGGATAATGCTGGGGTTTGGATAACTTTTGTTATCCGAAATTTCGGATAAGATAAGGCTCTCCCTAACAAGGAGGGCTTTTCGTGTTTATATACACTCGTAAAACGTCTGAGAATTCATTCAAAGTATGATATTTGAGTATGATTTTAGATTTTTGCCCAAAAATATTTAAGATTCTGCCTGTTTTCTCAGATATTTTTCAGAGTATGAAAATATTATATTTCCTTTGTAATCATATTTTAATCATATTCTAATTTCAGACTATAAAAAATATGAAAGCATACTTCATTTTTGTCCTTGTGCTGACCATAGCATATATCGTATATTATGCGATAATGATAACCAAAGACCTTCACGAAAACGGTGAAAAGAAAAAATCCGAGGAAGAAGAGTTTGACGTGAGCGAATTTGATGCAGAAGAAAGTATCAGTGTGGTGGAGAACGAGAAGGGATTCAATGTCGGGGACAACGAGTATGAGACACACTACGTTGATGAAACACAGTCTGTGTCGGACGAAAAAGAACCAGGTAGCGAAAAGCACAAGCAGGATGTAGTTGAAGCAATCAACCACAGGATTGAGGAAAAAATGGAAGAGACACATGCCACTTTCTCCAATCCTTACAATTCCGCAGATCTATACAAATTGATGATGGGAAAAGGTCTTGGCAACTCCCCATCCAACGGAGGTGTAACCATAAAACCGGCAATAGACGAACTATGACAGGATGGAACATCAAAAAAACAATAACTCCAATCTTCATGCTGCTGCCTTGTGTGGCCTTCGCAAAGAGCGGCAGCGTGAATTACTCCTGGGGCGCAGACGCATTGGCTTCGATGCACGACTTTGTCGTAACGATGATGATGTACGTCCAATATATCATTTATGCGATTGCAGGAGGTTTTGCGGTCATAGCCGCATTCCAGATATACATCAAAATGAATACGGGCGAAGACGGAATCACCAAGCATATCCTCACACTGGTCGGAGCCTGCCTTTTCATTATCGGGGCTTCCATTGTATTCCCGGCATTCTTCGGCTACCGAATTTAGAGAATCACGAGTGTAAAACAATCAATAAAGTTCAATTAAAACAAGACAAGAGCATGTTTGAAAAAGTAAAACAATTCGCAAAGAAGATTGCTACCTCCAAGAAAGCGCAGATGACCTGCCTAATGATGGTGTGTGGTGTAACCGCAATGATGGCACAGACCACCGCTGGAGACTATTCGGCTGGTACAGCGGCATTGACCCAAGTGAGCGAGGAAATCGCCAAGTATGTTCCAATTGTGGTAAAACTGTGCTACGCCATTGCCGGCGTGGTTGCAGTAGTAGGTGCAATCTCGGTTTACATCGCGATGAATAACGAGGAACAGGATGTGAAGAATATCTTAGTCCTACAAAATGCGTTTGAAAAGACAAGAAAGCAAATGAAAGTAAATGCGCTAAGTATCAATGCATTAAGCGATAATTTGAATTTTCCGATGTTTGCCAAACTCACTCTTAAAAAGACATAAAAGACTGTTTCTTGTTTCCGTTTTGTTTCTCGTTTCTCGGTTTGTTTTCTTATCTTTACATCAGTTTTCCGAAGTAAGGGAAGAGAAAGAAAAGCAAATGTCAGCATAGAAAACCATATCTGACATGAACTTTCAACAAGAGGGAGAAAGACCCTCCTATGTAGCAGAATACAAAAACAAAATAACACTTCATACATCATGGCAAGACCAAAGAAACAAGTAAAGCTGAAAGAACCGATTAAAATTCGGTTGAAGTCGCTCGCAGATGGCAACAAGAGTATCTATCTTGACATCTACTATAAGGGAGTGAGGAAGTATGAATACCTCAAACTCTACCTCGTCCCCGAAATCAATCCAGTCTGCAAGGAACAGAACAAGCAGACTATGGCGATTGCAGAACGCATAAAGGCAGAGCGCATCAAAGCCCTTCATGGTCATGGCATACAGGATTGGGAAACCGTCAAACAAGGTTCAATGCTTCTCACTACTTGGATAAAGAAGTATTGTGAAGGTGGTGTCGGCATCAAGAAGTCAACGCTCCATTGCCGTGTGGAAATGCTGCACACCGTGGAGAAGTATCTTGACGAGACAAACAAAGGCTTCATTGCGCTTGAAGAGGTCAATGCGGAGTTCTGCCGTGGTTATGTGAAGTTCTTGCGTAACTTCCCAAATTCCCATATCAAGTATGGCAAGCCAAGACCTATCAGTGAGAATACGGCAAGCCGATACCTCGGAATGTTCTCCACTGCACTCAATAACGCTGTGCGACAAGGCATTATCCGCAACAACCCTATGAAGAAACTTGATGCACGTGAGCGCATCCAACCCAAGGAAGGCAAGAAAGAATACCTTACTATAGAGGAACTTCGCACCCTCATGGCTACGGACAGTTACCGCCCAGAGGTCAAGGAGGCTTTCATCTTCGCCTGTTTTACCGGATTGCGATTAAGCGACATGTACCGTCTTGCTCCGATGCACATCTTCAAGACCGCTGACGGAAAGGGCGAATACATAGACATGGAAATGCAAAAGACGGAGAAGCCCGTTATAATACCTCTCTCGGAAGAGGCTAAGCGGTGGTTGCCAAAGCCAAGAGGTAATGATATTCCTTTCTTTGACATTCCAACCACACAGACCGTTATAGGCAGGGCTCTCCGCAAATGGGCGGAAGCGGCAGGAATAGAGAAGCATATCTCATTCCATTGCTCACGGCACACGTTCGGAACGATGATGCTCACGCTTGGTGCAGACCTTTTTACCACAAGCAAGCTGATGGGACATTCCAACATTCAGACCACGGAAATCTATGCTAAAATCGTGGATAAGAAAAAGGAGGAAGCCATCAACCTCATTGACGGTATGTTCACATAAATCATTGACAACGAAAATATAGAGACATGACAATAACTATCAGACAAAAGGCACTTGCCAACGACAACATAAGCTTGTATCTTGACATCTACGATGGTGGCAAGCGCAAGTTTGAATTTCTTTCCCTCTATTTGTTGCCGGAGGTTGATGCAGAGACCAAAGCAAGGAACGAAGAAACATTGCAACGTGCTCACCAGATAAGGGCAGAGCGCATTCTTCATCCAGAGACCATCCCAGAGGTATGTCACTTGATGATTGTGAAGGAAATCCCCAATGACGAGTCTCCCGAAGTCTTGGACTGGATCCAGACTTACATCGACTGGATGAGCGACAACACAGACTATTCCAAGGCTATTGTTGACCAATCAAAATATCTGAAATACCTAATGAGCGAGTTCCTTGCCAACAAGCGCAGACCTCACATCACTCTGAGGAAGTTCGACAAGGAATGGTTCAAGGCTTTCTTCCTTTGGTTGAAGAACGACTATGTACCACAGAAGTATGTACGAGTTGAAGCCAAGCCTTTGTGTGAAGGCTCGCTTCACAATGTTCAACAGCGCATAGTGGCGGTATTCAACAAGGCTGTCAAGTTCGGCAAGTTGAAGGCTAACCCTTTCTACCAGTTGGAGAAGTCAGACATCTTCCCCAAGCCAAAGTCATCACATAATCAGTATCTCACTCCCGATGAACTGAAAAGGTTCATGGCTTCAGACGAGAGAAGTCCAGGAGTTGTAGAAGCACAGAGAGCTTTCGGTTTTGCCTGTCTGACAGGACTTCGTATCAGCGACATCAAGGCTCTGCAGTGGAGTGACATCAAGAGTAACAAGGAAACGAACACGCTTGTAATCGTCCAAACGAAAACCAAGGCTCTCAATGCCGTACCAATCGGCAATACCGCCTTGTCATGGATGCCACCCAAAAGCGATGATGATTTTGTATTTCACCTTCCTGCCAAGGCTAATGTGGATGCAGCCCTTAAAAGGATAGCCAAAAAGGTGGGCATTGAGAAGAATATCTCTTTTCACTGCTCCCGACATACATTCGGAATTTTGGTGCAGGCGGTTACCGGCAACATTGAGACTACCAAGAAGCTGATGGGACACAAGTCGCTCAAATCCACCGCCATCTATGCAGATGTGCTGACGAATGAAAAGGTCAAGGCTGTTGACAACACGAAAAAAGCCTTTCGAGGTCGCAAACAACGTGAGGAGAACAAGCAGATACCGAGGACAAAGCGGACAGCAGCCACCAACACCCATCCACGCAGAATAACTTTTTTACAGGATAACAAGTAAACAGAACTTTTCAGGGTAACAACCAGTTAATTTCACTTTTGTAGTCCCCGTTTTTCGGGCAGGGATTTCTCTCTGTCTTGGGGGACTACACTTTCAAAACAAGCAGTACAACAAATTACAAACAATTAAATTACAGGATAATGAACAAAACTATCGACACCGATACTCTTCTCTTGAAGGTAGAGTCACATGAGCACCGCATTGGGATAATGGAGAACCTACTTCGTGATGCCAAGCAAGTATTGACACTGGAGGAAGCTGCCTTATTCATGGGTATATCAAAGAGCAGTCTCTACAAGATGACACACAAGCATGAACTTCCGTTCTTCCGTCCCAACGGCAAGATTATCTACTTTGAGAAGTCCGAACTTTTGAACTGGATGCGCCAGAACCGCAGTATGTCCGAGGCTGAGACTAAGGCTGCAGCGACCAAGCACATGAGTGAACTTTGTAAATAGACATGGCGATGATGAAGGACGATATTTCCCATGAGGAGTACAGAAGCAAGTTGGCGAATGTCGCTGACCTTGCCGTGAGCTACATCAATACTGGCAACGGCTACTTTCGGATGCGTGATGCTTTCAATCAGTTTGCCGAGCAATGCGGAGCCAACAAGGGCATCAATGATGAAGCAACTGTCGGCAGAAGAAAACTTCTTGCCCAGTCTGTTTGCATTGAGTGCATTTCACGATTAAGCTGCCATTCTAATGACAGGTTGCAAGGCGAACTCTATGTTATAGCAGAGGACATTTCCCCAAGGAGAGGACGGCACAGATGATTTTCTCTTTACTGAGAAAAACAGCCTTGCCAGTTAATGGTTATAATATTCAAAATTCACAGAACATGGATAAACAAAAGATACATTACTGCTTCACGCTGTCCGATGTACAGATGGAGTATCTTCGCTGCAAGAAGTACAAGATTGACCGCATGGAATGCTTCATGTCTCTTGCCTCTCTTGCTGAACGTGAAACAACACTTGTACCTATCAGCAAAAACCAACAAGTGGAAATCTTGTGTGGGCAATGTATGGTTGACAATACCCAACTTGCCAAACTCTGGGATAAAGACCGCAAGACCGTACCCAAACTTTTACAGGCTATGGAGGCTGTGGGCATTTCCTCTTCACAAAAAGTTGGAGACAACCGCATCATTACCCTGCATTCACTCTCTGGTTGGTATGTGGACGGAAGATTTGTCAAGAACGGCTTTTCATTGAAGCGCAATGCGGATGGCTCTGCAATCATCCACACGGAAGTTCCACAAGCAAGAGTAATTGTTACGACAACGGAGGATGATACAAAGTCGGACAAGGAAGATGGGCTTTCTTCCAATGGAATATCCTATATAGCCAACAAGGACAATTCTTCTACTGGAGATAATTCTTCTTCCCTAAATTCGGCTTCATCTAATGATAATGGAAGCGTGGGTAAGGTCGGAACGAATGGCAATCTTTCCGATGCTATTACTGGTGGAATTTCCCAACAACGAAGTTATTCCCGACATACTGTTGGCAATCCTTCTTCCATGCAAGAAGCAGATGCCAAACAGAATGAGGGAGAGCACAACACATATCCACAGCATCAGTTTGGAGGTCAAACACAACAGTCTAACGGTTCTAACGCCAATGGCTACAAGCCTAACGAATACCATAACGGCAGTCAATAGGCATACAGAGGTTAATAAGCCACCAAACGTAAAAATCATCCCAAAGGACGATTGACCGCCATAGGCTACCGCCAAACTGTTATACGTTTAAGCAGCCTTGGGGACGGACGCTGTTAAAAGTGCCGTCATTTTATAGGTACTTTTTGAGAAATCCTTTTGTAATACAGAAGTCGTGTCCGTCTTTCTGTATTCCTAAAAGTTTCTCGGACTACTCGCAGGCTCGCAGTCGTGACCACCTTTGCAAGGTGCTTGTAATCATCCCATTTTAATCAGAGACAAGGATAAATGAGAAAGAAGAAAATCATAAGGAAACCGCCTACGGAAGTCCATACCTACCGATGTACGAAAGAAGAGTTGAAGCAGCTCCAGGCACTTGCCAAGGAGTGTGGAATAAGTCTGAGCCGCTATGTCGTTGAGACTGGCTTGAAGCACCGTCCACGCATGAGGCTCACCAAGGAAGAGGTGGACGCTCTCAACTCTCTCGCCATCGCAAGGACGGATTTGATAAAAATCAGCAACGTGCTATCCAAGAAAACGGCTGAGGAAAAGGCTCGGTTCTTCAAGAATGAGAAGTTCATGCGTTGGTGGATTGATGCCGTTGCAGGAATTATCCAACATTGGTATAGCATTGAAGAGAATATCGCAACAAACGTACAGACCAAATCAAAGGAACAATCATGATTATGCTCGCAAAGGTAGTATCGTATGGAGGTAATTCCGTAAGATACGCATTGGAAAAGGAGAATGCAAAGACGGTCAAGGTGAACAATATGCCCGATGGTCTTGACCCTACCGCCATCTGGTACATGATGAAGCATCATTGCCAGTATCATCAGGCGGAAAGGACGGTGGGCAGAAAGTTGGAAAGGTTCATGACCACTTTTGTACTTTCCCCATCAAAAGAGGAATCTGCCAACTTCACGATGGAAGATTGGGCGAACCTTCAAGACGAAGCTTTGGAAGTTTTGGATTCTGTAGGACTTACGCCCAACGGTTTCTCTAATGAGATAAAGACCAATTTCACCAATTCAATGAATCTGGGCGGATTGCACTCTGATTCCAAGTCGGGAACGCTGCACCTTCACATTGACTGCTGTCGTGTGGACATGGAGGGGAATACCAACGATGTACACGACATTCATCTTCGGGCAATGAAGGCTGCGGAAATCATCAATATGCGGCATGGGTGGGAACAACCGCAGGAAATTCGGAATATGCGGAAAGTGGAACTTGCGGAGGATTGCGAAAACACCCTCAAAGATATGCAACAGTTCAACATAGACAGATACTTCAATCTGTTGCGCATGAAAGGCTATGAGGTAAAGCCACGCTACGACAAGCAACGAAAACTTGTCGGCTACACTGTCGGCAAGAACGCTTCCGTGTTCAAGGCTTCTGAGATTGGCAGAAAGTACATGGTGTCAAAGATTGAAGACACCTGGATGAAACTGCACCCACAACCTACACAAGTCAAGACTAAGCCTGTTTCTCCATCCGTTGCTTCTACGCCTCGCCCAGTTCGTCCTGTCATTCAGACTCCAACAGCATCACAACCAAAGGCGCAACCTCAAATCACACAAACGGCATTCACAATCAACATTGGCGATGGAGTCAAAAAGGTATGGATTCCGAACTCTGTCAAAGATGTCTTTACTAATGAGGTTCAGATTCCAGAGGATAATGATATAGCGACAACAGAGAATGTCGCTCATGTAGCGATGCTGTTGTTTGCAGGGTACATTGATGCAGCCACTTCCATGTCTGAGTCATGTGGTGGTGGCGGTTCTGCTCCTTCTTCTGGTTGGGGTAAGAAAGACGATGAAGATGACTGGAAGTTTGCCCACCGTTGCGCACAGATGGCTCATTCCATGTGCAAGCCTAAACCACGCAGCAGAAGTTTCCACCGATAAATCAATGACAATATGGCAATCAGAAAAAGCAAGATAAACATAGACACAGAAGAAAGATCCGACTTCGACAACATGATGAATGATGTCGAAAACGAGGTGGAGGAGCAGCAAGCCGAGGATGGACTTGTAAGCCGTGTTCCTGAGTTGAAGCAGTTGAGTGAGGACATTGATAAGGCTACAAATACCTTTATTAATGCCGCACTTGAACTGGAATCTGCCATTCAGCAGTATCAACGTGCAGAAGCCAAATTAGGTGGTGCTGTGACTACTATCAGCAAAAAGGTTGATACCATCAATCAGCACATAGATAAAGTCTTGGAAAATGCGCCCACAAAATTAAAGGTATCTGTAAATGTCAATGATGCTGACTGGCAGAAAATCCAAGAACTGTTTGCCAAAGAACGTCAATGGATGACCGCACAGATGCAGACGCATATCCGTGAGGTCAATTCCATGTTTGCTGATGAACGGAAGAAAGTTCGTGAACGATACAAGGAATATGATGGCTGCTACCTCGGCCACTATGCTCAATGGTTCTTTTGGTTCTTCTTCACGATTGGTATTTTTGTGGTTGCAGGAGGTGTAGGAGTGATGATTGTACAGAGTTGTGGAAAATGAATCAATAGTGTTATTATGCACGATTATATCCAACCTACACAACAAATAGCATAAAACTTCCGAAATCTGTACCACCATAGGGATATAAAACCCTTATATCTTTTTTATGATGGCATATTGAGGACATAGATATTATTACGTCTTGGTTTTCCCCATACCTATTTTTTATGGGAAACAAAGCCCTTTCCAAGAGAGTCACAATCTCGCTTTTTGCAAAGGTACTGCCATGTTGTATTAGAAAGTTTTTGGAATCATATATTCCTGAAAATAAGAATCTAATTGCAGTCTTTAAATCTTCAAAAGTTTCTATTTCTATAACGCCCAAGAACACGATGGAATTGTTGCTTATGGGAACACTCCAAGTCTGGATTTCTTCACTGAAACTAAATCCAGTCAAATCAAAATGAAACATTTTTCTTACCAACAAACAATCTTTAAGTTCATTAGAATGCGTAATCAACATATAATGAGCATTAGGACTTGCATTATATAACTTTTCGGCAAAGGAGGTGTAGTCCTCTTCTTTTGCATCTCCTACATAATCATAGTCTATCAAGCGGACATCAATTCGTGGGTTCATGCCAATCAATGCCTTTATTTGGGAGGGCATACTGACAGTAGCGTCCTCTCCTATGGACTTAAAATCCTTAGAAAGTAAAACGTCGTTGTTCATGATGTCTTTTTGTATGTTCTGAATATTATGAATGCTAAAGATATAATATGAACTATTGTTATTATAAATAAGTAAAAATACCATGTGAAAGCAGCTCCTCCTGCTCCTTTGAAAAACATCAGATAGTAGAGAGGTAAGGTGTAAAAGAAGAAAATAATCAAATGCATTATCCCATTAATCTTCTTTTTTCTAAATATGGTGAATATCAGTATTATGCAAAAAACTGATAATGCGTAAACAAATATATTCTCATTCATAACCCTATTACTTCATTCTTATAGTTCTGAATTTCGTCTTATTCTTAAATCCAAACACCAACAAGTTGTAATCTTCAGGATAATAAACAGTGTTGTTATGCACGATATATGGCTTTGGAGCATTTGTTGGTAACGAAACACTTATCTTGTTAACAGTATCTTCTATTTGGTTGCTAATCACCCAAGAACTCAAAAACTTCACGCTCGATTTGCAGTTGCCTGAAAAGTCTATAAAATCTATAGTATCATAACCTTCTTCAAAACAATGCCGGTTTATAAATAGCAGCGTATCTTGTATCTCTTTGTCCAATTCACAGAACAAAGTGTCTTTGTAGCTTCTATTGGAACATGCTCCAACGAGAAGAATACAGAAAATAAAATATAGATATTTCATAAATGTTCGTTTTTAGTTTCTACTGATTTGTGTTTGCCACGAAATTTCATATGTAAGCCACCGATTATTAGCATATTTATGACAAGCCCAATAAAATTTACAATAACACCGACATCAAATATTTGGTAAATCATACCTATTATATTGTCGTTATCTATAGTTTCCACCTCGTATTTTATGCTGATATATGCATTTACAGCAAATATGGCATAAAACACAACCAGTAAGAAAATTACAGTTAAGCAAATCATTAACAATTTTCTCATAACAAATATTTCATCAATCGGGTATTTTATTCACAATCACTACTAATTAGTACGCTCCTTCTCATCTGTAATAAGTTCTTTCATATCCACAGACAACAACTGCGCAATTTCAAGAAGTGTAGTAAGATTGGGTTGAGATCGGTTGCATACATAAGCATTGACCGTACTGAAACTCCTTCCTAACTTCTTTGCAAGCCATGTTTGGCTTATCCCTTTGTCCTCTAAGACTGCTCTTATGCGATTTAACTTCATGTTTTTATCGTTTTTACGCTACAAAAATAATATTTTATCGTGATAATCCATCCAAATCCCTTGAATATCTGCTGTATTCCGTCGTAATTTAGACAAAATAGAAATATAATCTGCAAAAATGGGACTAAGCAATTGGTTTTCCAACATGGCAAGATACATATATGCGTTCATAAATATTTGTTCTCTTTGCCATACTCTTAAAATGACAAAATCGGGAAATTTATCATTGTTTTCAGTGTTAATTTATGTTTTCTCATGCTTTCATTTTGGGGTTTCTTGATTTTGTTGTTCCTATTTTGTTTCTTTCGTCATTTTGTCATTCCAATTAGTGTTGATTATCAATATATTACGAGCAATCGGTAAGATTTCAAGAAGAAGATCATGATGGTGGTCGGAGCCTGTATCTTCTTAATTGCGGCAGCCCAGGCACTTCCTCTGTTTTTCGGTCTCTCTTAAAGCACAGGCGGTATGGACGGCCGAGAGGGACACTATCCCGATTATCCATTGTTCAAGGGGCTTCAACGTCCCCTTGAATTTATGGGTATTCAAGGACGATACATCTATTGGGCGGCAGCTACGATAGGCATTGCCATAGTCGGCTTTATCACAGCCTACTGTCTGGCAGGATTCGTTCTCGCACTGATTGTACTGGCAGTTACCGTAACAAGCGGTGCCGGACTGATTCTGTTCAAGCAGCGCAAGGGGCTACACAGCAAACGACAGGAACGAGGAGTGTTCATCTATGCCTATTCCAAGAAAATGTAACAGAAAACCATTTGACCATGAATGGATATATTGAATGTTGAACGTGGGTAGGCTTGTCCTTTGATTAGGTCAGCCTGCCCTTAATTGTAAATAACCAAATGATTACATACATCTTCCTGATTTTTATTGCCATTTGCACAGGTATGGCCATTTCGGTCTATGCCTTTGGTACGGGAGGCAAGCGGAAACGGATATTCCAGGACATCTATTTCTCCGTGGAAGATGCGGACGGTATCGGTGTGATATATACCAAGACAGGCGAATACTCCGCTGTGCTGAAAGTGGAGAATCCGGTGCAGAAGTATTGTGGCAACATCGATGCCTATTACGAGTTCACCCAACTCTTTACCGCCATAGCACAGACATTGGGAGAAGGATACGCCCTACATAAGCAGGATATTTTTGTAAAAAAGAGCTTTGAGGGAACGAACGGTGAGGAACATGAATTTCTCTCTTCGTCTTATTTCCGTTACTTCAACGGCAGACTCTACACCGACAGCGAATGTTATCTGACCATCACTCAGGAATCCAAGAAGAGCAGCCTGTTTTCATACGACAGCAAGAAATGGCGTGATTTCCTTGTAAAGATACGCAAGGTGCATGACCAGTTGCGTGATGCAGGTGTTCAGATAAATTTTCTGGGCAAACAGGAAGTCAGCGACTATGCAGACCGCTACTTCGCCATGAATTTCAGAGACAAGGTAGTCTCCATGACCAATTTCAAGGTGGATGACGAATGTATCTCTATGGGCGACAAGCGTTGCAAGGTATATAGCCTTGTGGATGTGGATAGCGTAAGCCTGCCTTCCGTCATCCGTCCTTACATGAATATGGAGGTCAATAACAGCAGTATGCCAATGGATTTGGTATCAGTAGTATCATCCATACCTAACGCCGAAGCCGTGGTGTATAACCAGATGATATTCATTCCCAACCAAAAGAGGGAACTGGCCTTGCTTGACAAAAAGAAAAACCGCCATGCAAGTATGCCCAATCCCGGCAACCAAATGGCAGTCGAGGACATCAAGCGTGTACAGGAAGTGGTGGCACGAGAGAGCAAGCAATTGGTATATACCCACTACAACCTTGTGGTAGCCATATCTGCAAAGACTGACATCCACAAATGCACGAACCATCTGGAGAATAGTTTTTCGAGGATGGGTATCCACATATCCAAGAGAGCTTATAACCAGTTGGAACTGTTCGTCAATTCCTTTCCAGGCAACTGTTATGGCATGAATCCGGAGTATGACCGTTTCCTCACTTTAGGAGATGCGGCCACCTGTCTGATGTACAAGGAGCGCATCCTGCATAGCGAGAAGACACCTTTGAAGATCTATTATACGGATAGGCAAGGCGTACCTGTAGCTATCGACATCACAGGAAAAGAGGGTGCGGAAAAACTGACCGACAACAGCAATTTTTTCTGTTTGGGGCCTTCGGGAAGCGGCAAGAGTTTTCATATGGACTAAAACGCATCGAAAAGAACTCCAAACAAAACTTAGAGAAACGTC
>OGNL01000747.1_pt1 | contig 12564 bp, 8 predicted proteins | sample 1573471 | NCBI WGS metagenome assembly OGNL01 (sample SAMEA2582001, study PRJEB24529) | metagenome | biome: Human gut stool | place: China | collected 2011 | reverse complement strand
TTGACCTTGCCGCTCTCGATGCGGCTCATATCCAGCACATCGTTGATGAGGGAGAGCAGATGCTGGCTGGAGGTGGAGATCTTTTTCAGGTAGTCCAGCACCTGTTCTTTATTATCAACATGGGTCGCCGCCAGCGAGGTGAAGCCGATAATGGCGTTCATCGGGGTGCGGATGTCGTGGCTCATGTTGAACAAGAACTCCCGCTTGGCGCGGTTTGCCGCTGCCTCGTGCCGGACGGCAAGCTCCAGCTTGCGGTTCTGCTCTTCCAGCTGGGCGTGATACTTCTGCTCCTGCTCCCTTTTTTGCTGCTCCGCAAGCTTCATGGAGCGGCGGCGCAGCGTTTGCAGCACTGCCACACAGATCAGATAGAAGATCAGTGCCGTCAGCAGTGCGCTGCTGAAATTGCGGAACACCGATTTTTCGTCGATATAGAGATACAGATCAAAATTCTGTCCGTTGCTGTACATCCCGAAATAGCAGCCGGAATTTGCCCAGTCGCGGGTGTGGGTCAGAATGTCGGGCGCACCGGCCTTGCGGATGCCCTGCACCAGCGGGCTGTTCGTGGTGTACAGTCCGATGAGGCTCGGGTCGTTTGCGGCGATCACCTTGTTGTCCTGCACGATAAAGATGGTGCCGCTGATGTTCTTCGGGTAGCCGTCCAGCACGCTCTGGATGGACAGGGCTGTCCCCTCCACAAACTCCGGCGGGGTCACCCGGTACGCCAGCAGCACAGCGTCCCCTGCTGCGGCGCGGCGGGTGGCAACATCCACCGCTGTACCATCCTGTAACAGAATGCGCTTGAGATAGGTCTTTTGCGGGTTTTGCAGCACGTTCAGCGCGGCTTGCTCTCGCAGCGATTCCGCAAACTGCGCATAATCGATATTACCATCCGTATATTCGCACAGTGATTCTCCATTTTCGTCCAGTACGGCAATGCCGGTAAGCCAGAGGGATTCCGTTTCTTTCCGGAGGGCTTCGGGGTCGTAGAGATCCAAGGTATCATTTTCGGCCAGCTGCCGCACCGAGACCGCCATCCGGCGCAGCGACTTTGCGGTGATGGTATCGTTATATTTTTCGTAGCTGGTGGATTGCACCTTTACAAAGTTGATGGTGCGGTCAAAGTATTCCTCGGTAGCGCGCATGGACTCCCGCCCGGAGAAGAGGGTCACTGCCAGCAAAAGCAGCACGCCCATCAGCAGGTAGAGCGCCGCCACCCGCATATTGGGCGTGAACGTTTTCTTGTTACGGTTCAAGGGCGTCCACCTCCAGATATTTTTCCGGGTCCGGCAGATATTTGCCTACGATCTGCTTCATCGTGCCGTCGGCGCGCATGGCGGCAAAGGTCTCGGTCAGCTTTTCGTCCAGCCCGCGGGTGTCGTTCAGCGCAAAGGCCACGCCGATGCCGGTGACCAGCAGCGGCTCCTCCAGAATGCGGAAATTGGCATTGCAATCCTGCATATACCGCAAAATGGCGGCCTCGTGGGCGGCAATGGCGTCCACATAGCCGCAGTTCAGCATGGCGTACTGCACGCTGCGGTCCTCGGTGCTCAGCAGCTCACCAAACTGCGGGATGCGGGGGTCGGTGCCGGCGAGGAAGATTTCCTCCGGCTTGGTGGTGCTTTGCACCATCATGGTCTTGCCCGCAAGGTCGGCCAGCGTTTCAATGCCGCTATCGGCATTGACCGCCACCACCTGACGGCTGACCATATACGGCCCTACCCAGCGGTACAGCTGCTCCCGCCCATCCATGGAAAAGCAGCTCCAGATGCAGTCGATAGCACCGCTTTCCACAAGGTTTGTTTTCTGCTCCCAGTCAATGATTTCAAACCGTACCGCATACCCCATGCGGGCAAAGGCCTCGGTGGCAATGTCCACATCAATGCCGGTGGGCGTGCTGTCATTGTTCAGGTAGATAAAAGGCGGGTAGTTATCGCTGCCCACCGTAAGCTCGGGCAGTGCTGCCGCCGCCTGCGTTTTGCTGCAGGCGGTCAGCCCGGCTGCCGCTGCCGCCGCGCACACCTTTAAAAAGGTACGGCGGGGTATTTTATGGTTGAATCGCTGTTCTGTCACGCGTAGTTGCCCTCACATTACCATTGTAAAATTTCCTGCTTCAGTTCCCCCTGCACGTCCAGCAGACACTGCAGCAGCAGCGGGTTGAAGGCGCCGCACTCGCCGTTCGTGATCATCTGGACAGCCGTTTCGTGCGGGAAAGCCTTTTTATAGCACCGTTCGCTGGTCAGTGCGTCATACACATCCGCCATGGAGACCAGCTGTGCGCTGATGGGGATATCGTCGCCCTTCAGCCCGTCCGGGTATCCCCTGCCGTCCCAGCGCTCGTGGTGCCAGCGGGCGATCTCGTAGGCGGTCTGCAGCAGCGGCTGGTCGGCAAAGTTTTCGGTTTTGTGCAGCATCTCTGCACCCAGCATACTGTGGGTCTTGATCACCGCAAATTCTTCTGCGGTCAGCTTGCCGGGCTTATTCAGGATGGCTTCGTCAATGCCGATCTTGCCGATATCGTGCAGCGCCGACGCCAGCGGGATATTATCCTGCTGCTCGGGGGTCAGGTCGTAGCGGCTGGTCAGCTCCATCAGCCGGTGCAGCAGCGTCTCGGTGATGATGCGGATGTGCCGCACATGAGAGCCGGACTCGCCGTTGCGGAACTCCACGATCTGGCTCAGCACGCCCACCAGCACATCGGTGTTCTTTTCCCGTGCGCGGATCTGGTCAGACACCATCTGCACCAGCCGCCGCTGCTTGGCGTACAGCTTGATGGTGTTGGACACCCGACGGTAGACGATCTTTGCGTCAAAGGGGCGGTTGACATAGTCGCTGGCACCCAGCTCGTAGGCCTTGCGGATGGCTTCCTCCGAGTCATCGCTGGAGATCATGATCACCGGCACGTCCTCGATGGTGTGGTTGGTGTTCATGGTGCGCAGCACCTCAAAGCCGTCCATGACCGGCATATTGATATCCAGCAGCACCAGCGAGGTCTGCCCGGCGTTTGCCCGCAGCAGCTCCAGACACTGCTTGCCGTTCTCGGCTTCCAGAATGCGGTAGTCCTCGCCCAGAATGCCGGCAAGCATCATGCGGTTCATCATGGAATCGTCCACCAGCAGGATCACGGGCTTTTCCCCTAAGACATCCTTCTGTGCAGCCAACCGGCTGTCCTGTGTGTCCACCGCCACGGCGTCCTTGTGGTTTTTGGCCTGATACATTATAAAATCTGCCCGGCGCACCACGTTCTCCATAGGGTCGGCAAGGGTCTGCATCGCGCCGCCGATGCTCAGCGAAAGCCGGAAGTGGGGGTAGCCCGGCACCACCGTTTGCTGCACGGCGGTGCGGATCTGCTCCAGCTTTACCTTGAAATAATCCGCCGGGATGCCGGGCAGCACCAGCAAGAACTCGTCGCCGCCGTAGCGGATCAGCAGATCTGTTTCCCGGATGCAGCTGCGGATGGCCTTTGCAACGGTTTCCAGTGCCAGATCTCCGGCGTGGTGGCCGTAGGTATCGTTGCAGATCTTGAAATCGTCGATATCCATCAGAGCGATGCCCGCCGGGCCGAGGTTATTGCGCACCACTTCCTCGTAAAAGCGGCGGTTGTAGGTGCCGGTCAGGGCGTCGTGGTTCAGCCGCTGCCGGTAGCGCTTTTCTTTTTCCATGCTCCGGGCAGTAGTCTGGGCAAACTGTGCCTTCTGCTCCTCCATCTGCTGCATCATCTGCAACAGATTATGGTTGGCGGTTTCCAGCGCCTCCTTCTGGGCGCGGTTCTTCTGTTCCAGCTTCTCCCGCAGCTCCATATAGGGGGTGATATCCGTGATGGTGCTCACGATGCAGCTATCGCCGCGCCACTCTACCCGGTTGGCTGCGCTGGTGACCCAGCGGTAGCCGTTTTTGCCCAGCAGCCGGAACATACTGTCGCCGTTCTGTGCGTAGGTCGTGCTGTTTTCCGCGTTCCGGTAGCGCAGCCCGCTTTCCAGATCGTCCGGGTGCACCAGCGCGGTGTAGCGGTTATCGAACTTTGCCGCAAATTCTTCCCGCTCCCACCCCAGTATCTCCAGAAAGCGGTCGCTGATATAAATAAAGGGATAGCCTTTTTCTGGGTCATCCACACAACAGTGGAAGCCGCCCGGCACATTCTGTGCATAGCGTTCCAGCCACAGACGCTTTTCTTTTATTGTCGCACTTGTTTCCATTTTGTTTTCCCTGCCTCTTTCTCTGCGCACCGCAGCACGCAGTCCCCCCTGTTACCGCAATTTCAAACTTCACCTTCCTGTACACCCTGCTTTTGGGCGTACTATAACATTTTGATTTTATCATCAAAACTGCCTAGATGCAAGCATTTTTTGCCAGTTTTGCCAATGGAAAGGCAGGTAAGGCAACGCAAAAAAGCCGCTGCACAAAAAGTGCAGCGGCTTTGCGGGGCGTCAGCCAGCGCTCGGCGATGATCCACCACATACCGGGCAGGTTGATCCGACCCAGCAGATGCTCCAATACGATCAGCATGGTATTCTCCTTTCAGACCGTCCGTTTCAGCCGAACAGCCCCTTCAGTAAAAACAGAAGCAGCTTAGTCAAGCTGCCGCCGCCCAAAAGGCTGAACAGCGGCCCAAGGCCTTGAAACATGGAAGGTTTGCTCCTTTCGTTTCATTCCGTCCCGACTGCTGCCGGGTGCCGGTCTGCCTTATATACGAACCAGTCCGCCGCAGGATTGCGAATGCCGTGGTGGTAAATGCTGGAAAGAAAACCCTCTCAGGCTCACATTCGTTCGCCAGCTCCCCCGAAGGGGGAGCTTTTTGCCCTCTGCCGGTCAGCATAAATAAAGCTCCCCCTTTCGGGGGAGCTGGCATTGCGCAGCAATGACTGAGAGGGTCATTCAAAAACGGGAAGGTGAATGATATGGCTGAAAAAATCTTGGTAGTGGGCGGCGGCGGCCGCGAGCACGCCATCATCAAGGCACTGAAAAAGAGCCCCGACTGCGGCGAGATCTGGTGCGCACCGGGCAACGGCGGCATCAGCTATGACGCCAAGTGCAAGAACATCAAGGCCACCGATGTGGATACCATGGTAGGCTTTGCAGTGGAAGAAAAGTTCGATTACGTTGTGGTGGCGCAGGACGACCCCCTTGCACTGGGCATGGTGGACGCGCTGGCAAAGGTGGGCATCCCCGCCTTTGGCCCGGACAAGGCCGCTGCCCGCATCGAGGCCTCCAAGGTGTTCTCCAAGGACCTGATGAAGAAATACGGCATCCCCACCGCAAAGTACGAGACCTTCGATGACCCCGCAAAGGTCATGGACTACATCCGCGCCGAGGGCAAGTACCCGGTGGTCATCAAGGCAGACGGTCTTGCGCTGGGCAAGGGCGTGCTCATCTGCGAGAACGAGCAGCAGGCCGCCGACGGCGTCAAGGAGATCATGCTGGACAAAAAGTTCGGCGCATCCGGCAACCATGTGGTGGTGGAAGAGTTCCTCACCGGGCCGGAGGTCAGCGTGCTGAGCTTTACGGACGGCAAGGTGGTCAAGCCCATGGTCTCCAGCATGGACCATAAGCGCGCCAACGACCACGACACCGGTCTGAACACCGGCGGCATGGGCACCATTGCCCCCAACCCCTACTACACCCCAGAGGTGGCCGCGGAGTGCATGGAAAAGATCTTCCTGCCCACCATCCGCGCCATGAACGCCGAGGGCTGCCCCTTCAAGGGCTGTTTGTACTTCGGCCTCATGCTCACCCCGGACGGCCCCAAGGTCATCGAGTATAACTGCCGCTTCGGCGACCCCGAAACGCAGGTGGTGCTGCCGTTGCTGGAAAGCGACCTGCTGCACATCATGCAGTCCTGCACCGACGGCACGCTGGCACAGCAGAAAGTCAAGTTCTCCGATGGTGCTGCGGCCTGTGTGATTCTGGCCTCCGGCGGCTACCCCGTGGCCTATGAGAAGGGCAAGCCCATCTCCGGCCTTGTGGACGGTCAGCTGCCCGACGAGGAGAACGTGACGGTGTACCACTCCGGCACTGCCATCACCGAGGACGGCCAGCTTGTGACCAACGGCGGTCGCGTGCTGGGCGTTACCGCCACCGGCCCGCGCCTGACCAATGCCCTGAGCCACGCCTACGAAGCAGCCGAAAAGATCAGCTTTGAAAAGCTGCACAAGCGCAGCGATATCGGCCTGCGTGCCCTGAAAGCGCTGGCAGAGAAGCAGTAATTAGGAAAAGCCCCCTCATCAGTCGCCGCAGGCGAGCCGGATGAGGGCGCGCCTTCAGAAGAATTGAATCATAAGGGGGAACCTACCCAATGGTCTATCGTATTTATGTGGAAAAAAAGCCCGGCTTTGATGTCGAGGCAAACGGTCTGAAAAACGAACTCACCAGCCTGCTGGGCATCAAGGATCTGACCGGTCTGCGCCTGCTGAACCGCTACGATGTGGAAGGCATCGACGAGGCACTGTTCAACCAGTGCGTCAGCACCGTGTTCAGCGAGCCGCCGGTAGATAACACCTACGCAGAGCTGCCCGCTACCGAGGGCGTGTCCTTCGCGGTGGAGTATCTGCCCGGCCAGTTCGACCAGCGCGCAGCTTCTGCTGCCGAGTGCATCCAGCTCATCAGTCAGGGCGAGCGCCCGCTGGTGCGCTCTGCCCGCGTCTATCTGCTGGAAGGCACCCTGACCGACGAGCAGGTGGCCGAGATCAAGAAATACGTCATCAACCCGGTGGAGGCCCGCGAGGCTTCGCTGGACACCAAGCAGACCCTGAAAATGGAGTACCCCGTGCCCGCCCCGGTCAAGGTGCTGGAGGGCTTCAACCAGCTGGACGAGGCTGGTCTTGCCAAGTTCATCGAGGAAAAGGGTCTGGCCATGGATCTGGGGGACATCAAGTTCTGCCAGGAGTACTTCCGCACCGAGCAGCGCGACCCCACCATCACCGAGATCAAGATGATCGACACCTACTGGTCCGATCACTGCCGCCACACCACCTTTGGCACCATTCTGGACGATGTGCAGATCGACGACGCCGTGGTGCAGGAGGCCTTTGACCGCTACATGGCGATGCGCACCGAGCTGGGCCGCGAGAACAAGCCACGCTGCATGATGGATCTTGCCACCATTGGCGCCAAGGAGCTGAAGAAGCAGGGCATCCTGAAGAATCTGGACGAGTCTGAGGAGATCAACGCCTGCACCGTCAAGATCAAGTGCGATGTCAACGGCAAGGATGAGGACTGGCTGTTCCTGTTCAAGAACGAGACCCACAACCACCCCACCGAGATCGAGCCCTTCGGCGGCGCTGCAACCTGCATCGGCGGTGCCATCCGCGACCCGCTGTCCGGCCGCAGCTACGTCTATCAGGCCATGCGCGTCACCGGCGCAGGCGACCCGCTCAAGCCGGTCAGCGAGACCATGCCCGGCAAGCTGCCCCAGCGCAAGCTGGTCACCACCGCAGCCGCCGGTTACTCCTCCTACGGCAACCAGATCGGTCTGGCTACCGGTCAGGTGGACGAGATCTACCACCCCGGCTATGTGGCAAAGCGCATGGAGATCGGCGCCGTTGTGGGCGCTACCCCTGCCTCCCACGTCCGCCGCGAGTGCCCCGCCCCCGGCGATGTGATCGTGCTGCTGGGCGGCCGCACCGGCCGTGACGGCATCGGCGGTGCTACCGGTTCCTCCAAGGCACACAAGCTGGACAGCCTTGAGCACTGCGGTGCCGAGGTGCAGAAGGGCAATGCGCCCATCGAGCGCAAGCTGCAGCGCCTGTTCCGCCGCGAGGACGCCTGCAAGATGATCAAGCGCTGCAACGACTTTGGTGCCGGCGGCGTTTCCGTTGCCATCGGCGAGCTGGCTGATGGTCTGTACATCGACCTGAACAAGGTCACCAAGAAGTACGAGGGTCTGGACGGCACCGAGCTGGCCATCAGCGAGAGCCAGGAGCGCATGGCTGTGGCACTTGCCCCGGAGGATGTGGACAAGTTCATCGCCATTGCCACTGAGGAGAACCTCGAGGCTACCCCTGTGGCCAAGGTCACCGAGGAAAAGCGCCTGAACATGGTGTGGAACGGCGTTTCCATCGTGAACATCAGCCGTGAGTTTTTGAACTCCAACGGTGCAGAGAAGCACCAGAACGTCCATGTGGAAAAGGGCAGCGTCTGGCAGCCCCAGTGGGCAGGCCTGACCTTCAGCCAGAAGATGAAGAACATGGTGGGCGATTTGAACGTCTGCAGCAAGAAGGGCCTTTCCGAGCGGTTCGACTCCACCATCGGTGCAGCTACCGTGCTCATGCCCTTCGGCGGTGCCTACCAGCTCACCCCGCAGAACGCCATGGTGGCAAAGCTGCCGGTGGACGGCGAGACCAGCACCTGCTCCGGCATGGCATGGGGCTTCAACCCCTTCCTGATGAGCGCAGACCAGTACAAGGGCGCTCAGATGGCTGTCATCGAGAGCGTTACCAAGCTGGTGGCCTCCGGCTTCCGCTATGAGGATGCTTACCTCACCTTCCAGGAATATTTCGAGCGTCTGGGCACCGCCCCGGAGCGCTGGGGCAAGCCGCTGGCCGCTCTGCTGGGTGCACTGGATGCTCAGATGGGTCTGGGCATTGCATCCATCGGCGGCAAGGACAGTATGTCCGGCTCCTTTGAAAAGCTGGATGTGCCTCCCACGCTGGTCTCCTTTGCAACCGCCATCGGCAAGGCAAACAAGGTGGTCTCCACCGAATTCAAGAAGCCGGAGAGCACGGTGGTGCTGGTACGGCCCATCATCGACCCCGAGACCGGCTGCCCCAACTTCTTCTCCCTGAAGGCCAACTATAAAATCGTGGAGAACATGATCGAAGAAGGCATGGTCGCCTCCGCCTGCTCCGTGGGCTACGGCGGCATTGCCGAGGCCCTGTTCAAGATGGGTCTGGGCAACCGCATCGGCTTCAAGATGCGTGCGGACATGACCACCCACCAGATGTTTGAGCCCATGTACGGCTCCATCGTTCTGGAAATGGTGTCGGATTCTCCCGCCGGTGAGATCCTGGGCGAGACCACCAAGGAATACGTCTTTGAAGCCTGCGGCGAAAAGCTGGATATGGCCGAACTGCAGGAGATCTGGGAGAGCAAGCTGGAGCCTGTGTATCCTTACCGCAAGGCCGGCCCCGCTGTGGAAAAGATCAACGGCAGCCTGACCGCTCCCGCTGCACCCAAGATCGGTGTTGCAAAGCCCAAGGTCATCATCCCGGTGTTCCCCGGCACCAACTGCGAGTATGACACCGCCAAGGCCTTTGCCCGCGCCGGTGCCGACCCCGAGATTCTGGTGGTGCGCAACCTGACCCCCGCCGACGTTGCCGAGAGCTGCAAGGCACTGGTCAAGGCCATTGACGCAAGCCAGATCGTCATGCTGCCCGGCGGCTTCTCCGGCGGCGACGAGCCGGACGGCAGCGCCAAGTTCATCGCCTCCTTCTTCCGCAATCCTGCGGTCACCGAGGCTGTGCGCCGTCTGCTGCAGCAGCGCGATGGCCTGATGCTGGGCATCTGCAACGGCTTCCAGGCTCTGATCAAGCTGGGTCTTGTGCCCTACGGCGATATCCGTCCCATCACCGCCTGCGACCCCACCCTGACCTTCAACACCATCGGCCGTCACCAGAGTATGCTGGTGCACACCCGTGTGGCTTCCACCGGCAGCCCGTGGCTCAGCAAGTGCGAGGTGGGCGAGATGCACACCATCGCCATCAGCCACGGCGAGGGCCGCTTTGTGGCTCCGCAGGAGGTGCTGGACACCATGCTGCGCAACGGTCAGGTGGCTACCCAGTATGTGGATCTGACCGGCGTGCCCACCATGGACCAGAGCTTCAACCCCAACGGCTCTGTGCTGGCTATCGAGGGCATCACCAGCCCGGACGGCCGCGTGTTCGGCAAGATGGGTCACTCGGAGCGCAGCGGCGAGTATCTGTACAAGAACGTCACCGGCGATAAATACCAGCCGATCTTTGAGGGCGGCGTGGACTATTTCAAGGTTTGATGGTAGAATAGAGAAAAACTCCTTCCGTCATCGCTGATGCGATGCCACCCCCCCTCGGAGAGGGAAGCTGAAAGGCCCCCTCCCCGAGGGGGCTGTCGCCGGAAGGCGACTGGGGGAGTTACTTTCAGGAGGAAACAACCAATGTCACAGCATGATCGCTATATCAGCCCTTTTTCCACCCGCTATGCTTCCGATGAGATGCAGTACATCTTCTCGGACGACAACAAGTTCCGCACATGGCGGCGGCTGTGGGTGGCGCTGGCTCGTGCCGAAATGGATCAGGGTCTGACCAACATCACCCCGGATATGGTAGCTGAGCTGGAAGCCCATGTGGACGATATCAACTACGAAGTGGCCATCGAGCGGGAAAAGCTGGTGCGCCACGACGTCATGAGCCATGTCTACGCCTACGGCCAGCAGTGCCCCAAGGCAGCCGGCATCATCCATCTGGGTGCTACCAGCTGCTATGTGGGCGATAACACCGATATCATCGTGATGCGGCAGGGCCTTGAGCTGGTGCGCAAAAAGCTGGTGGGTGTGCTGGCAAAGCTGGCACACTTTGCCAAGGAGTACAAGGATATGCCCTGCATGGCCTACACCCACTGCCAGCCCGCACAGCCCACCACCGTGGGCAAACGCGCTACCCTGTGGGCCAACGAGCTGGTGATGGATCTGGCCGAGATCGACCATCGTCTGGCTACCCTGCAGCTGCGCGGTGTCAAGGGCACCACCGGTACGCAGGCTTCCTTTATGGAGCTGTTCAAGGGCGATGCCGACAAGATCCGCGCCGTGGATGCTTCCATTGCAAAGGAGATGGGCTTTGCGCCCGAAGCGGTCATCCCCGTGTCCGGCCAGACCTACAGCCGCAAGGTGGATGCCTTTATCCTGAACGCACTGGCCGGTATTGGCCAGAGCTGCATGAAGTTTGCCACCGACCTGCGCCTGCTGGCAAACTTCAAGGAGATGGAGGAGCCCTTTGAGAAGAACCAGATCGGTTCCTCCGCCATGCCTTACAAGCGCAACCCCATGCGCTGCGAGCGCATCTGCGCCCTTGCCCGCTACCTGATGGTGGACGTGCTGAACCCCAGCTTTACCACCGGCACCCAGTGGTTTGAGCGCACGCTGGACGACAGCGCCAACAAGCGCGTGGCTATGGCCGAGGGCTTCCTTGCCACTGATGCCATTCTGAACATCATGCTCAACGTTACCGATGGTCTGGTGGTGTACCCCAAGGTGGTGCGCAGTCGCCTGATGGCCGAGCTGCCCTTCATGGCCAGCGAGAACATCATGATGCAGGCTGTGGAAAAGGGCGGCAACCGTCAGGAGCTGCACGAGCGCCTGCGCCAGCACGCCATCGCCGCCGGCAAGCAGGTCAAGGAAGAGGGCCTGCCCAACGATATGGTGGACCGCATTGCCGCAGACCCGGCCTTTGGCCTGACCCGCGAGGAGATCGTGGCGGGGCTTGTGCCGGAAAACTTTGTGGGCCGTGCACCCCAGCAGGTGGAGGAGTTTATCGCCAACGTCCTGCAGCCCATCTTCGATGCTGACCCCGAGGATGTGGAGCAGCACGCCTCCCTGAGCGTCTGATAATAGGATCAATTGCAAAAAGGAGAAGCCCACGGGCTTCTCCTTTTTGCGTTTGTGCCTTGCACGATTTTGTTTGTCATGTTACACTGAGGGCATCATCAACAAAGGAGAACCGCTTATGCGTTTGGATAAATATCTGGCCGAGACTGCCCAGTGCACCCGCAGCGAGGCCAAAACCATGCTGGCAAAGGGGCGCGTGCAGGTAAACGGCGCGGTGTGCAAAAAAGGGGACACCCAGCTGAAGGATAACGACACGGTGACGGTGGACGGCGCGCCGCTGCGCTATCAGAAGTTCGTCTACCTCATGCTCAATAAGCCCGAGGGGGTGGTGAGCGCCTCTACCGATAAACGGGACACCACCGTGGTGGACCTAGTAGGGGACGCCTACCCCCGGCGGGAGCTGTTTCCGGCCGGGCGGCTGGATAAGACCAGCACCGGCTTTGTGCTGCTGACCGATGACGGCACCTTTGCCCACGACATCCTTGCTCCAAAGCGCCACGTCTCCAAGACCTACACCGTGGTGTTGGACACGCCGCTGACCGAGCAGATGCGCACCGGCTTTGCGGCGGGCGTGACCCTTGCCGACGGCACAGCACTTTCGCCTGCGGAGGTGACGGCCCTTTCGGCCGACGGCCTGACCGTGCGGGTGCTGCTGCGGCAGGGGGTGTACCACCAGATCAAACGGATGTTCGGTGTGTACGGTGCCGGGGTGAATGCTTTGCACAGGGAGGCGATTGGCGGCCTTGCACTGGATGCGCAGCTTGCCCCGGGGCAGTGGCGGGAGCTTTCTGACGAAGAAGTGGCAAAAATTACCAGATAAAACACTGCACTTTTCACGCGACTTTCAAAAATGTATCACAATTTACCGGTAAAATAACGGTAAGAACCACGCAAAAAGGCACTTTTTTGGTTCAGAATGGCCCCTGAAGATAATATTCACAAGAAAAAACTATCTTTTTTGTTGAAATATGTTGCAAAAGTAAATTCTTTTGTGT
>OGNL01000744.1_pt1 | contig 12628 bp, 10 predicted proteins | sample 1573471 | NCBI WGS metagenome assembly OGNL01 (sample SAMEA2582001, study PRJEB24529) | metagenome | biome: Human gut stool | place: China | collected 2011 | reverse complement strand
AACGATATAGGTATGAATATAGATACTGAATTTAACGTAGGAGATAGCGTATGCTATCTGAGCGGGGATAACATTATCCATACAAGTATAAGCAAAATAATTATCGAAATATCCTATACTGATGATAGTTTTCTTATGGTTTATAAGCTGTCAGATGGGCTAAGTGTGCCCAGAAACAATTATCCACAATGGGGAAAAAGACTTTTTAGAGATAAGGATAGTTTAATGAGATATTTATCAGAATCGTAACGGAACAATGGACTAACAGGCAAGTCACCGCATTGTATGCAGGCTGGTGATACAGGTTCGAATCCTGTTTGTTTCACACTGAAAAAAAATTCTTAAAACGTATAATTATGGGAAGAATTGCCAGAAAAGGCTTTGAGTACTACAGGGCCGAAACGGACCGGTTCCGTGACATCAAGATCCGCAAGCTGAGAAAGGAACACAGCTGTGCCGGTTATGCGATATACCAGTATGTCCTGAATGAGATCTACCGTGTGGAAGGCTGTTATATCCGTTTCACACAGGACGAGCTGTTCGATTGTGCGGAATACTGGAACATGAGGGAAGAGGAGGTTCTCCGGATCATCAACTATTGTACGGAAACGGGGCTGTTCAATGCCGGAATCTGGAAACAGTACGGCATTCTGACAGGGCACTCCATCCAGATCCGATATGTGTCCATGTGTCACGCGGCCAAGCGCAAGACAGTCATTCCGGAAGAAATAAATCTTCTTTCCGAAGAAAAATCCTCCTTCCCGGTTTCCCGGGCACAGCTCCCTGTGGAAGCGGCGTCCGTTCCGATCTGTGGATCTGTGGCAGTCACCTCTGTTCCCTTCACGGAACCTTCAGAAGCGCCCGTTCCTTTGAAAGAGGGAATTCTTCCGGAAAAAACCGGATTTATTCCGGAAGAATCCGTGAATATTCCGGAAGCTTACAATATAAAGGAAAGAAAAGAAAACATATCATCCTCAAGCTCCTTTACATCCGTTCAGGAAAAGACGGATGAGGAGGACAATTCCATCCGGACTTTAAAATCCGATCTGGAATACCTGAACCTGAAGGATGACCAGATCCGCTGGGCGTGCATTCTGAAAGCCCGTTATCCGGCCATGCCTCTGGAGTACGCCATAGCCGCCGTCAAGGACAGCATCCGTAACGGTGACTACCGTTACAGTGTGGGCGGCTGCCTCACTCCGCTGATAGAGAACTATATCCGCAAGTACAACGCTGAATGTTCAGGAGAAAAGAGGCAGGACGGTTTCCGTGCCGCCCTTGAGCGTCTAGGCATTTCTCCGGCACAGCAGCATGAGATCCTGCATCTGTCCGCGGACTCCCCCCGTGTGCTGGAAGCCGCCCTGAAGGAAATCGAGCGCAGCAACGGGCGCATCAGGAGCCCGCTATGTTTTCTCAGGAGCAGGCTGATGTCCGTCCGGACCGCATAATATTTTGACATTAGTTAGTATGTGAAAGAACATTCCATCCTGCCGTCCCGCTGTGAAGCCGGTGCGGCAGGAACTTAAAAAAAAACGAAAGATTATGAAATCACAGGAAGCCAATGCGATCCCCTTGCGGGAGATACTGGAAAAATACGGTCATGAACCGGTCAGGTCCTACCACGGCTATCTCATGTACAGCTCCCCTTTCAGAAATGAGGAGACCCCCAGCTTCATGGTGAACCTGCACACGAACAAATGGAAGGATTTCGGTGAGGACAGCTCGGGAGGTGTGGCTGACCTGGTCATGCGTCTGGAACGGTGCGATTTTCACTCCGCCATGCGGCGGATTGAAAAAAGCGACCTGTCCGCCCCGTCCGACCCCCTCCCTGTTCCGACTTCCGCCGGGGATGCCGGCACCAGCCCCAGACTGACTGTCGACAATATCAATCCCCTGACCAACAGGATGCTTCTGGAATACATGGGCCGGCGTGGAATTGATGCGGACATTGCAAAGGCATATTGCAAGGAAGCATACTACCATTTCAGCGGAAGGAAGGACAGGCGCTGTTTCGCCGTAGCTTTCCCCAATGACAAGGGAGGCATGGAGCTCAGGAATCCGATATTCAAGGGATGTGCCGGAGTAAAAGCCGTCACCTGTCTTGACAATGGAGGCGACCGTTGTGCCGTTTTCGAGGGATTCATGGATTTTCTCAGCTATCTCCAGTATGCCAGGGAACATCCCGGACTGCCGCCAATGAATTTCTGCATCCTGAACTCCACGGCCATGGCCGGCAGGTCCGGAGAGTTCCTTTCCCGGCACCGGCTGGTACATGCCTTTCTGGACAACGACAAGGCAGGCATGGACGCCCTGGAGAAACTGGAGGGGAATCTTGGGAAGGATACGGTACTGGTCAATGAGTCCGTCCGGCTGTATCCCCGGCATAACGATTTCAACGAGTTCCTGCAAGCCTGTAAAAAAAAAGCAATGACTGCAGGAAATGAGATGTAATACAGCAAACAATATGAAAGAAGTATCAGAAAAGATAACGGAAAGAATCCGCAAGCTTATCCGGCTCAAAGAATCCGCCACACAGATCGGATCTGAAGGTGAAGCCCATGCGGCGGCAGCGGCGGTACACCGCCTGCTTATGGAATACAACCTCTCCCTGCTTGATCTTGCCGGTGAGAATCCACAAAACCGGCTGACAGCCTGCGAATCTGACAGAATCAGCTACAAGGATGCGGCCGGCAATATCTGGAAACGGGACCTGATGAGGGTCTTATGTGAATACAATTACTGCAAGATGCTGCTCTACGCGGGCACAACCCATATGGTGGTAATCGGGACAGAGGAAAATGCGGCAACTGTCATTGCGCTCTTTGACTACCTGCGTAAAACCTTCAGACGTCTGTCCGAAGAGAAGTATTCCGGGTATGCACAAGGCAGACGCGGTTACTGGAGAACCGCCAAAGGTAAGAAGGACTATATCCGGTCTTATCTGGAAGGCTGCATACCCGGTTTACGCATGCAGCTGGAGAAGTCCGGGCAGACGCCGCAGGAAACCGGCCTCATGATCTGTCACCAAAAACTGATAGGCGACTATATGGGCAGGTTCAGGCTTGTCAGAAGAAAGCCTGTGGCGAACAGGCATAAGACGAACCACAAGGCTTATATGACCGGAGTTGATGACGGCCGCCATATAAGTCTGAGCAGGCAATTGAAGGATAATACTCTTTTTTAAAAGGATAAGAACATGGGCTTTGTCAACAGACTGATCACATGGATCATGGACCGGCTTTCCGTGGAGGTCGATCCGGATGCCGAATGGTTTTAGCAGATCGTGAAAAGGATGGTTGCGGTTCATCCCCGTTCACTTGATTAAAAACACATAAACGAAAAAAATATGGAGATAAAAGGAAAAGTACTTACCCTCTTTCCGGTCAAGGAAGGAGTCGGAAAGACATCGGGCACTCCGTGGAAGTCCCGTGAGTTTGTGATAGAAACGCAAGACCAGTATCCGAAGAGGATCTGCCTGCAAGTGATGAATGACAACATGGACCGTTTTCCCATGGAGGAGGGTATGGAGGTCAGTGTCAAATTTGACATTTCCGCCCGTGAACGGGACGGCCGTTACTTCAACACGCTGACGGCATGGGACATCACCGTGCTGAATTCCCGGCCGTCCAATCAGGAAGGAGAAAACAGATGAGAAAGAAATTCTTTTTTCTGGGGATATTGTTGGGCGTCTGCCTGGCATCCCCGGCCCAGTTCTATTCCGCACGTACCAACCTGATAGGGCTGGCAACGGGCAACATCAACCTGGAGGGGTCCATGACGCTGAACCGCCGATGGTCGCTTCATCTACCGGTCCAGTACAATCCCTTCGTCTTTAAGGATAACCGCCAGTTCCGCAACCTGACTGTCATGCCGGGCGTGCGCTACTGGTTCGTGGAGTCCTACTCCAATTTTTTTGTCGGGATGAACACCCTGGCAAGCGGCTATTCGATCGGCAGGATATGGAACAAGAAACGCTATGAGGGAGAAGGCTACGGCATCGGCCTCTCCATCGGCAAGGCCTACCCCCTGTCAAAAACATGGAACATAGAATGGGAACTCGGCGGCGCCGCGGTCTGGGCGAGGTACAACGAATACCGTTGCCGGGAATGCGGCGCCTTCCTGGGCAGAAAACACGGATGGTATCTGATACCTTCACGTGTGGCGTTGAACATGATATATCTTTTCTAAATGTACGGTCCTATGAAAAAAAGAAACATACCTGTAATCCTTTTACTTCCACTGCTGTCCTTATCCTGTTCCCTGTCCCACAAGATGGAAAGGAGCATCAGCAAGGTCGGTCTCTCACAGGCCGGCAAGCGGCCTGCACCGGACACGACATGCTATTCCGTTCCCGAAAAAATCACCTGGAAGGACAGTTCGGGAGTGGAACATATTGTCACCATGGCCGAACGTGACAGCGTTACGGGTGAAGAGATGACCGTGTTGCAGCTGGACGAGGTGACCATTGTCGCGCGTAACAGGAACATCCCCGAGCGTGCCGGGAAAGTGAATCTGGATTTTGTCGTGACCGTTCCGGGCAGGCTGATAGATGACAAATGGCAGGTACAGCTGACCCCTGTGGCCTACAAGCGTGGCAGACGCATAGAACTGGAGAGGATCTTCCTGTCCGGCGCCGACTTCGTCAAGCGGCAGAAAAAAGGATACGCGCAGTACCAGGCCTTCATAAACAGCATCATCCCGGATTCCGCCTATCTGAAAGAGATGTTCGACATGAAAGGCTACCGCCGTGCCATGGCCGAGCTGGAGGAGGAGTTCTACCAGGCATGGAAGCATGACTATATCGCCCGCGAGGAATGGATTGACTGGACTGAGAGATGGAACCGCCGTTACCAGCACTTCAACGCGAAGATGGAACGGAACCGCATGGCCATCGCCGGCCACAACACCATCCTGTCCGTACTTCCCGCCTACTGGCTCCGCCGTGACCTGGACACCACGCTGATTCCGTCCCGCTACCGCATGTTCTCGGAAGGCACCCCTCTGAAGGTACGCAGGGTGACGCCGGAAGATTCGGCGCGTATAGCGGAGAGATACTTCGATTACAAGCGCATTGCGGAGAACGAACGCAAACGTGACGCGGTGTCACGCAAATATGAGGAGCTGGTTCGTTTCCCTTACCAGGCCGCCCGTCTGGATACGGTCATCAGGAACAGGAACAATACCTTCAGCTATTATTACCGGCAGGAGATGGATGTTACCGATAACACGAAACGTATTGATCTGACAGTAGACGGAAGGATACTTGCCGTCAATGGCAGTTCCGCCAATTTACCGTCCTCGGATACCATTACCTATTATATAAGCAGTATGGTGCAGTTCCTGGACCATGCGCCCCGGTACAGGAAGGAGAAGATATACCGCAAGGCCACGGCCAATACGACCGCCTATATCAATTATCCGGCAGGCAGATACCTGTTTGACGAGGAATACGGGAACAACCGTTCCGAAATAGACAAAGTCCTGGAAGCGATCAACAAGCTGACCTATACCGGTGAGTTGGTGATGGACAGTATTGACATGACCGCCACCGCATCCCCGGAAGGCAGCGCGGCCGCGAACCGTATCCTGTCCAGGCAGCGTGCCGTTGCCTTGAAGGAGTACCTGTCCGGAAGGACGGATGACAGGACCGGCATCGACACCCTGATCCGTCCCCGGTGGATTGGCGAGGACTGGCAGCTTCTTGTCCGCAAGGTACAACAGGATACGGAAATGGATGACAGGTCAGCCGTTCTGGATATCATGTCCTCCGTCAAGGATCCGGACGCAAGGGAGGCCGGGATCCGGAAACGTTTTCCGGATGCCTACAAGCATATCAGGGAGAACTATTATCCTCTGGCACGTGCGGTGAACTTCGCATTCTACCTGCACCGCCGGGATATGATAGAGGAATTCAAATACACCACCGTCCTTGACTCGGCCTACATGCACGGTCTTGACCTGATGGAGGACAGGCAGTACAAGGACGCGCTGGTGATACTGTCGGACTATAACGACTACAACACGGCCATCTGCCTGATGTCACTGGGCTATGATGCACGGGCTGCCGGAATATTGGAATCCCTGCCGGAAAGTTCCAATGTGTGCTACCTGCTGTCCATCCTGTACAGCCGTCTGAAAGACGACGGCAAAGCCGTGTCCTCCTTCATGCGCTCACTGGAACTGGACGGTTCCAAAGCCTATCGCGGTCGTCTTGATCCGGAAATCAACCGGCTGATAACAACGTATAATTTAAACCTGTCGCAATATGAATAAAATAGTAAGAATTCTGCCCGGCATATTCCTGTCCCTGCTGTCACTTTCCTCTTGTGACGGCCTGTTCACCGAGGATTGTATCTACAAAGGATACCTGCACGCCCGTAACGGGTTCCATCACCCTTCCGATATGGGCACACCGGAACAGGCGGAGATGAACCTGATGGTTTTTCCGCTGACCGGTAACGGCGTGGCGGAATATGACAATCTTTCCATTCCTTTTAATGGAAGCGGTGATGCGTATGGGACCTTGCATATCGGGAGTTACGAGTTTCTCGCCTGCAACAAGGATGTCAACATCCTGGAGGATGCGGGCTCCGCCGCCACCGTCCGCCTGCGTGTTCCGACGGAACAGGGAAAGATCACGGCGGAGCAGGGATACGCGTATTCCTCTTCCGTGACCGGTACGGTCATGACTGACGACACCCTGCACGTCACCTGCGAGAGCAAACTGATGGTGCAGCGGATTGTCTTCAACATCACGGTGACGAATACGGGAATCCTGGAATATACCGGAATCACCGCCGAACTTGACGGCGTGACCACAAGCCGGTATGTACGTACAAGGGAAAAGGGAAGCGGTTTCGCCACCCTGCCTTTCACCGTCTCCCCTGAAAAGGAGAATTTCTTCCGGAAGGAAGTGCTGGTGTTCGGCATCAATACCGGGGTGAGCAATGTCATCCGTCTTCATCTGGACGGGGACATGCCCGTGGATGCGGATCTTGACCTGAGTGATGTGTTCAAGGACTTCACCGCTGACGGTATCAGTGTGGACATCACCGTCCGCGTATCCCCGTCCCTACATACCGCATCCGCTTCCATCGAGGACTGGCAGAATGTGGAATGGGGCCAGGGAATAATTACTTATTAATACTGTTTTTTTATCATCAATTTAAAATTTTACAAAATGAAGAAAATGTTTTTGTTCGCAGCGTGTCTTGCCGTATTGGCATGCAGCTGTTCCGAGAATGAAGAAGGAACCGTCAAGGATGTCCGTGGCTCCTTGAAAATCAACGCCAACATCGGTGCTCCCGCTGTTTCCCGCGCGGAAAAGACCGCCTGGGAAGCCGGTGACAAGCTGGGTCTTTATGTCTGCAACGGTACTTTGGGCACTCCGTACAACCAGAATGCCGTCTATACCAACACCCCTTTCACCTATTCAGCTGCCGGATGGACTTCGGAAGAGATCCTGCTGGATGAGAACGAGGCGACGGTGTTCGCTTATTATCCGTATGATGCCACGCTGACCACCCCCTCCGCCCTTCCGGTGGACATCACCACCCAGACGGACCATCTGTACGGACAGGGCGACACCAAGGCGAGCATCCTGAACCGTAATGTGAACATCACGATGAAACATGCCCTTTCACAGGTCGTATTCCGCATGAAGAAAACGGAAGGATACAGACAGGAAGGCGTCCTTACCGGAATCACACTGAAGAATGTCGGTTCCGCCACTCCGTTGTATACCCGTGCCACTATGGATATTTCAACAGGTTCCCTGACAAAAACGACGGCAGGCAATGTGGAATTCAGCGCCGGCGCCACTCTGACAGACAAGGCCGTATCCTTTTCATCCATTGTCGTTCCGGTTGATGCGACAGCGGGCAAGGATATGCAGGCCGTGTTCACCATTGACGGAAAGCAGCTGCAATTCACCTTCCCGGCCGGAACGAAATGGGAACGCTCTTACCGTAATATCTACGACATCGTACTGGGGAATAACGGTCTGGTCATCGGCGGTGCCGATGGCAGCGGTGTGACCATCGAACCCTGGACAGACGATGTGAAAGGTGAAATCCAGCTTGTACCTGTAATCTGACTTTAAGGGGCGGGAAGCCTTTCTTCCCGCCCTGTTACAAACCATATCGGGGCTGCCAATCCCCCATAATCAGACAAAACGATGAAAATGAAGAATATTTTAAACAGCCTTTTCCCCTGGCTGGCCATGACAACCCTCCTGTCCCTGCAGGGCTGTGAGAATGAGGAAGGCACCGCAATCCACAGCCGTGATACCGTGTCCTTTGAAATTGACGCAGGGGGAGCACGGGCAACCGAGACAACGTTTGAGACCGGGGATGCCATCGGCGTCTATGCGGCAGTACGCATGTCATCAGCGCCTGCAACCTTGAAAACGTCCGGAAACTATGCGGACAACAAGCGGTTCGTCTGGAACGGCTCGCAGTTCGTGGCGGACGGGGACGCCAACGAAATAGCCGCCGGCTATGAAACGGATTATTATGCCTATTACCCCTACAGGGAAGACATGGGCAATCCGTTGGATTATGATTTCAGCATACAGGGGGACCAGCGGGAAGGCATCACGCTTTCCGACTTCATGTATGCGGCCAACAGGAGCGGAACAACCGATAAGGTCATAACGCTCGCCTTCTCCCACCGGCTGTCCCGGCTGCAGGTCACTTATACGCCGGAAGCGGGAGAGGCACTTTCCGGCGTGACCATCCAAAGGGCCAAGGCTACAGCCAATATCAACCTGGGAACCGGCACCGCCAATACCCTTGGAGCCACCTCGGATATACGGATGTATAATGACGGCGGCACATTCACTGCGGTCATTCCGGCGCAGGACCGGGATGCCGACGGTACATTCCTTACCCTTTTATTTGCCGACGGCACAAAAAAGGACTACACCCTTACGGCAAAGAAAGAATTCCTTGCGGGGCATACTACCGTAATTCCGTTCATGGGCAAAGAGCTGCAGTATACCTTTACCGTCAGTCCGGAAACCATCGGCAGCGGCTATTCCGGCGGCATCTATAACTACGAAACGGTTTCAAACAAATATTATTCAATAAACGGGAAGCCATTGCCCGGCACTGAGAGTCCATTGGATTACACGGTTTCAACGACAGACGTCTGGATAACCCCGGACAAGGCGGGCAAAACAATAAAGGTGGCGGAAAACCTGAATACCGCTCCCCGAAACGGCAAGGTCCTGTTTACCCAGGCAGAATCCGGAAGGACTTACATCCTGCCGGTACAACAGTCCTCCGCTACCACGCGGCAGACCTTGCAAATCAGCACAACTGCGGGAAACATACCCGCTGCCGGAGGAAACAAGGCTGTCACAGCCGTTCTCAGCACTTATTATAACGACCACCGGGATCCTGATAAAAAAGAAAATGTAACGGTTTCCCTCAGTGGAACCGGGACGGGATTCAGCCTGTCCGGGAATCAGGTCCTGGCTGTCAACAATACTACGACAAATGCCAGAAGTATTACCGTAAAAGGCAGTTACAACGGCATAACATCGGATAACAGCCTGACCATAACACAGGATGCCGGTACAAAACAATACGCATCCTGGAGCGACTGGAGTGTAACCGTATCGGCCAATCCGGAAACGGTTGCAAACACGGGAGGTACATCCGTCATCACGGCCGATGCAGCCCGTACCCGTGCGTGGACGTGGAACGGTGTCGGCGGTTCAGGAGGTACGGAAACAGACAGGGCCACACCGTCATTGTCGGCAGCCGGCAGCGGATTCAGCCTGTCCGGAACAACACTGACAGCAGGCAACAACACAACAACATCTGAAAGATCCTGTACAGTCACGGCAACCCATGCCGGCAAATCAGCGACCTGTACAGTCAAGCAGCCGGCCGGAACAACCGGTTACGGAGATTGGAAAGTAAACATATCCGCCAGTCCGACCACTATCGCGGCCGCCGGAGGAACGTCAACGCTGACCTGCTCGGCTGCGCGTGACGTATATACCAATGGGGTAAAGACCGGTACGGAAACCGCCACACCTGTCATCTCGGGTAGTGCAGCCGGATTCAGCCTGTCCGGAAAAACAGTCAGCGCCGGCAACAACACCTCAACAAGCACGCGAAGTATAACATATACGGCAACCCATGCCGGTAAATCAGCCAGCTGTACGATCACCCAGTCTGCAGGAAACAGGCAATATGCGTCATGGAGTGCCTGGAACGTGACAGTGTCAGCCAATCCGGCCACGATAGCCGCAAGCGGAGGCACATCCTCCATCAGCGCGGCGGCAACCCGTACCCGCACATGGACGTGGAACGGTGTCGGCGGTTCCGGCGGTACGGAAACAGACAGGGCCACACCGTCATTGTCGGCAGCCGGCAGCGGATTCAGCCTGTCCGGAACAACACTGACAGCAGGCAACAACACAACAGCGTCTGAAAGGTCCTGCACAGTCACGGCCACTTCAAACGGCAGGTCGGCCGCCTGTACGGTCAGACAGTCCGCCGGCAGTCAGACAACGGAGTACGGCAACTGGACCACGGGCTCATTGTCAGTGTCCGCCAGCCCGTCCGGTATCGGCTCATCCGGAGGCACAAGCCGCCTGAGTGCGACAGCATCACAAAGCCGTCCGAAATACACGAAGTGGAACGGCATAACAACAGGCACCACCACAGAATACCGGAGTGTGGATGTGAGCTCATCCGCCTCATGGTCAGGAAGCGCGTCGGGCTTCAGCCGGAGCGGCACGACTGTCACAGTGGCGGCCAATGGCAGCACTTCATCCCGCAATTGTACCTATACGGCAAGTTACGGAGGAAAATCAGGCCATGTGACAATCCATCAGGATGGAAAGCCCGCCGATGTAATCACCTACGGGTACATATTCACGCTCGGAGCCGTCAGCGGTGATGACGTCGTCTCCACCGGGGGAACCGTCACCTACAGTGTCACCTCACAGAAGATCACATACACCAACGGCAGCGAAACCTCCCGCAGCAATATCGGCTGGTCGGCTTCCGCCAACGTGTCCTGGATCAGTGCCGGCACAAACTCGGCAACCGTCAGTGAAAACCCGACAACTTCCGACCGTAGCGGCACGATTACGCTGACCCAGAACGAAAGCGGAAGGAAACTGTCAATCACTGTATACCAGGACAGAAAGGTATCGGTGGACATAAACTAAAAACTATAAATATGGATAAACCATTCAATCATCTCATTATTTGTCTGACGTTTGTAATGCCGGTTGCAGCCCTCAGCGGCTGCTCCGGCCCTAACGACAGTCCGGAGCAGGACGCCGTCATGTCCATCAGCTCCTGCACGGCACGTGGTGATGACGGGCAGGAAATGTCCGTCAGCGAGTTCGGCATGTTTGTAACGGATACGGCGGGAAACCTGTATCCGGACAACATCCGAGTCCTCAACCGGTCCGGGAAATGGACATTCGCGGAGATTTCCCTGTCGGACGGGGATAAAGGCATATATGCGTATTATCCTTACAACCCGTCCTTCAGCGGCGGAAAGATGGGCCTGGACGCAAGGAGCCAGACAGACTATCTGTATTCGGAAAGGACCATGGTGTCCGGGAACGCACCCTCCGCCTCCATCACCCTGTATCATCTTCTTTCGAAGGTGACTTTCAGAATGCCCGCCGCCGTCACCGCGGTCAGAGTGGCGGATTACAGCTACTCCGCTTCGTACAGTCTTCTGACGGGCTCACTGGAGATAAAACCGGAAAAAGGCACAATATCCTCCGGGACAGGAAGCCTGCTGCTCTATCCCGGTGACAGTCCGGCCATGCACGTGGCGCTGGTGGCCGGCGGACATCCATACGACTTCGTCATGCCGGCGGCGGCATTCCGATCCGGAAAGGAATATGTCTACACTTTGAAAACCGCCGGAAACGGGGTGGAGATAGAGGACATCACCATCACCGGCTGGCAGCCCGGAGGCAATTATGAAGGAACAATAACTGAAAAAGAACAAGAAAGGCAATGAAAAAGAAAATTTATACTTTATCCGTCCTGCTGGCGGCGGTTCTTCCGGCAGGGGCACAATCCATCAAAAGTGACATCAACACCGTCCTGAACGACATCGCACTGCCGGTTTTCCTCGGTGTGATGGTCATGGCGCTTGCCGTAGGCATAGGAAAGAACTGGAGACTCATCAATGACGAGAACAGCGAGGGCAACAAGAAACAGGGATGGATGAACGTCGCCTACATGGTCGGCTATGTCCTTATCGCGGTGACCGTCATCAGCTTCTGCGTGGGCAAGATAGCCGGTGTCAGCTTCTCAATCTGACCGCCATGGAGTACAAGGTGCGCAAAGGGATCGAGAACCCGTGCAAGATACACGGGCTGCTGGTACGCGACTTCTATCTGTTGCTCGGTTACGGCGGATTCGCCGTGGCCGTGCTCCTGCTGAACGTCAAGAGCTGGCTGGAGGACGGTACGACAGGCGGTGAAATGCTTTTCATATTCGTATTGCTTGTCGGATGTGGTCTGTTGTTGGCAAGGAAGTTCTATAAGAATGCCTCAAGGAAGAAGTACAGGCCGCCGCATTGGGAGAAGACGGTTACAAACCGTGATGTGAGAAATGCTTTAATGAAAAAACAGATA
>OGNL01000742.1_pt1 | contig 12675 bp, 8 predicted proteins | sample 1573471 | NCBI WGS metagenome assembly OGNL01 (sample SAMEA2582001, study PRJEB24529) | metagenome | biome: Human gut stool | place: China | collected 2011 | reverse complement strand
AAAAGAAGAAGTTATACTGGATACGGATTACTGTCTGGAACTGATTGCAAATATTATGGCAGAAGATATAAAGATACAGGAATCCGTTGCCCAAAAATCAGATGACCTGTCGGCGGAAATGGCACAGCTTGACAGAACACTTGGAAAACAGCAGCAGCGGGAAGTAGTAGAAAAAGCACTTGAAGAGGCAAAGCAGAAGACGGCAGAACTGGGTACGCTTGCGAGCCGGTTAAAGATAGAATACGAACAGGCAGAAAAACTGCAGGAAAACAACAACATCCTGACTGCACAAATTGAAGCGGAGCAGCTCGCACTTCCGGGCTATGAAAAGCTGGAATTTATTTTGAACGAAACTGGACAGAAAAAACAGCAGCTTGAAAAGGAAGAACATTTACTGGAAAAAAGCAGGCAGGAAGCGCAGAAAATGAAACTGCAAAGAGAGCAGTATCAACAGCAGCTTGCCGGATTAAAGGACAGCGGTGCGGCACTGGAGCGGACAGCGGCGCAGATTTCCGTAAATGAACAGCAGTGTCGGAAAACAGAAGTCTTACAGGAAAAGGTTGTACAGAATAAAAATCTTGTCAATGAAATGTACCGCATACAGAAGCGGTATATTATGGCGGCAGAGCAATTGGCACAGGCAGGAAGCATTTACGAGGAAATGGAAAAACGTTATTTTGACGAGCAGGCGGGCATACTGGCACAGAACCTGCGTGAAGACGAAGCCTGCCCGGTATGCGGTTCACTGCACCACCCAAAGAAAGCAGTGCTTCATGAAAATGCGCCGACACAACAGCAGTTAAAAAGTCAAAAAGACGATTATGACAAAAAGACGAAAATACGTTCTGAACTCAGTTCAGAGGCAGGACTTGCAAAAGGACGGGTACAGAGCGCATATAAAGAAATGCTTGCGCAGTATGCGGCATTGATAAGTGATACACATCCAACGATCGTTGCCGGGGTACAAGATATGTCAAATGTATCAGATTTATCGCATTTATCAGATTCGGAAGAAGCATCACAGGAACATATGATTGACGTGATAAAGCAGGTGAGTTACCGGACACAGCAGGCAGCAGAAGCACTGGCAGATGAGAAGCAGCAGCTGATGGTGCAGAAAGCCAGACTGGAAGCCGATGTCGCATTAGAGCAGAAGATTTCCGGGCAGTTACCGGAGTGCGAAAAGCGCCAGAAAGAACTGGAAGAAGAGGTGGCAGAGTGTACCAGCCGTATTTCTGTATTAAAGACAGAAGGTGAAGCTTTAAAAAAGCAGGCGGATGAATTAAAACAGACTTTAAAGTTTGAAAATGCAGAAGCGGCAAGACAAAGCATTGCGCAGAAAGTCCGGCAGAAAGAGGAAATACAACAGCGGGCAAAGCAGGCAGGGCAGCAGTATCAGGATTGTAAAATCAAGCTCGAAGCAGAGCAGAGAAGGGTGCTTGATTTAACCACACAGCTAAAAAGCGGTGAAGAAGATAAAGAAAACAATGAAAGTAATGAGAGTGGGAAAAAGTACGGGAAATTACTGACCCTGCGGCAGGAAAAGGAAGTCTGTCAGAAGCAGTATCAGAATGAAAAGAAGGAACTGGATTTGCGGATTGCGGTCAATGAGCGGGCGGCAGGTGCAGTAAAAAAGATTGCGGCAAAGAGCAGCGAAAAAGAAAAGCAGTATCAGTGGGTACGGGCACTCAGCAATACGGCAAACGGTGCATTGAGCGGTCAGGACAGAATTATGCTTGAAACATATGTTCAGACAGCATTTTTTGACCGTATTATTATCCGGGCCAATACCCGCTTTATGCAGATGACATCGGGACAGTTTGAACTGGTGCGCGCAAAGACGGCAGATAATCTAAGAGTGCAGAGCGGACTGGAATTAAACGTGATTGACCACTATAACGGCAGTATCCGTAGTGTCAAGTCCTTATCGGGTGGAGAGTCCTTTAAGGCATCTCTTGCAATGGCACTGGGATTATCCGATGAAATCCAGTCGCAGACAGGTGGTATCCAGATTGATACAATGTTTATTGATGAAGGGTTTGGCTCATTGGATGAAAATTCACTGGAACAGGCGATTGATGTTTTACTGCGGTTATCGGAGAGCAACCGCCTTGTGGGAATTATCTCCCACGTCGGCGAATTAAAGGAGCGTATCGGGCGGCAGATTGTTGTTACCAAGACACCAGACGGCGGAAGCCATGCCAGGATTGTTGCGGACAACTAAGAACAGCTGTGTATTTTACAGCTTCTTATAAACCGTAAAATACATAGTGATAAAGCAGGCGGCTCCGCCGATAAAATTGGAAACCGGTTCTGCCCAGAATACGCCGTTTACACCAAGCGGCGTGAGCGGAAGCAGATAGATTAACGGAATCACAATAATTACCTTTCTTAAAAGCGAAAAGAAAATGGCATTTTTGGATCTGCCAAGTGCCGTAAAAACGGATTGCCCCGCAAATTGAAAGGACATCATAAAAAATCCGAAAAAGTAAATGTGCATACAGGAGGCACCCAGTGAGAGCAGTTCCGGTGTCGAATCAAAAAGCAGGATAAATTGTCTGGCAAAAATCATGGTTAAAATCCATGCCGCTACGGTATAGATAAGCAAAGCCACAGACATATAGCGGATGGTCTGCTTTACCCGGCTGTTTTTATCAGCACCGTAGTTAAAGCTGAGAATCGGCTGGGCACTGTTGGAAATACCGCTGACCGGCATTTGAATCACTTCGCGCACGGAGTTAATAACGGTCATGGCGGCGATGTATAAGTCCCCGCCGTGTATGGACAGGCTGGCATTGCCCGCCATCTGGACGGCACTGTTGGTTATGGACATGGTAAAACCGGAAAGCCCCAGTGCAAGGATTTTGCAGACACGTTTTCTGCCCAATGCAAATTGTTTTGGAGAGAGCCGTATCATCGTCTTTTTCCCGGTCAGAAAAGTGAATGTCCACAAGGCGGCAATAAACTGTGAGATAACAGTTGCAAGAGCTGCACCCTGTACACCCAGTCCCAGTAAAAAGATAAAAACAGGGTCTAACAGCAGGTTGCAGACCGCACCAATGGAAACGGTCAGCATGCCGGTTTTTGCAAAGCCCTGCGCATTAATAAATGAATTTAAGCCAAGGCTTAACATTACAAAAACAGAACCGCACAGGTAGATGGTAATGTATGAATCGGCATAACGGAAGGTGGCTTCGCTTGCGCCGAGCAGATATAAAAGCGGACGTTTCAAAAGCAGCCCCGTTATTGTAATAAACAGGCCGAACAACAGTAAAAGGACAAAGCTGTTACCGAGGATTTTTTCGGCTTCGGCATCATTTCGTTTCCCGCGTTCAATGGAAAAAAGCGGTGCGCCGCCCATGCCGACAAGGTTGGCAAAAGCAATGGTAATCGTACAGATTGGAAAGGCAACCCCGAGACCGGTGAGCGCATTGGTAGAATCAAAGGGGATTCTTCCGATAAAAATACGGTCAATAATATTGTATAAGACATTGATTAACTGTGCCAGTGTCATAGGAAGCGCAAGACGCAGCATGTGTGCGGGAATGCTTCCGGTTGAAAAATCGTTTTCAGCTGTTGGATTCACAAAATCACTCCTTCTGTAATAATGCATGTATACACAGTATAGCACACTGGCTTAAAAAATTTAAGGTTGACTGCCGGATTTTCTTTATGTTATGATGTTTACAGATAAAAGGGAGTAGCTTGCATATACGGGCAGTATATGTAACGTGATTTCGTCAGTACGGGAAAATAGATTTCTCCGGAGCACGTTGTAGGAAGCGAGACTTTTGTTGTAACGATTGTGTTGCAATAAAGTCTCGTTTTTCTTTATTGCAGGCAGAAAAAGGAGGAAAGAATGAATCGGAATTTAAAAAACGAGGAAGTTAAAAAGTATATTACAATTGGGGCAGTGCTGATTATTCTATATTGGGCATTACAGAATTTACAGCTGATTTTTTCAGTGATGTCAAAGATTCTGACACTGTTTATGCCTTTTTTAATCGGCGGGGTCATTGCATTTATTATGAATGTGCCAATGAAGCAGATTGAACGGCATCTTTTTCAGAAAGAACAGTATCAGACTGAAAAATTTGCGGCACTTAGAAGAACATGTGCATATGTCCTGACATTACTGGCAATTATTGTAATTCTGGCAGCAGCTATGGTTATTGTGATTCCGCAGCTGGTATCTACAATTGCAGATATTGTAAAGCTGATTCCGGGACAGTTTCAAAATGTGCAGCAGTTTTTGATGGAGCAGGCCAAAGCCTATCCGCAGATTGAACAGCAGCTGGCTTCGGTGCAGATTGACTGGGAATCGCTGTTAAAATCAGCAATGGATTTTGTAACTGCCGGTACAAAGGGAATTATCAGCGGTGGAATCGGTGCAGTGACAAGTATTGTATCGGGTGTGACGAATTTCTTTATTGGATTTATTTTTTCTATTTATGTTTTGTTTCAGAAAGAAACACTTGCAAGGCAGACGAAGAAAATTCTGTATGCATTTACAAAAGAAAAAACAGCCCAAAAAGTACTTCGTGTGGTACGGCTTGCCAATACGACATTTGCAAGCTTTTTGTCAGGACAGTGTCTGGAAGCGTGTATTCTTGGAACGATGTTCTGTGTAACCATGCTGGTTATCCGTCTCCCGTATGCGCTGTTAATCGGCATTGTTATTGCCATTACAGCGCTGATACCGATTGTAGGTGCTTTTATCGGTTGTGTTGTGGGAATTATACTGATAGGGCTGGTAAATCCGGTCAAGGCAGTGATATTTGTGATTATGTTTTTCGTTTTACAGCAGATTGAAGGAAATCTCATATATCCGCATGTAGTCGGCAGCTCAGTGGGACTGCCGGGAATGTGGGTATTAATGGCAGTAACAGTCGGCGGAAGTTTGTTTGGTATCGTGGGAATGCTGACCTTTATTCCGATATGTTCGGTGTGTTATGCACTGTTCCGGTTATTTGTCAACGAAAGGCTGAAAGAAAAGAGGGAAATATGACAATTATTATACAGTTGGTATTACTGGTAATCGGGTTTGCCGCACTTGTAAAAGGGGCAGACTTTTTTGTGGAAGGCAGTTCGGCCGTTGCGGGGAAGTTGAAAGTTCCGGGTGTGGTCATCGGTCTTACAATTGTAGCAATGGGGACGAGTGCACCGGAACTGGCAGTCAGTGTATCGGCGGCAATAGCGGGGTCTAATGAAATCGCAATCAGTAACATTATCGGGTCAGATATTTTTAATCTGGTGCTGATATTTGCAATCTGCGCCGTGATTACACCGGTGACAGTGGATAGGGGCATTATGAAGCGGGATTTTCCGTTTTCAATTATTGTTTCCGTGATACTGGCAGTCATGATTGCAGATTATGTATTTACAGGGCAGAAGGTCTTTACTGCGGATGGTATACTGCTTTCAGGAACAATTGGCAGACTGGATGCGGTGATTTTAATTCTGCTGTTTATTGCGTATCTTGCCTTTACGGTTCTGATGGCGCTTAAAAATAAAGTGGAGGATGAAGAAATTGCGGAACTTCCGGCGTGGAAGTGCGCAGTGTACATTCTTGGTGGTGCAGCTGCGATTATTATCGGCGGACAGCTTGTTGTAAACAGTGCAAAAACCATTGCACTTGCCTGCCATATGACAGAAACGCTTGTGGGGCTTACGATTGTAGCCATGGGAACATCACTTCCTGAACTGGTCACATCTGTGGTTGCGGCAAAAAAAGGACAAAACGGTATGGCGGCAGGTAATATTATCGGTTCCAATATCTTTAATATTCTGCTGATTTTAGGCGTGTCAGCTTTTATTCATCCGATTCCGGTGATAACGGAGTCGTTGTATGACACGGTTATTTTAATCGGCCTGAGTATTATTATTTATATTTTTGCCGCAACAGGTGACAAAATAGAGCGGAAAGAGGGCATTGCCATGATTGGTGCGTATATTTTGTATATGATTTATGCAGTTTCGCGCGGTATGGGGTGGATATAAAGAAAAAAGTGTGTTATAATGCCTGTCTGAGGGAGTTGGGGAATACAAAGAATTCAGCACAGAATCAGACTGTGTTTGGATAAATGAAAAAAATAGGAGAAAGACTCATGGAAAAATTTTTTAAGGTCAAAGAGCATGGCTCAACAGTGAAAACAGAAGTGCTTGCCGGAATTACAACTTTCATGGCGATGGCGTATATTCTCATGGTTAATGCAAATATGTTTTCAGAACTTGGCGTTGTATCATATAATGCCATTTATATCGCAACAGCAATTTCAGCCGTTGTCGGTACATTTTTAATTGCATTCCTCGCAAATCTTCCTTTAGGATTGGCATCCGGTATGGGACTGAATGCATTTTTTGTATACACAGTCTGCTTTACATTCGGATTATCTTATGCAAATGCACTGATTCTTGTATTGTTAGATGGTGTAGTATTTATCATCCTGACACTGACCGGTGTCCGTAAGATGTTATTTGATGCTATCCCACAGTGTGTCAGAATGGCAATTTCAGCCGGTATCGGTCTGTTTATTGCATTTTTGGGATTACAGGATGCGGGAATTATTATTCCTTCAAGCTCTACCTGTGTCAACCTGACAAGCTTTAACCTGTTTAACGGGAATGCAACCTGGGCAGAAATTATGCCAAAGCTTGTTACAATTGCGGCGCTGATTATTATTGCCGTATTATCTTACAAAAAAGTAAAGGGTTCTGTTTTATGGGGAATTCTCGGCGGAACAGGTCTTTATTATATCCTTGGCTGCACCATTCCGGGATTTTACAAAGGATTTGCGGCAAATATGAACTTCAATCCGTTTACTGCATTCGGTGACTGGGGTTCACAGGCATTTTTAAAGGTATTTACAGACGGCTTCGATTTTTCAGGCTATCTGGCAACCCATTCTACAGCAGATTTAGTGATTCTGATGATTACAACAGCACTTGCTTTCTGCATGGTAGATATGTTTGATACACTTGGTACACTCTACGGTGCATGTTCAAGAGGAAATATGCTCACAGAAGAAGGCGAAGTACCGAACTTTGAAAAGGCGATGTTATCCGATGCGATTGCAACAGTAACAGGTGCTATCTGCGGTACTTCTACGGTTACAACCTTCGTAGAATCCTCTGCCGGTGTTGCAGAAGGTGCAAGAACAGGTCTTGCGGCATTTACAACAGGGGTGTTATTCTTCGTTGCAATGTTTTTAAGCCCGGTTGCAGTACTGATTCCGACCTGTGCGACATCAGCAGCACTGATTTATGTCGGTGTATTGATGATGGGTGGCGTTGCAGATATTGAATGGCATAAGCCGGAAGTAGCCGTACCGTCATTTATGACAATCGCGATGATGCCATTTGCCTATAATATCAGCTACGGTATTGCATTCGGTCTGATTACGTATGTATTTATCTGTATTTTTACAGGCAGAGTAAAGGAAATTAAGCCGTTCACATGGGTTGTCGGCGCGTTATTTGCGATTATGTTCTTTATGACACATTAATTGATGTGTCGTCCTGCTGGGCAGAAACACAAGCCTGCAGAAGATGATAAAAATATAAAAAAATGCCAAAGGAGGCAGCCGTGTTGCAGATTGCAGCAGCTGTCTCCTTTTTGCATTGTAAGGAGGAAAAGCGATGGGCGTAAAAGAAATTTTAGTGTTTTTGATTTTATTTGGTGCCAATCTTTTACAGGCAATTACAGGCTTTGCGGGGACATTGATTTCCATGCCGCCGACTATGAAATTAATTGGTGTGGACGAAGCAAAGGCACTGCTCAATGCAATTGCACAGATTTCCAGTCTGATGATTGTAATTACCGGATTCCGGCATATTAACTGGAAGGAATTTTTTAAGATGTTTGTGCTGATGGCAGCCGGTATGGTTGTGGGAATGAAAATATTTGAAGTATTTCCGATGCAGCAGCTTCTGACATTTTACGGCATTATGATTATTGTGATTGCGCTAGATAAGCTGTTTGTGAAAAAACAGCTCAGACTTCCGGCTGTACTTATGTTGTTTGTCATCTTTGCCGCGGGTATTATTCACGGAATGTTTGTATCCGGCGGGGCATTGCTTGTCATTTATGCGGCAGGGGCGTTAAAAGATAAGGAAGAATTCAGGGCAACTATTGCGTTAATCTGGTTGACGATTGGCTGTTACATTACAGGAATCCAGTTTCAGGCGGGACATTTTAACAGCCATGTATGGTTTTTGTTAATAGCAGGAATTATTCCTGTTTTTGCAGGTACATGGATTGGCACAAAACTGGTAAAGAAGCTGCCACAGGAAATTTTTATGAAAATGACATACATTTTATTACTGCTGTCAGGAGTCATGGCGATTGTATAAATAAAGGAGGGCAGGATATGAGTGTAGTTTTAAAAGAAGCCATCCGGCAGGCGGGCTGTGCAGATATTAAGCTGGTCGCCGGAAAAAACGGTCTGACCAATGCGGTCGAATGGGTGCATATGGTAGATACAACAGAAATTGCCGATTTTTTGTCCGGTGGGGAAATTGCATTTACAACAGGAATCGGTGTCAGTGAAAAAATGTCTTTGCTTGCGCTGGTGGATCGGGTCTATAAAAATCATGCCAGTGCAATGGTAGTAAACATTGGACCTTATGTGGCTGAAATTCCGCAGGAGGTTATTGATTTTGGCAATGCACACGATTTTCCGGTTTTTGAAGTGCCGTGGAGTGTGCATATGGCAGATATGATGCGGATGATATGTTTTACAATTACGCAGTCCCAGCAGCGCGCAATGCAGTTGTCGGCAGCATTCAGTTATGCTATATTTACGCCGAAGCAGGAAGAACTATACGTATCGGCACTCATGCAGAAAGGCTACTTCGCCGAGTGGAATTACGTGGTTGTGATGATGGACATCTGCGACCGGCTTGAAAATGAAAAGGAAGAAATATTTTATGCACCGATTTTAAAAGACCGTCTGGAGCGTTTTGCACAGAAAGCGGCGCGTGTGATGGAGCAGGAAAAACATGATGTTGTTGTATTTACGGAAAATGACAGAATTTTAATGGTATTTAGTGACATGAAGGAAGAAAAAGCAGCTGAATTTGCAGAGACTGTCAAAGAACAGATTGTATCGTTATTGAAAAACACGGAATCTATATTTGTTGGTGTTGGAAGTACCGCAGCGGGTTTCCGCCGTCTGTCAAAAAGCTATCAGATTGCAAGAAAAATTGTGGATTTGTCAAAAATGGAAAACGAGGAAGATACGACAAGAACGTATGCATCCATGGGTGTGAACCGCCTGTTGTTTAATATAGAAAATACAGACTGCTTTGAAGAATATTATCAGGATACCATCCGGCCGCTGGATGAATATGATGCGTTAAATAACAGTAATCTGGTGGAAGTACTGGACTGTTATATGAAGCACAACGGTAGTGTACAGGATACGGCAGAGGAGCTGTTTGTGCATCGGAACACAGTCAATTACAAAATCAAGAAAATCGAAGCCCTTTTAAATGTGGATATTACAAAGTTTTCAGTCCGCAATGAACTGGCACTGGGGCTGTTGGTCGCTAAATTAAGGAAGTTTTCAAAATAAATAAAGTAAATCCGGACTTTGTGCTAAGGCACAAAAAGGTTTAGGCTTTAAACTATTGTATTTGGCGGTAAAAAATGTAAAATAAAATCATCAGTTAGATAACAGAAATGACAAAGGCGTCAGAAACTCCAAATGGAGAATCTGGCGCCTTGTTGTTTTTTTCTGCATAACAGAAATTATTTTTTCAGGAGGACAAACAAATGGGAAATTTAACAGGAAAAGAAGTAGCACAGATGCACAAGGATTATGTAATGCAGTCATGGTCAAAATCAGGTGTAGATGCATTACCGGTTGAAAAGGCAAAGGGAATTTATTTCTGGGATTATGATGGAAAGAAATATGCAGATATGGCTTCCCTTTTAGTCTGCTCAAATCTTGGACATGAACTTCCGGAAATTGTTGAAGCAATTAAGGAACAGGCAGATAAGATGTGCTTTATGGCACCGGCGTATGCTTCAGAGCCAAAGAGCAAGCTTGCAAAGATGTTAGTTGAAGCTGCCGGAGCAGATCATTTTAAGAGAGTATTCTTTACAAACGGCGGTGCCGAATCAAATGAAAATGCAATTAAAATGGCACGTATGGTAACAGGAAGAACAAAAGTATTCTCATGCTATAGAAGCTATCATGGCGCAACACTCGGTGCTTCCAATGCTTCCGGTGACTGGAGAAGATTTGCCGCAGAAATCGGCGGTGCAAACGGATTTGTAAAATTCATGAATCCGCAGATGTACAGAGACGGTTATACATACGGTGTTGATGATGAAGCCGTTACAAAGAAAGCACTTGCAGATCTGGATTTGCAGTTAAGATATGAAGGCCCGCAGAATGTAGCCGCAATCCTGATGGAATCTATTGTCGGTGCAAACGGTGTGATTTTACCACCAAAGGGTTATATGGAAGGTGTCAGAAAGCTTTGTGACAAGTATGGTATTTTAATGATTTGCGATGAGGTTATGGCAGGCTTCTTTAGAACCGGTAAGTGGTTTGCATGGCAGAACTTCGATTTCGTACCGGATATGATTACATTTGCAAAAGGTGTTACCTGCGGCTATGTACAGCTCGGCGGCGTTATTGTAAATAAAAAGGTTGCAGATTATTTTGAAGAAAATGTATTACAGTGTGGTCTTACTTATTCAGGACATACACTTGCCTGTGCCGCCGGTGTTGCAGCACTGACTTATTACAAGGAACACAACATTGAACAGCATGTAGCCGAAATGCATGAAATCGTTGCACCGTTTATGCAGAAGATGGTAGAAAAGCATAAGTGTGTCGGTGAAGCAAGATGTATCGGATTATTCGGCGCGCTCGAAATGGTTAAGAATAAGGAAACAAGAGAACCGTTACAGGAGTATGGTGTTCCGGGAACAGCAATGCCTTGGATTTTCGCAGAGTTAAAGAAAAGAGGATTTGCAACCTTCGGACGTGAGAATTTCATCGAAGTATGCCCGCCGCTGATTATTACAAAGGAAGAATTAGAAGAATACCTTCCAATTCTGGATGAAGTATTAACAATGGCAGATGAAAAGTTTTGTGATTAATAAAAAGCCGTAAATTATACGGCGGAATCGAGGTTAATATGAATTGGGATTATTTACAGCCGGTTAAAATCCGGTTCGGCAAGGGCAGAGTGTCCGGAGTAAAAGATTTAGCAAAGGAAATGGGAATTAAAAACGGCTTACTGGTTGCAGACCCATTCTTCTTTACAAACGGTCTGGCAGAGCGCATTGTAAAGGAAAGCGAAGGAGCGATTATCGCTTCCTTCGGGGATTTATCCCCAAACCCGGATGTTACAGAGGTTGATGCCTGTGCGGCAATTATCCGTGAAAAGGAAATCGGCTTTGTTGTAGCACTTGGCGGCGGCAGTTCCATGGACTGTGCAAAGGCAGCAGCAAGTATTGCATTAACGGACGATTCTATTAGAAAATACCATGGAACAGGTGTTGCCATGCCACAGGAACATCTGCCGTTAATTGCAGTGCCGACAACAGCAGGAACGGGCAGTGAAGTAACATGCGTATCTGTACTGACAGATCACGCAAATGGAAAGAAATCCCCGATTGTATCGGACGGATTTTTCCCAAGCTATGCGATTATCGACCCGGAATTAACATACACCATGCCGCCGAAGGTTACGGCAGGAACAGGAATTGATGTGTTATCCCATGCATTAGAGGGCTTTTGGAGCAAGGGACACCAGCCAATCTGTGATGCGTGTGCCCTTCATGCGGCAGAACTGGTATTCCAGTATCTGTATAAGGCATATTTAGACCCGGCAGACGAGGAAGCAAGAGAGAAAATGTGTGAAGCCTCATTAATTGCAGGACTTGCATTTACCCTGCCAAAGACAACCTCTTCCCATGCCTGCTCATTTCCGCTGACTAATATCCACCACATTCCGCACGGAGAAGCCTGCGGCATGACACTGGATTACTTTGCAAGAATCAATGCAAAGGGTGCAGACGGTGCAAGAATTGATGAATTTGCAAGAAAATTGGGATTTAAGGATACAGAGGAAATGGCAGATGCCATCCATGAATTAAAGGCAAAGATGGGACTGCGCAATGATTTAAAGGATTTGCAGAGGAACAGATTTCAGAGCTGGTACGAATCAGCAGACATCCAAACCTTTACAACAATCCGGTTGAAATTACCGATGAAATGTTAAGCGAAATGTATCATAAACTGGCATAAGGACAGTGCAATAGAAAAGAGGTGACACCTATGTATAGTGTTGTTGTTGCGTTTGGACTGGCAAGCGTGATGCTGTGTATCGGCATGGCAATCCGCGCAAAAGTGAAATTCTTTCAGCATATGCTGATGCCGGTCAGTGTTATCGGCGGTATCTTAGGATTTATCCTGATGAATCTGGTACTGTCAAAATATCCGGTCGGCGGTGTAAGTGTAACGGATTTCAGTAATATTGTAGATGTATTTTTTGTGATGTCCTTTATTTCTATCGGACTGACAGGCAGTAAAAAGAAAAAGAATAAGAAAACAGAAGACGGCAAAAAGAAGAAAATCCTGGCAAAATACGAATATGACTTAGGATCTTGCATCTTCTGCCAACTTTGTGTGAATGCGTGTCCGCATGACGCCA
>OGNL01000727.1_pt1 | contig 12887 bp, 9 predicted proteins | sample 1573471 | NCBI WGS metagenome assembly OGNL01 (sample SAMEA2582001, study PRJEB24529) | metagenome | biome: Human gut stool | place: China | collected 2011 | reverse complement strand
GTTAATACGATATTAGTGCTCCAGCAAAAACTTTGCCAAAACGGATATTTTTGCCGAAAACGCTGCAAAGGTAATACTTTTATGTCAGATTGACAGCGCTTCTCTGTGTCTATTCATGGAAAAATAACTATCTTTGCACTCGCAATTCGCAGACTAATAGGTATTAAATAGTAAATTGTAAATAAATAAATCGTAAATATAAAGATGATTACAGTCTCTAATGTCTCAGTACAGTTTGGTAAAAGAGTGTTGTTCAATGACGTAAACCTGAAGTTTACAAGTGGTAACTGTTATGGTATCATCGGTGCCAACGGCGCCGGAAAATCTACTTTCCTGAAAACGATTTCCGGGGAGCTGGACCCTACGACGGGCTCCATCATGCTGGCTCCGGGAGAGCGTCTTTCCGTTTTGAGCCAGGACCACTTCAAGTGGGATGCTTTTACGGTGATGGACACGGTGATGATGGGACACACGGTGTTGTGGGATATCATGAAGCAGCGTGAAGTGCTGTATGCCAAAGAGGATTTCACAGACGAGGATGGGCTGAAGGTTTCCGAATTGGAAGAGAAATTTGCCGAGTTGGACGGCTGGAATGCCGAAAGCGATGCTGCCGCCTTGTTGAGTGGTTTGGGTATCAAGGAAGACAAGCATTATCTGTTGATGGGTGAGTTGAACAACAAAGAAAAGGTGCGTGTCATGCTGGCGCAAGCTCTCTATGGAAATCCTGATAACTTGCTGCTGGACGAGCCTACCAATGACTTGGATATGGAGACCGTGACTTGGCTGGAAGAGTACCTCTCCAACTTTGAGCATACGGTGCTGGTGGTAAGCCACGACCGTCACTTCCTCGACTCCGTTTGTACGCATACGGTGGACATCGACTACGGAAAGATTAACCTCTTTGCCGGAAACTACAGCTTCTGGTACGAGTCCAGCCAGCTTGCTCTCCGCCAACAGCAGAACCAGAAGGCTAAAGCCGAGGAGAAGAAGAAAGAACTGGAAGAGTTTATCCGCCGTTTCAGCGCCAATGTGGCGAAGAGTAAGCAGACTACCAGCCGTAAGAAGATGCTGGAGAAGCTGAATGTGGAAGAAATCAAACCGTCGTCACGTAAGTACCCGGGCATCATCTTCACTCCCGAACGCGAACCGGGCAATCAGATTCTTGAAGTAGCCGGACTGACGAAAACGCTGGAAGACGGTACGGTGCTGTTCCGTGATGTGAACTTCAATGTGGAGAAAGGGGATAAAATCGTGTTCCTTTCACACGATCCGCGTGCCATGACCGCTTTGTTCGAGATTATCAACGGAAATATGAAGCCGGATGCGGGAACTTTCAACTGGGGTGTTACGATTACCACCGCTTATCTGCCGTTGGACAACACCGCTTTCTTTAATACGGATTTGAATCTGGTTGACTGGTTGAGCCAGTTTGGCGAGGGCAATGAGGTATATATGAAGAGTTTCCTCGGCCGTATGCTTTTCTCCGGCGAAGAGGTGCTGAAGAAAGCAAGCGTACTGTCGGGTGGCGAGAAGATGCGTTGCATGATTGCGCGTATGCAGTTGCGTAATGCCAACTGTCTCATTCTGGATACGCCGACCAACCACCTTGACTTGGAATCCATCCAGGCATTCAACAATAACCTGAAGACCTATAAGGGAAACATCCTGTTCTCGTCTCACGACCACGAGTTCATCCAGACTGTGGCAAACCGTATCATCGAGCTGACCCCGAACGGCATCATTGACAAGATGATGGAGTATGATGAATACATCACTTCCGACCACATCAAGGAACTGAGAACAAAAATGTACAATAAATAATGATTAGCGATTAGTGATTAATAGCGTGTCAAAACAAAAAAAGCGGTTGTTATTTTCAGTAGCATTCCCTTATTTGTTGCTTTATTAGGCGCATATTACACGGATTTATTTTATTAGGGGTAATATTACCAATTGCTTTTGGTAACATTACCCCTTATTCTTTTTCCCGTGAATTCCGTGTAATTCCGTGCCTAAAAGAAATCCTCAAATTACATCCCACTCCCGTCCCTAAACACTAACCGCTAATCACTAACCCCTATTTTCCGTGTATTTTTAAAATCAATCCTGTTCCCACTACCATCAGTACTGTACAGAGTATGGAGCCTTCAAAGCCGAAAGCGCCACCGTTTATCAGATTGGCTTCGGGCAGCCGAAGGGCCAGCAAGCCGTTACAGAATTTATTTCCACTGACCTCATAGCCTAATACCGGGCCTTGTATCCAGTTCCAGAACCAGTGTAGAGCTATCGGGAAGCAGAGGTTGCGTGTGTATATATAGGATGAACCTAAAAGGATGCCTGCCAGAAGTATGTTGATAAAAGACAGAAAGTCGAAGTTCGGATTGCCTATATGAATCAAGGAGAACAGGGCGGCGGAGAGGAACAAGGCACAAAACTTATTCACCCCGCTTTGCAGCAGGCGTTCCAATACAAATCCCCGCAATGCCAGTTCCTCTGTCACGGCTACCAGCAGGAAGAATACAAGGCTGATCAGTAAGGAAGAGGGATTGAATGCCACTCCTGCAATCTCTACCGCACCTGCCCACAAGGATATGCCGAACCCTACCGCATAAAGAACGGTTGCCAGCAGTATTCCCGACAGCCAGTCCTTCCAACGCATCGTTAAAGAGCGTCCGAGCCCTTCCAGTGAAAAGCCGCGTAAATGCCATACTATCCATGCGGAAAGGAATACGCCTGCCAGCATCAGCGTCTCGCTCAATATGAAATAGGACATCGTATTGGCTTCTTCCTTTCCTAACTTCAGCAATACGGCTGCGAAAGGGACGCTTATTATTGTAATGATGATGACGGCAAGCGCGGCGAATGAAACAATGTCGATTGCCGCTTTTCCAAAACGTTTGGCTTTGGATTCATTTCCGATGGTTTCCATGAAAAAAATAAGTTCGGTTAATTAATATCCGACAAAAATAGCAATAAAAAGAGAAATCGTTATTCACGGTTGGCGCTTTCTTCTTATATTTGAAAATTAAATCAATCTGACACAAAACATGAACCTGAAAAAGATACTTTTAGCAGCCGGACTGGGCATTATGATATCGAACGTCTCCGCCCAGACTTCCAGAAGATATACCGTTGCCAAACCCGGTACTTTGGTGGAAATGCTCACCGAAGAAGAAGCGAACGAGATTACCCACCTTGTCCTGCAAGGCAAGCTGAACGCAGTGGATTTCCGCCACCTGCGCGATGAATTCAAGAAACTGCAAATACTGGACATCTCCAATGCATCCATCAGCATGTATGCCGGAAAGAACGGTACGCATCCCGACCGCTTTTACATCTATCCCGCCAATTGCATCCCGTCCTATGCTTTCTGCAAGCAGCTTGGCGACAGCACTTTTGCCGGAAAAACATCCTTGACGGAGGTAATCCTTTCCGACAAGACCAAGAACATCGAAGACGGTGCATTCAAGGGATGCACCAACCTGAAGATTTGCCGCATACGCAAGAAAACTCCCCCCAACCTGTTGCCCGAAGCCCTGGCGGACAGTGTAACGGCGATATTCGTCCCTCTGGGCAGCAGCGATTCCTATCGTCGCGGCAAGCGGTGGGAGACATTCGCTTTCATAGAGGGCGAACCGGTAGGAGCTTTGGTGCAGATAGCCACCATGGGCAGCCTTGCCAGCGAACTGCTTCGTGCAGGCATACAGCCCAAAGATGTGAACTTCCTTACGGTAGAGGGCAAGATGGACGAGGCGGACTTTACGTTGATACGCAACTACATGCCCAATCTGGTGAGCGTGGATTTGTCTAAGTGCAATGCCACAACTATCCCCGAATACACGTTTACCCAAAAGAAATACCTGCTCAATATCAAACTGCCCCATGGCTTGAAGAGCATCGGCCAGCGTGCGTTCAGCGGATGCGGACGGTTGTGCGGCACGTTGGAACTTCCTTCCGGTGTAACTGCCATAGAGTACGGTGCATTCATGGGATGCGACAATCTTCGTCATGTCCTCGCCACCGGCGATAAGATTACAACTTTGGGCGATAACCTTTTCGGCAATGACAAGGACAAGCTGATATATAGGGATTAGGGGTTAGTGATTAGTGATTAGTGATTAGCAGGCTGCGCACTCACACCGCAAGGCACTAATCCCTAATCACTAACCCCTAATCGCTAACCGCTAACCCCAATCATCGTCAGTTGTATACGTTTCCGTTCGGTATCTACACTGAGCACCTTTACGCGTACCTGCTGATGGATGGATACAATCTCATTAGGGTTTGATACATACTTCTGCGCAAGCTGGGAGAGGTGTATCAAGCCGTTTTCCTTGATACCTATATCGACGAAAGCGCCGAAGTTGGTGATATTCCCCACGATGCCCGGCAGTTCCATGCCTATGCGCAAATCATCGATTGTACGCACGTTCTTATCGAATTCGAACACTTTGATAGGCCCGCGCGGGTCACGCCCCGGCTTCTCCAGCTCTTGCAGGATATCCTTCAAGGTCGGCATTCCGACGGTGGGAGAGAGGTAGCGTTCCGGCTGTATCTTCCGGCGCAGTTCCTTATCGGCAATCAGTTCGGCCACGCTGCATCCCAGGTCCTTTGCCATCTGCTCCACGATGTGGTAACTTTCGGGATGCACCGCCGTGTTGTCCAGCGGATTCCCGGCATCCGGTATGCGCAGGAAGCCGGCACACTGCTCAAAAGCCTTTGCACCCATGCGCGGAACTTTCATCAGCTCCTTGCGCGATGCAAATGCTCCGTTCTCGGCGCGGTAGTTCACGATGTTCTGCGCCAGTTGAGGGCCAAGTCCCGATATATACGTCAGCAGATGGCTGCTTGCCGTATTCAGGTTTACGCCGACCAGGTTTACACAGTTCTCCACAGTCTGGTCGAGGGATTTCTTCAGCTTGCTTTGGTCTACGTCGTGCTGGTATTGCCCCACACCGATGGACTTCGGGTCTATCTTGACAAGCTCCGCCAGCGGGTCCATAAGCCGGCGGGCGATGGATACGGCACCGCGCACCGTTACATCATATTCCGGAAACTCATCCCTGGCTATCTTGGAAGCGGAGTAGATGGATGCACCCTGCTCGCTGACAATGAAAATCTGCACTTCCCGGTTGAACGTCTGCCGTTTCAGGAAATCTTCCGTCTCGCGGCTGGCAGTGCCGTTGCCCACGGCGATGGCTTCCACCTTATAGGCCTCTATCATCTTCTGCAGTTTGGCAAACGCCTCTTTGCTTTGGTTCACCGGCGGATGCGGGTAGATATTCTCGTTGTGCAGCAGGTTGCCCTGCGCATCCAGGCACACCACCTTGCAGCCGGTGCGGAATCCGGGGTCTATCCCCATCACCCTTTTCTGCCCCAGGGGCGATGCCAGCAGCAATTGCCGCAGGTTTTCCGCAAAGACGCGGATGGCTTCATCATCGGCACGCTCCTTGCTTTGCGCGGCAAACTCAGTCTCGATGGACGGTTTCAACAGACGCTTGTAGGCATCCTGCACGGCTTCCGCCACCTGCTTCCCGCAGGCGTTGTTGCTCTGTACAAACTGCCGTTCCAGCCGTTCCACACACTCCTCGTCGTTGGGGCTGATACTCACCTTGAGCAGACCTTCCGCTTCGGCGCGGCGGATGGCAAGCAGGCGGTGCGAGCTGCATCGCTTCAGGGGCTCCGAACAGTCGAAGTAATCCCGGTATTTGGCGCCTTCCTCCTCTTTGCCTTTTATCACTTTGGCGGTCAGCAAGGCTTGGCGTGCAAAGGTATTCCGCAGCATGTTGCGGGCGCGTTCGTTCTCGCTCACCTGTTCGGCTATGATGTCGCGCGCACCTTTCAGGGCATCGTCCGTATCCTTTACATCGCCTTTCACGAAGGCGGCGGCACGCTGTTCGGGATGAGGCTCGCGCTGGAGCATCAGCAGGGTGGCAAGCGGTTCGAGTCCTTTCTGGCGGGCGGCTTCCGCACGGGTTTTCCGTTTGGGCTTGTAGGGCAGGTAGATGTCTTCGAGGGCAGTGCTGTCCCACGTGTCGTCAATGCGCTTTTGCAGTTCCGGGGTCATTTTCCCCTGTTCGCGGATGGTGGCGACGATGGTCTCCTTCCGTTTCGCCGTTTCCTTCAGTTTTTCGTAATGGGTACGGATGGATTCTATCTGCACTTCGTCCAGTCCGCCTGTCATTTCCTTGCGGTAGCGACTGATGAACGGGATGGTTGCTCCGTCGTCGAGCAGGGAGAGTGTCTGCCCGATTTGCTTTTCCGATATGCCGAGAATGGCAGCTATCATGCTGTGAAAGATTTGTGTCATGTCAGCTTCTTTTTTTGATAATGAGCGCCAAAAGTACGAAAAACAATCTTTCCCTACCGCCTTTTTGTGAGTTTTATTATATCTTTGCGCCGTTTACACATTATATATTATACATTAACAGAACAACGGAATGAAAAGACTGACCTGCTGTCTTGCGTGGATGTTCCTGCTGATTGGAGCAGTTGCCGCGCAGGATAAAGAAGTAAAACTGAAAATAGTACAGACCAGTGATATCCACGGTAATTTCTATCCCCACGATTTCATCCTTCAGCGGGAGGCTGCCGGAAGCCTGGCACGCGTGCACGCATTCGTGCAGAAAGCGCGCGAAACCTATAAGGACAACCTGATTCTGCTGGACAACGGCGACATCCTGCAAGGCCAGCCCACCGCCTATTACTATAACTACATCGACACGGTATCGCTTCACGTAACCGCCGATATGCTGAACTTCATGGGCTATGATGCCGCCAATATGGGCAACCACGATGTAGAGACGGGACGTGCCGTTTTCGACCGTTGGGCAGGCGACTGCCGTGCTCCGGTGCTGGGCGCCAACATCATCGATACCGCTACGGGCGAACCCCACTTCCGCCCCTACAAGGTGCTGGAGCGCGACGGAGTGAAGATTGCCGTTCTCGGTATGATAACGCCCGCCATTCCGGTGTGGCTCTCCGAGAATCTGTGGCGGGGACTCCGTTTTGACGACATGGAAGACACCGCCCGCAAGTGGATGAAGATAATCCGCGAAAAGGAGCGTCCCGATATTGTAATCGGTATGTTCCATGCCGGGCAGGACGCCTTGCTGATGGGCGGCAAATACCGGGAGAATGCCTCGCTGGACGTAGCCCGCAATGTTCCGGGCTTCGACATCGTGCTTATGGGCCACGACCACGCCCGCGAATGCAAGAAGGTGCAAAACGTGGCAGGCGACTCCGTACTGGTGATGGACCCCGCCAGCAACGGCATCGTGGTGAGCGACATCGACATTACCGTGACCCTGCGCAACGGCAAGGTTACGGACAAGCAGATTGACGGCGTGCTCACCGAAACCGCCCCCTACGGCATCAGCGGTGAATTCATGAAACGCTTCTCGCCGCAGTATGCCACCATTCAGGATTTCGTATCGAAAAGAATCGGACGCTTCACGAAGACGGTCTCCACCCGTCCCGCCTATTTCGGTTCTTCCGCCTTCATCGACCTCATCCATACCTTGCAGCTGGACATCAGCGGCGCCGAGATTTCATTGGCGGCTCCCTTGTCCTACGACACGCAGATTAAGGAAGGGGATATTTACGTGTACGACATGTTCAACCTCTACAAGTACGAGAACATGCTCTACACCATGAAACTTTCGGGCAAGGAAGTGCACGATGCCCTGGAGATGTCCTACGACCTATGGACCAACCGCATGACTTCGCCCGACGACCACATCCTGCTGCTCCGCGACCAACCCCGCGAAGGCGCTGCGGACAGGGCTGCCTTCAAGAACTTCAGTTTCAATTTTGATTCCGCCGCTGGCATCATCTACACGGTAGACGTCACGAAGCCGTGCGGCAGTAAGGTAACCATCCTCAGCATGGCAGACGGCACCCCGTTCCACATGGACAAGATGTACACGGTAGCCCTGAACTCCTATCGCGGCAACGGCGGCGGGGAACTGCTGACGAAAGGCGCGGGCATCCCTCAGGACAAGTTGAAGGAGCGCATCATCAGCTCTACCGACAAGGATTTGCGCTATTACCTGATGCAATACATCGAGCAGAAGAAGGTAATCGAGCCGCGTGCGCTCGGCCAGTGGAAATTCGTTCCGGAGGAGTGGGCTGTTCCCGCTTCCAAGCGCGATTATGAATTTCTGTTTGGTACAAACCGAAATTAGTATTACCTTTGCCGTCCCTAACTCAAGAAACAAACCGTAAGACGTGAGAGGAATAAAAAGAACTATATGCGCATTATGCTTGCTGGCGCTCTTCGTGGCGTACCAGGCAAGCATAACGGCGTTTACCCACGTCCACTACGTCAACGGGGTGCTGATAACCCACTCGCACCCTTTCCATAACCAACATTCGCACTCCACCGACTCGCTGATTGTCATCGGTCTGCTGTCGCACTTCAGTTCGGACACGCCGGACTGCTGCGAGCTGCAACACCCGATGCGTCCTCTGTTGCAGGTGGTTGAAAGCGCACCCGCCACTCCCGTTGTCAACGGGAAGCCGTACCGGGTGGTTTCGCTTCGCGCTCCCCCTTTTTCCGTTACTCTCTGATGTGATTGTATCAACGCTTGGTATGCTCCATACCAACGTTTGGTATTTGTCGTACCGATGCTTGGTATTCGATGTACCAACCTTTGGTATTCGTTGTACCAATGCTTGGTATCCGTTGTACCTGCCTTTGGTACTTGTCGTACCAAGTACCGGTACTGAATTGGTATCATTAAGTAACTGAAATAAAAGCGATTATTCAAATGAAACAAATTATATTGGCGTTGATGCTTGCTGTGGCAGGTATCGGCGCAGCCATTGCTGCAAACCCTATCAGGGAAGGCAACATGATTTCCGGCCATGTCCTTGTGAAAGGCTTGGAAGAGAACATACCGTATGCCACCGTTTTAATTGTAGGCAGCGGACAGGGAACAGTGTCCAATGAAGAAGGCCAGTTCGAGTTCAAGAACCTGCCGGCGGGCAAATATACGTTGCGCGTATCCGCCGTAGGCTATAAGACACAGGAAAAGGCGATTGAAGTAAATAAGGACTTTACGGCGGTGGTGCATTTCCAGATGGAAGAGGAAAGCTTCATGACCGATGAGGTTGTGGTGTCCGCCAACCGCAACGAGGTGAGCCGCAAGGCTGCTCCCGTGGTGGTGAACGTGATGAGCGCCAAGCTCTTTGAGATGGTGAACTCCACCGACCTTGCCAAGACGCTCAACTACCAGTCGGGCCTGCGGGTGGAGAACAACTGCCAGAACTGCGGTTTCCCCCAGGTACGCATCAACGGTCTGGAAGGTCCGTACTCGCAAATCCTGATAAACAGCCGTCCCGTCATCAGTGCGCTGAGCGGGGTATACGGTCTGGAGCAGATACCGGTGAACATGATCGAGAGGGTAGAGGTGGTACGCGGCGGCGGTTCGGCGCTGTTCGGCGCCAATGCTGTGGGCGGAACTATCAATATCATCACCAAAGACCCCATCAACAACTCCTTCCAGGTGTCGAGCATGTTCTCCAACATGGACGGCAAGTCCTGGGAGCAGTACATGGGTGGGAACGTATCCCTGGTGGCCAAAGACAATTCCTACGGCATCGCCCTCTACGAAAGCTACCGCAACCGCAATCCGTACGACCGTGACGGCGACGGTTTCTCCGAACTGGGCAAGCTGAACATGAATACCTTCGGCTTCCGCGCCTACTACCGTCCCACGCATTTCAGCCGTATCAACCTGGAGTATCACACCACCAACGAGTTCCGCCGCGGCGGCAACAACTTCGACCTTCAGCCCCACGAGGCGGACATCACCGAGCAGACCAAGCACATCATTAACAGCGGCGGACTGAGTTACGACCTCTTCTGGCGCGAGTATAAGCATAAAATCTCCTTGTACGGCTCCATCCAGCACACCGACCGCAACAGCTACTACGGCGCACAGAAGGACATGAACGCCTACGGCAAGACGGACGACCTGACGTGGGTGGCAGGCGGCATGTACGTGGGCAACATGAATAACTGCCTTTTCGCCCCCGCCACCTTCACGGGCGGACTGGAGTATCAGAACAACTCCCTGCACGATGTCATGACGGGCTATCACCGCGATATGCAGCAGGATGTGCGCATTGCCAGCGCCTTCGTGCAGAACGAGTGGAAGATGAACGTGCTGACCATGCTCGTCGGCGCCCGCCTGGACAAGCACAACCTGATAGACAAGCTGATATTCAGTCCCCGCGTCAACCTGCTTTATAAGCCTACCGAGGACTTCCAGGCACGCCTGACGTACTCCACCGGTTTCCGCGCCCCGCAGGCCTACGATGAAGATCTGCACGTCACCGCAGTAGGCGGCGAAGGCGTGCAAATCAAGCTGGCGGATAACCTGCGCGAGGAGCGTTCCAACAGTTACAGCGGTTCGGTGGACTGGACCGCCCGCTTGGGACACTGGCAGGCAAACATCCTTGTAGAGGGTTTCTATACCGACCTGCGCCACGTATTCGTGCTCGAGGACATCGGTAAGAACGATGTGGGCGATGTAATCAAGGAACGCCGCAACGGCAACGGCGCCCGCGTGTACGGCGCCAACCTCGACGCCAAGATTGCCCATGACAAGGAAGCGCAGCTCCAGTTGGGCTTTACCGCGCAGCGCAGCCGCTACACCCGCGAGGAAGTCTGGACACAGGTGGACGGCAAGGACCTGACCACCAAGCGCATGCCCCGCACGCCCGACTATTACGGCTACTTCACCTTCTCGTCCGCTCCGCTGAAGAACTTCGACTTCTCCCTCTCCGGCACGTATACGGGCAAGATGATTGTGCCGCACTATGCCGGGTATATCGCGGAAGACCGCATGGAGACCACGCCCCAGTTCTTCGACCTCAACCTGAAGCTCAACTATACCTTCGTGCTGCACGACCACATCAAGTTCCAACTGAACACCGGTGTGCAGAATATATTCAACAGTTTCCAAAAGGACTTGGATAAGGGCGAGTTCCGCGATGCCGGTTATTTCTACGGTCCCACGCAGCCGCGTACGTTCTTCATCGGCTTTAAAATAATGAATTAGGACAACATTTACGATTTTTAAACCAATAATTCCGTGAATAATCCTATATTTGCCGGCAAAGCGCATGAACAATGAATACGAAACAGATACGCAACGTTGATATCTCCGGAATACAACACTTGCCCATGATTGACTTTATCGGCAATGATTTCGCTATTTTCGATGATATAAGGGACATCCCTTTCACGCCATATCCTACGCGTCTGAATGCCGCCTGCCTTGCCGTATGCCGGAAAGGCTGGTGTAAGCTGAACATCAACCTGCGTGAATATGAAATGCGTGAAGGGATGCTTTGCATCATCCTGCCCGAGCAGATTGTGCAGCAGGGCGGGCGTTCCGATGATTTCTCGGGCAGCTTCATAGCCGTGTCCCGCGACTTCATGGATTTGGTGATACCTACGATGCAGCAACTGTTTCCCATGTTCTTCATGATAAAGGAGCGCCCTTGCATCGCTGTCACTGCCGACGAGTTGCAGGCGTTCGAGGAATATCACTCTTTCCTGTGGAGCAAGGTGAAGCTGAAGGACAATCCCTACCGCAAGGAGATTACGCAGGGATTGCTGATGGCGCTGTTCTACGAGATATACGACATCTATCAGGGACACACCGTAAAGGAGCGTGTTTCGAAAAGCCGCAAGGAAGATTTGTTCGAACGCTTCATCCGGTACGTATACGAGTTTTACAAAGAGGAGAGGAGCGTGTCCTATTACGCCGGCAAGATGTTCCTTACGCCCAAGCACCTCTCTACCGTGGTGAAAGAGGTGAGCGGAAAGACGGCGGGCGAGTGGATTGACAGCCTCGTGATTCTGGAGGCGAAAGCCATGTTGAAATCCTCCGAGCAGAGCATTCAGGAGATAGCCGACGAGCTGCACTTTGCCAATCAGTCTTTCTTTGGCAAATACTTCAAGCACCACACCGGCTTTTCGCCCAAGGAATACCGGAAACAGTAACCTTTAAAGATACCCGATATGGAAAGAAGAGAAATAGACCTTACCGTTTCCTGCTATGGAAAGGTGAAGGACGTGAAGTATGATGTTGTTGTCCTTCCCTGGGGAGCCACCGAGCCGCACAATCTGCATCTGCCTTATCTGACGGACTGCATTCTGCCGCACGATATTGCCGTGGATGCCGCTGCGCTGGCGTTGGAACGCTCCGGAGTTCGTTGCATGGTGATGCCTCCTGTGCCTTTTGGCGCCCACAATCCGGGACAGCGCGAGCTTCCTTTCTGCATACATACCCGTTATGCCACCCAGCAGGCTATCCTGGAAGATATAGTGGCTTCCCTTCATGCCCAGGGCATACGGAAGCTGATTATCCTCAGCGGTCACGGCGGGAATAATTTCAAAGGAATGATTCGCGACCTTGCTTTTGCCTATCCCGATTTCCTGATTCTGGCAACCGACTGGTTCGGCATCATTCCCACCAAAGACTATTTCGAGGCTGCCATAGACGACCATGCCGGCGAATCGGAGACTTCCGCCATGATGTACTATCATCCCGAGCTGGTGAATCTCGATGAGGCCGGCGACGGCGATTCCCGTCCGTTTGCCATTGCCTCGCTGAATGAAAAGGTGGCATGGGCGCCCCGTCATTGGGACAAAGCCACTGTGGATAGCGGAGTGGGCAATCCCAGGAAAGCATCCGCAGAGAAAGGCGGGCGGTATCTGAAACCGGTCATCGGGAAGCTGGCCACACTCTTTGAGGAAGTGGGGCGGCACGAGCTTTACTGAGCCGGAACTTTGTCATAAAACAGCAGGCAACCGAATAAAAAACCGGGCAGCTACGGTAGGAATCTCTTCCTGTACTCCGTGCTGCCCG
>OGNL01000722.1_pt1 | contig 13057 bp, 10 predicted proteins | sample 1573471 | NCBI WGS metagenome assembly OGNL01 (sample SAMEA2582001, study PRJEB24529) | metagenome | biome: Human gut stool | place: China | collected 2011 | reverse complement strand
TATGTAATATCTGCACCATCAAATGTAAAATTATCTGGAGGAAAAAAGAAAGCAATAATTCCTAATGGATAACACGCCATCTCACATAAGGGAGAAAATTCAAAAGAATTCATATTCCAAATTGCTGTCAAACCATCGAATCGACCCAAGTCGCTATCTGTTGCATAAAGAAAAATTCTAACTTTCTTGGAGTTTAATCCCTTTTCATCCTTGGTCAAAACAAAATGTTTTAGCGCTTGTAGTTCCTTGGCCGCTTGATGAAGAGCTGTAAAAGGAAAACTCTCAGGATATTGAATGGATGGGTCAGGACTGTTAAGAGAACAGATTATGGAGATAATCTGTTTAATAAATCTTAACGGATATACTTCTCATTCAATTTCAGTACTTGATGGATTGGCTTTATAGCATAAAAGTGCTTGTGCAAACTGATAGGACACTTCTTGGTAAGACTTTCCATACCATGCACCTGTTAAATTATTGCAATCTTTGCAGAGGGTATATTTTCCACTCCCAAGTTGAGCGTTCTGGTATCGAATATTTTTCATATCCCATGGATCATTTGAACTGCCTATAAATTTTTCTCCACTATATAATTTAACTGGACGTTGGTTAAATGCAGCTCTTGGTGGAATATGCTCAAAGGTTAAATCTTCAAAATATCTATTACACAGTGCGCAAACACCCGGATGTTTTATTTTCATTTACGCTACCAATTCCTCATTCAATTCGTCCAAAATCTCCTGATACTTTTCCCCGAACACCCGATAGAACCCACCCAAGCCGCCTTTGCTGTCAAACGGCGTATATTCCAAGTCCTCCGGCAGAATGCTCAGCGATGTGATGATATGCTCCTTAATCAGCCGCAGCCATTCCATCTGCTCAGCGGTAAAGTGGACCGCACCGGTGTTGCGGCGGAAGGTCCACTGTTTGAAGTTGTAGTTTACCCGGTCGGCAAAGGGCGAAAGGGTATCCGTATAGCCCATCTGAAAACGGATAATAGAAATCAGATCGGTCAGCTGAGCGAGTGTGCCTTTCTTTACCTTGTCAGGCTGCTTGATGGCATAACAATCCCACAGGCGCTCGACCGTGATGCCCTTTGCTTTGAGTTTTTGATACAGTTCCGTCAGTTTTTTCAGTACCATCGGACGTTTTTTATACGTTTCATTGTAGATGATGCGCAGGGCAAGGATTTCATCTTTATTTTCCTCGATGAAATCCTTGAATGTAGAAATCACCCGGTCTGCCGTTTCCTCCTGATTGGTATCATAACCAGCAAAGAGTACTTTGTCCAGATTAACGCTGTCGATGATCTGGTCATGGCTGCGGCGGACATTTTCAATAAAATCGCGAACTTCCGGCTTCTGGAAAGGTGCAACGGCCTGTTTGATGAGCTCTTTCTGGGTCTGTGCAAGCTGTTCCGGTGCGGGCGTAAGCACGCCGGTTTCTGCTTGCGCTTTGGCCTGAATGACATCTTCATCAAAGGCATTCAGCAGATTCTCCGCAACCTGCTCTGCGGTCTGCCCTACGGTTTCTTTGAACTGCTTGTGTTCGCTGCGTTCCATCCTGCGGCTGAGACGAATGACGCGGTTTGCAAGAGAAGTCAAGGTATCCTCATCCCGCGCACCGAGTGCAATGTTCATCATCAGTTCCTTCATGGAAACCGCTGGCTTGCGTTCCAGCGTGCGGGTCTCGGTCTTTTTGGATTTGGTTACACCCACTGCATCCACGATCACAAAGTGATCTTTGTTTTCCGTAGCAGAAGGTGTTACCTTTTGTAAATCATCCTTGCTCAGCGTGCGGGTGCCGCGGCCTTTCATCTGCTCGAAGTAATTGCTACTGCGCACATCCCGCATGAAGAGCAGGCACTCGATGGGCTTTACATCCGTACCGGTCGCGATCATATCCACGGTAACGGCTATACGTGGGTTGTAGTCATTCCGGAACGAGCTGAGAACGGCTTCCGGATTCTGCGCACTGTAAGTGATCTTTCTGCAAAAATCGTTTCCTTCGCCGAATTCTTCCCGGACGATCTGCACAATATCGTCTGCATGGCTGTCCGTCTTGGCAAAAATCAGCGTTTTGGGGACTTCTTTCCGGTAGGGGAACAACGTGGTATGGAGTGCTTCTTTGAAGGTGCGAATCACAGCACGGATCTGGCTTGGATTTACGACATCCTTATCCAACTTGGACTGTGTGTAGAACACATCCTCGTCCATCTGCTCCCAGCGTTTTGCGCGCGTCAGGCGGTTACGCCGCTCGATCAACTGCTTTAGGATGGTTGCACCATTTTTCGTCACATCGGTTTCAATCAGATAAATGTCCTCGCCAACGTTAACGCCGTCCAGAACGGCCTGCTCTCGCGTATATTCGCTGACAAAATTTTCATTGAAGTAGCCGATGGTTCGCTTATCCGGCGTAGCGGTCAGGCCGATGATAAACGCATCAAAATAGGAAAGCACTTGACTCCATACATTGTAAATAGAACGATGGCATTCATCTACAATGATACAGTCAAAGAACTCCGGCGGAATTTTGGCATTGTAGACGACCTCTTTTGGTGCTTTGCTTTCGGCGGTGACATATTCCGCAAAGGGAATCTCTTCTGCCTGTTCGTCCAGTTCTTCCCCTTTTAGAATGGAATACATCCGCTGAATCGTACTGATGCAGACCTGTACATCCCCGGAAATATAAGAGTTTTTTAACCGGCGTACACCATACAATTCCGAAAAGCTGCGAGGATCATCATTGGGCTTGTATGCCATGAACTCGCGCTCGGCCTGTTCACCAAGGCTGCGGGTATCTACCAGAAACAGGATGCAATTCATTCTGCCGTATTTCAACAGCCGATAGGCGGCAGTAATGGCTGTAAAGGTCTTGCCTGCGCCGGTTGCCATCTGCACAAGAGCACGCGGCCGATTTTCTGAGAACGAAGTGTCCAGACCATGAATTGCACTGATTTGACATTTGCGGAAGCCCGATTCATCCAGCTGCGGGATACGCTTCAAATTGTTGCGCACAGTATCCGGTTCAGCAAGCCAGCGTTTCAACGTCTCCGGGCGGTGGAACGAGAATACCTCGCGCGAACGGTATTTAAGATCTGCGTAATCGGTAAAACGCACCAATTCGCCAGTGGCTTCGTAGGCAAACCGAACCTTGTGCTCCCGCTTTACCCATTTGAACTGGCTATTTGCATAGCGGCTGGACTGCGTTTCCACGTCTGTCAGCGCTTGACCTTCTTCGTCTTTCTTTGCCTCTACAACACCAACTGGCACTCCCTCAATGAAAAGTGCATAATCCACCGGACCGGTATTGGTAGGGAACTCGCGCACTGCAACACCGGAAGCAACCGTCAGATTTAGTTGTTTCAGATCCTGAATTGTCCAGCCACTTTGCCGCAATCTGTTATCGATCTGTTCCCGCGCTCTTGCTTCCGGAGTCATAACGATGCACCTGCCTTTGCTATCTTAGGGCAAACTGTTGATACCTCTATTTTATAAGATACAACACAATATTACAAGTGTTTCCCTTTTATAAATTTTAAAGCGATATACTTCATGAGAATTTTTCAAAGTACTTGAAAATACGTAAAATTCATGGTATAAATTATACGAAACAATTGCTGCTTAGTATCTGTTGCTCAACAATATCTAAATGGGAGGTGCCTGCCATGACCGCCGTGATCTATGCCCGCTATTCATCGGATAACCAACGCGAAGAATCCATTGAAGGCCAGATTCGTGAATGTACGGCTTATGCCGAAAAGAACGGCATCACCGTGGTCAAGCACTACATTGACCGCGCCCTTTCCGCCAAAACCGACAACCGCCCGGATTTCCAGCAGATGATCAAGGACAGCGAGAAACGGTTGTTTGACATTGTGCTGGTCTGGAAACTTGACCGCTTTGCCCGAAACCGCTATGATTCGGCCCACTATGAGTACCAGTTGGAACGAAATCATGTCAAGCTGGTATCTGCCACGGAGCCTATCTCTGACAGCCCTGCGGGTATCATGGTCAAGAGTATGCTCACCGGCATGGCTGAATACTACTCGGCAGAACTTTCTGAAAAGGTCGTGCGCGGCATGACCGAGAATGTTCTGAAGGGGAAGTACAACGGCGGCACGATTCCCATTGGTTTTAAGGTGGATGAGGAGAAGTTCTTTCAAATCGACCCGCTGAAAGCTCCCTTTGTGGTAGAAGCCTTTCAGCGGTACAACGATGGCGCAACTATGAAAGAACTGATGAACTGGCTGAACGACAGCGGCGTGACCACTAACCGCAACCAGAAGTTCACCTACAACAGTGTTCAGACGCTGCTGACGAACAAACGGTACATCGGAGAAAACCACTTCAAGGACATTGTGATGCCCGACAGCATCCCGGCCATCGTGGACAAGGACTTGTTTGAAGAAGTGCAGCAAAAAATCAAGAAGAACAGCCGCGCTCCTGCCCGTCACAAGGCCGAGGACGATTACTTGCTCACCACCAAGCTGTTCTGCGGAATGTGCGGCGCGATGATGTTCGGCGAGTGCGGTACGGGTAGAAACAAGGTCGTTCATCATTATTATAAGTGCGCCACCGCGAAGCGTTTCAAGACCTGCAAGAAAAAGACCGTCCGTAAAGAGTGGCTGGAAGATTTGGTCATAGCTGAAACCATGAAGCTGATTCAGGACGATGCCGTGATTGATGCCATCGTTGCGGAAGTGATGGAGTTGCAGGATCAGGAAAACACCACGCTCCCTTTGCTGGAAAAGCAGATGCGCGAGGTAGAGAACGGCATTGAAAATATGCTGAACGCCATTCAAGCAGGTGTGCTGACCAACTCCACCAAATCGCGTTTGGAAAAGCTGGAAGCCCAGCAGAAAGAACTTGAGGTTCGGATCGCCGAAGAAAAAATCGCTCGGCCACGGTTAAGCGAAAATCAGGTTCGGTTCTGGCTGACCCGGTTCCGCAAGCTCGACCCGAACGTGAAAAGCCACCGGGAAACGCTTATCAATACATTCGTGAATGCTGTTTATCTCTATGATGAAAAAGTTTTGATTACATTCAACTACAAAGACGGCACAAAAACCATCACTTTCGATGAAATCGCCGCCAAAGATGCCCCAGAGGGCAATGGTTCGGATTTGGGTTGCTTCGCTCCACCAAGAACTCCAGTATCCGAACCGGGTGCTGGAGTTTCTGTTTTATAGAAACATATCAAGGGGATCGTAGCGGGTGGATTCGAACAGCATCGGCCGCCGCTATCCGTCCCGGCGGCAAAAAAGCCCCTGCGGGGCTTTTTTAGATGCGCGGCTCGCGCAATCCACCCGCGCCCACCAAGAACTCCGGTATCCAATGGGTACCGGAGTTTCTGTTTTATCTGCCTTGAAAAGGGGCTGCAAGGGTGGATTCGAACAGCATCGACCCGCCGAATAGTCCGGCGGGGAAAAAAGCCCCTGTGCAACAGCGACGACCGCTGCCAGCGGCAGAAACAGGGAGGAGCTGTTGGGGCTGCGGCCAGCAGGATGCGCGTGCCGCCCAAGGCACGACGCAGCCGCTGGGAGCCGCGACACGGGCTCCTTATACAGCGCGGCTCGCGACATCTGCCCGCACACATATTGCATCTGTCCCTGACCTGTGATACCATACAGGTAACTGAAACAACACAGACGGAGGACTTTTTCTATGATCTACGATACCCTGAACAACCTGCCCAACTATCTGGGCGTAAGCGACAATCTGGACACCGTGATCGAGTACATCATGGCGCGGGATATCACCACCCTTCCTGCCGGGCGCACCCGCATTGATGGAGACAAGGCGGTGGTCACCGTGAGCACTGTCACGCCCCAGACCTCCGACAAGGCGCTGTTCCAGCGGCACGACAATCACATCACGCTGGAGACCGACTTAGACGGCAGCGAGCTGTTTGAGGTAAGCCTTGCGGAGCTGACGCCCACCAAGCCCACCGATGAAGCTGCCGACACCGCCGTAGGCACTGCCGGTACCAGCATTGCCGGGATGCTGTGCGAGGGACGCTTTGCCCTGTATCTGGCGGGGGAACCGTATAAATCCGGTCTGAAGGCGCAGGGCTGCGGCAAGCTGAAAAAAGCCGTGTTCAGCATTGAGCTGGACCCGGACGAGGAAGAAACGGAAGAATAACTGAAAGGAGACTTTCTGTATGGGATTTTTTGCTGTACTGGCTGCAAGTCTGTTTGCCGTATTTATTTTTACTGTATTCGGCGGCTATTCGCTGCTGCTCTGGTGTCAGCAGTCCCTGTGGATGGTCGTTCCTCCCGCGCTGGTGCTGGCTGTTCTGGTCTGGACATTTTTGAAAATGGACGATAAGATCACCGCCCTGCAAAAGCGGGTGGATGAACTGGAAGCTGCACAAAAAAACACGAAGAAGCTTGAAAAATAATACAGCGCCGCCCTTCGCAGAAAAAACCTTCTGCAAAGGACGGCGCTGCTTTTTGTAAACGCTTTCACGTTGGTCTGCCGGTGGCTACAGATTCAGCAGGACATTCACCCGGAAGAGGTGTTCCTCGGTCTCCAGATGCAGATTGCCGTTGTATTTGTGCACCACCGTCTCGGCGGATACCAGCCCGATGCCGGTGCCCTCGTGCTTGGTGGAGCGCAGGATGCCCTGCTGTTTTTTCAGCATGCCGTCGTAACGGTTCTCCACCACAAGCCCCAGCATGGCGGGACTGAGTATCTGCGCCATCACCTGAACCCGGCGCTGCTCCGGCGGCAGCTTCTGACTGGCGTGCAGGGCGTTTTCCAGCAGATTGCCCAGAATGGTGCACAGGTCGGCCTCCGGCATGGGAAGCTGCCGAGGCAGTGCCAGCTTCCACTCCACAGGAACGCTCTGCTGCCCGGCTGCATGGTCGTAATATCCGGCCAGTGCATCCACGGCGGCATTGGCGCACAGGCTGGGACGGTGCTCGCTGAGCTCGCTTTCGTACTGGCGCAGATAGCTTTTCAGCTCCTCCAGCTGCCCGGTCTCAGTCAGTCCGGCAATCACATGCAGATGCTGCCGGAAGTCGTGCCGCAGACGGCGGGTGTTGTCCAGATAGGTCTGTAACTCCATGTACCGGCGGGATTCCATGGCCAGCAGCTGGTTTTCCCGGTCCAGCCGGGCGTTGCGGGTGAACTCCCGGGCAACGCGGTACATCTCGTACAGCAGCAGAAAGATGCCGAACAGCGAGATGGACACCGCCAGCACCGAGATAATCTTCAGTCGCCCGACCAGCACCACGGCAGGGTTCAGCGGCATACAGTATACCAGAAAAACGGCATAGAGGGCGGGCAGCGGCCACGCAGACTGCCAGAAGGCTTCACCACTGTACTCCCGCAGCAGCCACCGGCTCCACTGCACGGCGGTGAACCAGAACAGCACGGTGAGCATCGCAGCAAGGCCCAGCCGCAGCAGCGCCGTGGAGGCAAGGCAGACCGTCTGTGGGTTGGAGATCTCGGTCTGGGCGTTGAGCACCGTCGACAGCAGGGAACACACCGCCATCATCACGGCAGAGATGGAAAACAGAAACGCGGTCTGGCTTACGGTCACTTCCGGCGTTACCCGCCAGCGCAGCAGCCAGAAGGAGACCAGCACGATGGCGGGCAGGAGAGAATTGCTGCTCAGCCCGAACACGGAGCAAAGTGCGGCGCAGCCGATGCACAGCAGGGTAATGCACCCGGCGGCGATGCAGGCGGTGCGCCTGGGGGTGCGCAGCTTTTCCCACAGGGATGCCAGACACAGAAACGCGCTGGGGTACAGCAGTGCAAAATCCAGAAAATAACGGCCGAACAGGGCAAGATCCATGGCGGCTGCTCCTTTCCTCAGTGCAGCTCCTGCCGCATGTGGCGGAACTGGTATTGTGTAAAGCGGGCAAGCAGGGTGCATTTATCCTTTTGCCGTACCGGCAGGCGGGTGCCGTCCAAGATCTCGATGCAGTCCTCCCCGAACCGCAGCACCTTGTCCATGTTGATGATAACGCCCCGGTTGCAGCTCATAAAGTTTTCCAGAGCAGTAAGCTTTTCTTCGATCTGCGCAAAACTGCACATGGCGCGGTACTCGCCATCCTCGGTGGTGATAAGGACGTAGTGGTTCCGGGCAATGGCGTACAGCACCTTGCGCAGCGGCAGTTGAATGCTCTGGCGGGCAATGCGAATCTCCAGTTCCGGCTCCTTACAACGAAGCGCCCGCCGCAACTCGGCAGCAAGGTGCACGAATTTTTCCTCCTGATAAGGTTTGAGCAGGTAATCGAAGGGGTGCACCGGAAAGGCATCCCATACATATTCCGGCGAGGAGGTCACGAATACGATCAGCACCTCCGGGTCGGCCTGCCGCAGTCGGCGGGCGGTCTCGATGCCATTGGTGCCCGCCATGCAGATATCCAGAAACACCACGGCGTACAGGCCGGGCTCTGATGCGGCGCGGAGAAAATCATCCCCGCAGGCAAACCATGTGCACTCAGCTGCAGGCAGCTGCTGTTGCAGCAACTCCTCCAGCCGCTGGGCGTCCGGGGTCTGATCCTCTACGATGGCGATTGGCAGTGCCATCCCTACACCCTCTTTCTCCATTCATTGTTCCTTTATTATAGCATACTGCGGCGGGAAGGGCATCTGCTTTTTTGCACAAAACGCCCCATTTTGCGCGCCGAGCGCCGCCCTGCACACCCGCAGCGGGCGACTGCCAAAAAGTTTTTGTTGACAGACGGGGCGAATCATGTTATTCTTTTGTTGATTTTGAGAGACGCCGCCTTGCAGAGTCTTTTCAAAGCAATTTACCATGGACCGCCCAGCGGGGCTAAGGCCATACGGACAGCCGGGTCCACTGCCGACCGGCGGCGCAAGCTGCCATTATTGATTGAGTTTGAAGCTCAAATTTTATAAGTTGGTTCCTTTACAACCATGAAATTGCGCAGCCTATGCGCAGACTTGTGAAACGGTCAATAAGAGTAGTAAAAGTGTAGTTGCTATATAGACTCTCATCACCCCGTCTTTTTGGATCGCGAATAACGCGCAGCACCGGCACTTACGGCTGGGTGCTTTATCAGCGCGGAAAAAGCTGCTCCAAGCGCAGGTCTGCACATTTGTGCAGTGTCTGCGCTTTTTTGTTGTGCAAAAAGAAGAACAGGGACGGAGGAAAAGATGAACGAGAACAAAGCACGTTCCCGGCTGGATCAGCGCCGTGCGCCCATTTACGAGGCGCTGGAGCGGTTCCGGCAGATGCGGGTGGTGCCTTTTGACGTGCCCGGCCACAAGCGAGGCCGCGGCAACCCGGAGCTGACCGCTTTTCTGGGTCAGCAGTGCGTGGGCGTGGACGTGAACAGTATGAAGCCGCTGGATAACCTTTGCCACCCGGTGTCGGTCATCCGGGAAGCTGAGGAGCTTGCCGCCGATGCCTTTGGCGCAGCACACGCCTTTTTAATGGTGGGCGGCACCACCAGCAGCGTGCAGAGCATGGTGCTGACCGCCTGCAAGCGGGGCGATGAGATCATTCTGCCCCGCAACGTGCACCGCAGCGTGCTGAACGCGCTGGTGCTGTGCGGCGCTGTGCCGGTGTATGTGAACCCGGAGGTGGATAAGCGTCTGGGCATTTCGCTGGGCATGAAGCGGGAGCAGGTGGCAAAGGCCATTAAGGAGCACCCCAACGCCGTGGCCGTGCTGGTGAATAACCCCACCTACTACGGCATCTGCTCTGACCTGCGTGCCATCGTAAAAATGGCGCACGACGCCGGGATGCTCTGCCTTGCCGACGAGGCCCACGGCACCCACTTCTACTTTGGCGGCGGCCTGCCGGTGTCTGCCATGGCGGCAGGGGCTGATATGGCATCCGTCTCCATGCACAAGAGCGGCGGCAGCCTGACCCAGTCCAGCCTGCTGCTCATCGGCCCCAACGTGCACCCGGGCTATGTGCGTCAGATCATCAACCTGACCCAGACCACCTCCGGCAGCTACCTGCTCATGTCCAGCCTGGACATCTCCCGCCGCAATCTGGCATTGCGGGGGCGGCAGGTGTTCCATCAGGTGGCTGACATGGCCGAGTATGCCCGCGAGGAGATCAACGCCGTGGGCGGCTACTACGCCTTTGGCAAGGAGCTGTGCAACGGCGATTCTGTTTTTGACTTTGACACCACCAAGCTCAGCGTCCATACGCTGGATATTGGTCTTGCCGGCATCGAGGTCTACGACATCCTGCGGGACGAATATGACATCCAGATCGAGTTCGGCGACATCGGCAACATCCTAGCCTACCTCTCCATCGGCGACCGCCCGCAGGAGGTGGAGCGTCTGGTCAGCGCATTGGCCGAGATCAAGCGCCGCTACCAGACCGACGGCTCCGGCCTGCTGAGCCAGGAATACATCGACCCCGTGGTGGCCGCCAGCCCGCAGGAGGCCTTCTATGCCCCCAAAAAGAGCCTGCCCCTGCGGGAGACCGAGGGCATGGTGTGCAGCGAGTTCGTCATGTGCTACCCGCCGGGCATCCCCATCCTGGCCCCCGGCGAGCGCATCACCAAAGAGATTTTGAACTACATCGAGTACGCCAAGGCCAAGGGCTGCAGCATGACCGGCCCCGAGGACCCGGACATCGAGCGGCTGAACGTTCTGGCATAAGGAGGGAATGCAGATGGAATTTTGGTTTTCTGAGTTTCACACCCCGGACGTGAAGCACAGCATCCGGGTGAACAAACAGCTCTACTCCAAGCAGAGCGATTACCAGCGCATCGATATTTTTGAAACGCCGGAGTTTGGCCGGGTGCTCACATTGGACGGCAATGTGATGCTGACCGAGCGCGACGAATTCATCTATGACGAGATGATCGTGCATGTGCCCATGGCGGTGCACAAGCAGGCAAAAGACATCCTTGTCATCGGTGCCGGTGACGGCGGCGTGGTGCGGGAGCTGACCCGCTACGACCGGGTGGAGCGCATCGACCTGGTGGAGATGGACCCCCAGGTGGTGGAGGCCTGCCGCGCCTACCTGCCCGGCAACGCCTGCCGGATGGATGACCGCCGGGTGCACATCTATTTTGAGAACGCCCTCAAGTATATCCGCCGCTGCGAGGAGGAGTACGACCTCATCATCGTGGACTCCTCCGACCCCTTCGGCCCCTCTGAGGGTCTGTTCACCCGCGAGTTCTACGGCAGCTGCTTCAACGCCCTGAAAGAGGACGGCATCATGGTCAACCAGCAGGGCAGCCCCTTCTACGCCGAGGACGCCAGCGCCATGCAGCGCAGCCACAAGCGCATTGCGTCCACCTTCCCCATCAGCCGAGTGTATCAGGCACACATTCCCACCTTTGCGGCTGGGTACTGGCTGTTCGGCTTTGCCAGCAAAAAGTATCATCCCATCGATGATCTGGATGCAGACGCATGGAAGGCGCTGAACATGCGCACCCGCTATTACACCGCCCGGCTGCATGTCGGCGCATTTTACCTGCCGGCATTCCTTGAGGAAATGCTGCGGGAAGTGGAGGAACACTGATGCAACCCAACATTGAAAACTTCATCGGCTGTGACAGCAGCTACCGCGCCGCCAGCATCGTGCTGTACGGTGCGCCCTACGATTCCACCACCAGCTACCGCCCCGGAGCACGGTTCGGCCCGGCGGCCATCCGGCACGAGAGCTACGGTCTGGAGACTTACAGCCCCTACCAGAACGCCGACCTGACCGATTTTGACGTGTTCGACAGCGGCGATCTGGAGCTGTGCTTTGGCTCCAGCGAGCTGGCACTGGCCGATATCGAGGCCCGGGCAGAGGAGATTTTGAAGGACGGCAAGTTCCCGCTGCTGCTGGGCGGTGAGCATCTGGTCACACTGGGTGCCGTGCGGGCTGCGGTGAAGAAATACCCCGACCTGCACATCGTCCACTTTGACGCCCACGCCGACCTGCGGGACGACTATCTGGGCGCGAAGCTCAGCCACGCTTGTGTGCTGCGCCGCTGCCACGAGCTGGTAGGGGACGGCCGCATCCATCAGTTCTGCATCCGCAGCGGCGACCGCGCCGAGTTCGAGTTTGCAGCCCAGCACACCGAGATGCACAAGTTCGACTTCACCGGCCTTGCCGAACTGACCGAGCAGCTCTGCGCCAGCAAGGCCCCGGTCTACCTGACCATCGACCTCGACTGTCTGGACCCCTCCTGCTTCCCCGGCACCGGCACGCCCGAAGCCGGCGGCGTGAGCTTTTTGCAGCTGCTGGATGCCATCCGCACCGTGACGAAAGCCAACATCGTAGCCGCAGACCTCAACGAGCTGGCTCCCACGCTGGATACCACCGGCGTTTCCACCGCCACCGCCTGCAAGGTGCTGCGCGAAACGCTGATCGCGCTGGACAAGGGCTGGCCCGGCTTTCAGGTCTGACCGAATTTGCACACATTGACATAAAGGAGAAAAATCATGAGCAAAGTTCTGATCATCGGCTGCGGCGGCGTGGCCTCCGTTGCCATCCACAAGTGCTGCCAGGTCCCCGAAGTGTTCACCGAGATCTGCATCGCCAGCCGCACCAAGGCAAAGTGTGACAAGCTGGCCGCCGAGCTGGCCCCCAAGACCACCACCAAGATCACCACCGCACAGGTGGACGCAGACAAGGTGGAGGAGGTCATCGCCCTCATCAAGGCCTACCAGCCCGACCTCGTGATGAACATCGCCCTGCCTTATCAGGATCTGACCATTATGGATGCCTGCCTTGCCTGCGGCGTCAACTACATGGACACCGCCAACTACGAGCCCGAGAACACCGACGACCCGGAGTGGCGCGCCATCTACGAGAAGCGCTGCAAGGAAGCCGGCTTCTCTGCCTACTTTGATTACAGCTGGCAGTGGGCTTACGCCAAAAAGTTTGAGGAAGCCGGCCTGACCGCTCTGCTGGGCAGCGGCTTCGACCCGGGCGTGACCCAGGCTTACTGTGCCTACGCCAAAAAGCATGAGTTCGATACCATTGACACTATCGACATTCTGGACTGCAACGGCGGCGACCACGGCTATGCCTTTGCCACCAACTTTAACCCCGAGATCAACCTGCGCGAGGTGTCCGCACCCGGCAGCTACTGGGAGAATGGCCACTGGGTGGA
>OGNL01000706.1_pt1 | contig 13234 bp, 6 predicted proteins | sample 1573471 | NCBI WGS metagenome assembly OGNL01 (sample SAMEA2582001, study PRJEB24529) | metagenome | biome: Human gut stool | place: China | collected 2011 | reverse complement strand
CACATAATAAAACACTTTATATAATTCGTAATTGATATCCATGAAGTCCTCTTTCTGCGGGCTGGCCGCATATCATTTGAATGAAGAATGTTAATAAAAATAACTATCATGATTATAAGACGTGCTTATAAATCTGTCAATAAAGACTGATAATGGGGATGCGTGAAAGCATTTTCCAATGAAAGAAAATGATTCAGGAGTAAAAATAAGAACATGTCTGCAACAAAGCAGATATAATTCATGACAATAAAATGCTCGCAGAGTGTGCATTCTATTATTTATAGAAATATTAATAAAATTAATAAATAAGATTAAATATATTAATTATGCTTATTTTATAACCTATGTTATACTTTGAAAAGACAAATGGAAACTGAGAATGGAGGTTACCACATGAGCAGTGTAAAACGTGTATATGTTGAGAAGAAACCGGAATATGCAGTCCGGGCAAAAGAATTGCAGTCTGAAATCAGAAGTTATCTTGGAATCAGTGGTGTGACGAAGGTGCGCGAGCTGATCCGTTATGATATTGAAAATATTTCCGGGGAAACTTATAAAAAAGCCTTAGTAACCGTTTTTTCCGAACCGCCGGTAGACGATATTTATGAGGAAGAGTTTGATTTAAACGGAGCAAGAACATTTTCCGTAGAGTTCTTACCGGGACAGTTTGACCAGAGAGCAGACTCCGCAGAGCAGTGTGTGCGTTTTTTCAATGAAAATGAAACACCGGTTATCAAAACAGCAGTTACATATGTATTGACGGGTGCGTTAACAGCTGATGAAAAAGAAAAGATTAAGGAACTCTGTATCAATCCGGTAGATTCAAGGGAAGCATCCAGTGAACTGCCAAAGACACTGGTGACAGAATTTAAAGTGCCGGCAGATGTAAAGATTTTTGACGGATTTAATGAAATGTCAGAAACTCAGTTAAAGGAATTATATGATTCTTTAGGACTTGCTATGACTTTTAAGGATTTTGCATTTATCCAGCAGTATTTTGCAGGAGAGGAAAAGAGAAATCCTTCAATGACGGAAATCCGGGTACTCGATACATACTGGTCTGACCACTGCCGTCATACGACATTTGCAACCGAATTAAAGAACGTTACATTTAAAGACGGTTATTACAAAGCACCAATGCAGGCAACTTATGAAAAGTATCTTGCAGACAGAGCCGTAATTTATAAAGACAGAAAAGATAAATTTGTCTGCTTAATGGACCTTGCCCTGATGGCAATGAAGAAGTTAAAGGCAGAAGGAAAGTTACAGGATCAGGAAGAATCTGATGAAATCAATGCGTGCAGTATTGTTGTGCCGGTTGAAATTGACGGAAAAACAGAAGAATGGCTTGTAAACTTCAAAAATGAAACACACAACCACCCGACAGAAATCGAACCGTTCGGTGGTGCGGCAACCTGCCTTGGCGGTGCAATCCGTGACCCGCTTTCAGGACGTACCTATGTTTATCAGGCAATGCGTGTAACCGGTGCAGCAGATCCGACCGTTCCGATTTCACAGACCTTAAAGGGCAAGCTTCCGCAGAGAAAGCTTGTAACAGGAGCTGCACAGGGCTACAGCTCTTACGGTAACCAGATCGGTCTTGCAACCGGTTATGTAAAGGAAATTTATCATCCGGATTATGTGGCAAAGAGAATGGAAATCGGTGCCGTTATGGCAGCAGCGCCAAGAAGTGCCGTAAAGAGAGAAACCTCTGATCCGGGCGATATTATTATCTTACTCGGCGGACGTACAGGACGTGACGGCTGCGGCGGTGCAACCGGTTCTTCAAAGGTGCATACAACAGAATCCATTGAAACCTGCGGTGCAGAAGTACAAAAGGGTAATGCACCGACAGAGCGTAAGATGCAGAGATTATTCAGAAGACCGGAAGTTACAAAGCTGATTAAGAAGTGTAACGACTTTGGTGCGGGCGGTGTATCCGTTGCAATCGGTGAACTTGCAGACGGTTTACGCGTATCCTTAGATAAAGTGCCAAAGAAATATGAAGGTCTTGACGGAACAGAACTTGCAATTTCCGAATCACAGGAGAGAATGGCGGTTGTCATTGATCCGGCAGATGTAGAAGCATTTTTAGCATATGCCGCAGAAGAAAACTTAGAAGCAGTAGAAGTTGCGGTTGTAACAAAAGAGCCTAGACTGGTGCTTGAGTGGAGAGGCAGGGAAATTGTCAACATTTCAAGAGCATTTCTGGATACCAATGGTGCACATCAGGAAACTTCTGTATTGGTTGACATTCCGGAGAAGGAAGACTGTGTCTTAAATGCAGGCAAGGTTGAAGATGTAAGAGGTAAGTGGTTAAAGGTTCTTTCAGACTTAAATGAGTGTTCACAGAAAGGTCTGGTAGAACGTTTCGATGGCTCTATCGGCGCCGGTTCGGTACTCATGCCTTACGGCGGTAAGTATCAGTTGACCGAAACACAGGCAATGGTTGCAAAACTCCCTGTATTAAAGGGTAAGTGCGATACTGTAACGATGATGGCATATGGATTTGACCCATATCTGTCAAAGTGGAGTCCATACCATGGTGCGGTTTATGCAGTTATTGATTCTGTTGCAAAGATTGTGGCAGCAGGCGGTGATTACAGCAAGATTCGTTTTACGTTCCAGGAATACTTCAGAAGAATGACAGAAGACCCGTCACGCTGGAGCCAGCCGTTTGCAGCACTGTTAGGTGCTTATGAAGCACAGTTAGGCTTCGGACTTCCGTCTATCGGCGGTAAGGACAGTATGTCAGGAACATTTGAAGATATTGATGTTCCACCGACACTCTGCTCATTTGCAGTTGATGTAGCAAAGGAAAGCGACATTATTACACCGGAATTAAAGACAGCAGGAAATGTATTGGTACGGTTTGATATTACAAAGAATGAATATGATTTACCGGATTTTGAACAGGTAAAGGCTTTATATGCGGCTGTTCATGAACTCATTGTAAAGAAAGCAGTGGTTTCTGCTTATGTATGCGATGCAAACGGTCTGATTCCTGCACTTTCAAAGATGGCATTCGGTAATATGAAAGGCTTTGCGTTAAATAATGATCTCAAGGAAGAACAGTTATTTGCACCGGCTTACGGCTGTATTGTGGCAGAAGTAGAAAAGAGCCGTTTATCAGAAATTACAGTACCGTATACAACGGTTGGTACAGTAACAGATGAAGCAAAGTTTACTTATAAAGAAGTGGCAATTAATGCAGAAGAAGCATTAAGCGTATGGAAAGAACCGCTTGAAAATGTATTCCCGACAAAGGTTTCAAAGGATGAAACACCGGTTGAAAGTAAGCTCTACAAGGCAGACAGTGTTTATGTATGCAAGAATAAAGTAGCAAAGCCGACTGTATTTATTCCGGTATTTCCGGGTACAAACTGCGAATACGACAGCACAAAGGCATTTGAACGTGCAGGCGCAGATGTCATCGTAAAGGTATTTAAAAACCTTTCTGCACAGGGAATCAGAGAATCTGTGGATGAATTTGAAAAGGCAATCAACCAGTCACAGATTATCATGTTCCCGGGAGGATTCTCCGCAGGTGATGAACCGGACGGTTCTGCGAAGTTCTTTGCAACGGCATTCCGTAACGCAAAGATGAAGGAAGCTGTTGAAAGACTGTTAAATGAAAGAGATGGTCTTGCATTGGGTATCTGTAACGGTTTCCAGGCATTAATCAAGCTGGGACTTGTGCCAAACGGCTCCATTACCGGACAGAACGACCAGTCACCGACACTGACATTTAACACCATCAACCGCCATATCTCAAAAATGGTTTACACAAAGGTTGTATCCAATAAGAGCCCATGGCTTGCAAAGGCTGAATTAGGCGGTGTATATACAAACCCTGCTTCACACGGCGAAGGTCGTTTTGTAGCACCGAAGGAATGGTTAGACAAACTGTTTGAAAACGGACAGGTAGCAACACAGTACTGCGATCTGGCAGGAAATGTTTCTATGGACGAAGAATGGAACGTCAACGGTTCTTATATGGCGATTGAAGGTATTACAAGCCCTGACGGAAGATGCCTTGGTAAAATGGCACATTCCGAAAGACGCGGTGATTCCGTTGCAATCAATATCTACGGCGAACAGGATTTGAAGATATTTGAATCCGGCGTGGAATACTTTAAGTAAATTATTCAAAGGGCAAAGAAATTGCAGCCCGATAAAGCTGTAAATAACGAGAAACAAGACCTTGCAGGGTGGGAAAATACTCTGCGAGGTCTTTTTCTTTGGCTGGGTGTCTGACTTTCATGGCAAAAAGTAGACATTCAAGATAAAAAAGTAGACATTGAAAGTGTACTTTCAGAAAAGGGAAAGGATTTCTCTATTAAGACAGCAGTTCATATCCGCAGAATGTTTGAAAAATTCGGATATGATGAAGTATTTGGCAGAAGTGCAGTTATAGAATTGCTGGATTTGAAAAATTCAAGTGCATCAAAATTTCTTTCAAATTTAGTGCAGGCGGATATTATTGAACCGGTATCTGGTCACGGAAAAGGAAGATATAAATTCAAAAACTGATTATTAACCGAAGGTAAAGAATTTTCTTTTTGTAAGGGAATTGTCACGTTCCTGTGATAAGATAAACATATAAAAACAGGGGAAGGGCAGGTGACGTGCAATGCAGATTCTTCAAAATGTGTTACACAGTCTGACAAAAAGAAAGAAACAGGCGGGAAAGGTAACGGTTACAGCGGCGGTTGCGGCAGTTTTCATAGCGGTTATCGTGGTAAGTGCAAATGGCATTTTAAGTTATCAGAAAGCAGTGACCAAGAAAACATTTGGCGGCTGGTTTATAATGGAAAACAGCAGTGTGGGTACAAAGTCAGAAGAATTAAAAAACCATCCGTATCTGACAAGAAGCGGAACGGCCGTTAATACAGCTGTGTACACGGATTCAGTATTATCATCGACAGATATAAAAATAGGTTATATGGACAGTGAAGCGGTACAGCTTTCATCACTTACACTGATGAAAGGAGAAATGCCGCATAGCAAAGATGAAATTGCAGTGCAGCGGCATACGCTGGAAACGCTCGGATATTCCGAAGAACTCGGACAGACAATCACCGTTTTCTATTCGGATAAAAATAATAAGACGAGCATTTATGAGAAGCAGATGAAGCTTAGGGAATATAAGCTGACCGGGGTGCTGGAGGATTATGCATCATACTGGGATGGCGGAAGCTATATGCCGGTAATGCTGATTACGCAGGAAGAAGCAGAAAGCTATGAACAGACGGCATCAGTAACTACGTTATATGCGTTAAATGAGAACATTCACACAACGGATTACAGGCAGGTATATCAGGGGATGTATGCAGCATCGACTGCAGATACAAAGCTGATTTATAACAGTAAGGTATATGACAGTCATGGAACAGATTTTGGAAAAATGGCATCATATGCGGGGTGTTTTGCACTGGCTGCGGGAATCTTTGTGACAGCGGCGGTTATATGGACGTATCAGCGGGAACGGCAGGCAGCGTACCGGCAGTTTGACAGAATGGGTGTGTCTTTACTTTACCGGATACGGTATCAGTTTATAGAATTGTGTGTGCTGATGATACCGGCGGCGGTGGCAGGAACAGCAGCGGGGGTTGGTATTGTATGGCTGGTTTTGTGGATTTTATTACAGAGGCAGAACGCACAGGCACAGCTTACATTGACAGCCTTCGGCAGTGTGGCGGCATGGACAGCATGTTTTTGTATAATAACGGTTTTGTGGGGGCTGTTTGCAGCCCAAAAAGCCGGCAGGGAAAAACAAAAAAAGAAGCTGTCCGTGTGGACAATGCGGTACGGACAGCATGTTATAAAAGCGGGATTTACGGGTATTGTTGTGCTTGCGGTGCTTGTCTGCACACAAAAAATGTCGGCGGTACAGAAAGCATACACCCATGAAAAAAGACAGCCGGATTTAATAATTACACCGGACGGTATTATCGATGAAGGAAATTCAGATACAGCAAGTGAAAGCAGCGGCACAACATCTTCAGAGACGGTACTGGACGGGGAGAAGGTAATGATGGATTACAAATATGATACGGGGAAAATGCGTGTAATTCATGGCCTGCCGCAGTCACTGACGGCATATATCGGACAGATGTCCGGAATTGACAAAACAGATACCGCATTGGTGCAGAACTGGATGGTTCTGTATTATAAGACTAAAAATGATACTGAATTTTATAAGCAGTACATCGAAGAAAACGGTCTGGAAAATTTTTTAAACAAGGGTGTTATGAAGTATGAAATGCCGGCATACAGCGGAACACGTACAATGACACATTTTGTTTTTAGTAAATTTAACGGAACGCGCAGTCTGGATTATTATGTGGCGGAAAACAGGGCAGTTTATGAGGAGCTGGAAGATTATATCGATGAAGAATACAGAGATTATGAAGCCTTTGAACGTGGAGAGCAGGCTGTACTGGTGATTCAGAAAGGGGCTGCCGGGGAATATGTGGACACCTGTAAGGCAGGTGATACACTATCGTCATCTTTGGACTACTTTTATTGGATGAATAATAACCACTCAAGTTATGCTGTATCGGAATTGTATCAGGAATACGCGGATTATATGCAGAAAATGCGTTTTTCAACAGCAGAGTTTGATGCGGCAGAAGAAATCCTGTCAGATATGGATGACAAGCAGGAAGATGAAATCAGACAGGAAATTCAGGAACTTCCGGAAACGTTACAGGAAAAGATTTTATATAGATACCGTGCCGGTAAAAATATGTATAAATCAGAAAATCCGGTGACAGTGGCAGCAGTTGTCTATCTGGATGAAGAAAACGAAACGGCATTTTATGAGAAGTTTCCTATATTAAAGGAAATGAATGCACAGGAATACTGGATTATGCCGGAAAGTGTCGTTTATAATCGTTATCAGTTGTCTGCTAAAAGAATGTGTACGGTCATGGAAAAAGAATATGACCCGGAGCAGTATCGGGATTTAGGTCAGAATGTGATGACGGTATCCTACGGATTATCGGCATTGTATCAGGCAACAGATGAGGTGTTAAGAGCATATCTGGATTCCTACGGCTATTCTTATGCGAGCCATTTTGAAGAAAACAACGTGTACAGGATACAATATCTCAATCAATTGTTTTTCTATGGTATTACAATCGCCGGGATTCTTTTACTGTATGGATTGATTCTGGTGGTATGGAGTCTGTTTTATCTGCAGGAGCAGAAAAAGAGGATACGTCTTTTAATGGAACTTGGAATGGAGCGGAGTGCCATTTATACAGATGAAATGCAAAACTGTAGTCTGGCAACGGTGCCGGGGGCCGTCATGGCAGGCATTTTGTTTTATGCAGCAGGGACAGTGCAGGGCGGACCGGCGCTTGGAAGCTTACAGACCGCGGGAATTGCTGCGGCAGTTGCCGGTACAGGATTGTTGCTAACGGCGCTGATTTATGTCAGAATAGGGAAAAGCAGTCAGACAGGAGCAGATAAATGGAACAGGATACAAAAATAAAAATACTTGTCGTAGAAGATGACATTTCATTAAAGGATAGTCTGGTACGGCTGTTACAGAACAGGGATTTTTTGGTACAGGCAGTTGAAAAAAAAGCAGGCGGTGGAGCAGATAAAGAGCGGACAGCAGTATGACATTTATCTGCTGGATGTGTGGCTGCCGGACGGCAATGGGTTTGATATCTGTCATGAAATCCGGAAAATTTCACAGGCGATTGTGATGTTTCTGACTTCATGTGATGACGAGGAAAGTATCACAAAGGGACTGGATATCGGCGGAGATGATTATATTACAAAGCCGTTTCGTGTCGCGGAGCTGATTTCAAGGATTCATGCAAACCTGCGCAGGCTGACAGTACAGGTTATACCGGAAGTATCAAAAATATCCGCAGCGGATTTGTCCACGCTGCCGCAGGGATACAACCGGCGGAAAATTTTAGCCAGCGGCGATATCAGGGCGGATTTTGAAAGAGCGGAAATATTTAAGGACGGACAGCTGTTAAAGCTGACACCGTTAGAAGCACAGCTGTTAGAAATTTTTTTAAGAAATCCCGAAATTATTATTAAAAGAGGACAGTTCTTAGAAAAGCTGTGGGACGGACACGGAAACTTTGTAGAAGATAATACACTAACTGTTTCGGTGAGCCGGTTAAAAAATAAACTGGGCATGTATACAGAGGGAAAACAGCAATATATAGAAACAATCCGGGGATATGGCTACCGGTGGAATTTGAGGTGTGTAATCAGTGAAGAAGAAAGCGGCGGGACGGACGAAAAATCAATTTGGTAAAAATGAAGTCAGAAAGCGTGCGGCAGTCATGAATCTGACATGGCTTGTAGTATGGCTTTTAAGCTTTGCGGGAATGGCGGTGTTTTATGAATTAAAATGTCAGGCGGTGATTGGCGCGGTCTATCAAAGCAATCCGTCCGCGGGCATATTAGTCACCAATCATATGTTTATGGCAAAGATAAATTATGAAAATCTCATTTCTGCGGCATCGGCGGTTTATGAAAGCGGTTACACGGAACAGGGAATTTTGTGGCTGACATGGTATGCGGGCGGAAAGGGATTTCTGCTTGCAGGTATTGTTATACTGGCTGTTATGGGGCTTCTTTCATGGCGGTATGTAAAAAAGATTGGCGGCAGTGACGTTTATGCGCTGTTGGAAAGTGATAAAGTGCAGATAAAAAAATGCCGTGAGGAATTGGAAGCAGCACTGCGGTATACCAAAAGAAAAGAAGAACAAGTACAGAAATTCACAGAAAATATCGCACACCAGATTAAGACACCGCTTGCGGGATTAAGTCTGTTACTTGATGTTATCCGGGAAGAAATTCCGCAGGAACAGACGATACAAAATGACATTGCGCAGTGCTTTTTACATGTGGAAAGAATCAAGGAATTTATCCGTCAGTTACTTACAATCAGCCGCATTGAAGCCGGAAAGGTGCGTTTTATAAAAGAGCCGGTCAGCATTTCAGGTCTGTTTGAAAATGTCAGACAGGCAGTACAGACAGACTGTAAACTGACCTTTGACTGTGAGGATAAGGACGCACAGATTTATGCAGACGGACAGTGGATTACGGAAGCATTGATTAATCTTGTGGAAAATGCCTGCCGTGCGGCACGGGCAGCACAACAGATGCAAGAACAGCCGGAGGTAAAAATAGTTGCCGTGGTGCATGCGGATAAGTGTGTTATTAAGGTAGTGGATAACGGAAACGGATTTGCGGACGGCGACACGGCACATTTATTTGACAGGTTTGAAACGCAGGGAGATTACGCATCGTTTCAGACAGGTATCGGCTTGAATCTTTCCAGGCTTGTGGTTGAAGCACACAGCGGGACGATACAGGCATATAACAGACAAGACGGGCAGGGCGCGGTTTTCAGGGTGGTACTGCCGCAGTTTGCATTAAAGCAGGGTAAAATCTAGTACCTGCGGAAAAGAGGAAATTATGGGAGAAATTTTACGGGCAGAAAATATTTCAAAGACCTATCAGACGGGGCGTGTTGTCGTAAAGGCGCTAAACCGGTGCAGTTTTACGGTAGAGCGTGGAGAATTTGTGGCGGTTGTCGGAAGAAGCGGTTCAGGAAAGTCTACCTTGCTTCGGATACTGGCGAGTTTTGATAAACCGGATGAAGGAAAGGTTTATGTGGAAGGTGAAGAAATTTCGGGGCTGAAGGGGAAAAAGCTGGCACAGTTCCGGCAGGAAAAAATCGGGTTTATTTATCAGGACTACAGTCTTTTTCCGGAATATACGGCATATGAAAATGTACTGCTTCCGCTAAAGATTGCACACCAGGCGGTGGATAAGGAGCAGCTGGAGCGGCTCTTTGAAGAACTGGGAATTACGGACTGCAGGGAGCGGTATCCCGATGAAATGTCCGGCGGACAAAAACAGCGTGTGGCAATTGCAAGGGCGCTGGTTACAAGACCGGCGGTGCTTTTTGCCGATGAACCGACCGGAAATTTAGATGCAGAAAATGCAGAAAGCGTGGCGGCGATTTTATCAAGAGCGTCTATGCGGTACGGACAGACGATTGTCATGGTTACGCATGACAGGCAGATGGCAGATTATGCCGACAGAATACTTTCTATGGAAAATATTGTGGCGTGCATGAAATGATTGCATTTGACGGTATGGGTGTGTATAATGAAAATGTACAGCAATATATAGTAAATAATGGATATGCTATAAATGCATAGGCAATTGTTAAGAATCATTTGTAGATTTTTTTACTTTTGCGGAAGAAAACAAAGATGTAAGGAGGACAAGCGATGAGAGGTCATATGAAAAAATGTATCAGAAAAGCCGCCGCTGCGGTATTAAGTGCAGCACTTCTGGTTACATCGGAAAGTCCCGCATTTGCACAAAACATACAGCAGACCGCGGTACCGGCAGATGTAATAACAGAGCAAAGCAGGCTGGAAGACGGCATTGCACAGACAGGTTATATTTCGGACAGCTTTTCTGAAAAAAGGCAGGAAGTACAAAAAGAGGATACAGAAGGACTGTTAAAATCAGCAGCAGAACAATTACCGGGACAATACCGGACGCAGCAGCTGCCGGCGGTCAGAAATCAGGGAGGTTATGGAACATGCTGGGCATTTTCAACGATTGCATGCATGGAAATCAATCTGATGAAAAAAGGTTACGGGGAAACGGATTTGTCGGAATTGCAACTGATTTATTTTGCAACGCATTCTGTGAAGGATAAGCTGGGCGGACTGACAGGTGATGATTACGTGTATACGGATACAGATATAAATTATCTGATGCGTGGCGGAAATTATGAGATGGCGGTTAATACGCTGTCAGACTGGCTTTCAGCGGCACGTGAGGAAAGCGCACCGTATGAAACGGCAGCCGATGTACTGGATACAGGACTTTCGGATGAACTTGCTTATGCAGATGTGGCGCATTTACAGAATTATAGAAGTTATAATTTGCAGAATATGGAAGATGTAAAACAGGCTGTGATGGATTATGGTGCAGTCGGAATCAGTTATTATGCATATACATATTCAGGGTTTGCCAGCAATCAGTATTATAATGCAGATACAGCTGGATATTATTGTTATGACGAACAGACAACCAACCATGCAGTCACTGTTGTAGGCTGGGATGATGATTATCCGGCACAGAATTTCCCGACAGCACCGGAGGGAAATGGAGCATGGATAGTCCGTAACAGCTGGGGAAGTGATTTTGGCGAGGACGGATATTTTTATATTTCATATTATGATCAAAGTCTTTCCGGTTCAGCAGTGGCATTTGAAGCAGAACCTGCGGATAATTATGATAATAATTATCAATATGACGGAAGTGCATTTGCAATGATGACAGGAAAGCAGCAGTTTAAGGCGGCAAATGTATTTACCGCAAAAGCCAATGAGAATGGCACAGAGCAGATTGCGGCAGCATCTTTTGAGGTTATGGCAAAACAGATGGATTATACCGTCAGTATTTACACTGGTCTTACAGATGTGGACAATCCTGAAAGCGGCGAGTTAAAAGCACAAAAAAGCGGCTCTTTTTCAAGCGGCGACAAGGATAATCTTTTAAAGACGGTTGCGTTTGACGAACCGGTAACAGTAAATCAGGGAGAGATATTTTCAGTAGTAGCAGCATTTGCCGGTTCGGGCGGTCAGTCAGTTATGCTTTATTATGACTGTGCCAGAACATTAAACGGAATTCAGGCCAATTGTGCTGCACAGCCGCATCAGAGTTATATTTATCTGAATGAATATTATGGCTGGAGCGACTATGGAAATACTAATAATACAAACTTCAGAATTAAGGCATTTACAAATAACGTTGCAGAACCGGACACAGCAGTAACGGCGGTGAAGTTAAATAAGCATGCATTGGAACTGAACTGGCAGCAGAGTGAGCAGCTTACGGCAGAGGTGCTGCCTGAAAATGCTGCCAATAAAAATGTAATTTGGACATCTTCGGACAGTGGTGTGGCAGAAGTGTCACAGGAAGGTGTGGTTACAGCCAAAGGTGCCGGAAGTGCGGTGATTACAGTTGAAACAGAAGACGGAAAAATGCAGGACAGCTGTACGGTTACAGTAAAGAAACCGATTACAGATATAAAGATTACAGGAACAGGAGAACTTAAAGCCGGAGATAAAGCGGCATTATCGGTTGTCATTCTTCCGCAGGATACAACAGATGATACAACTGTTGTGTGGACAAGCTCGGATACCAATATTGCAGCAGTTAATCAAAACGGTCTTGTCACAGCACTTTCAAAAGGAACGGTTACAATTACCGCAAAAGCAGGAACACATACGGCAGAGCATACACTTGTAATAACGCAGGCAGCGCCAAAGCCGACGGAAAGTACAACGGAAGCTACAACAGAAGTGACAAAGCCGACGGAGAAGCCAACGGAAAGTACGACGGAAGCCACGACAGAAGCGCCAAAGCCGACACCAAAGCCAACGGAAAGTACAACGGAAGCTACGACAGAAGCGCCAAAACCGACACCAAAGCCAACGGAAAGTACGACGGAAGCTACGACAGAAGCGCCAAAGCCGACACCAAAGCCGACGGAAGCCACAACAGAAGCAACAAAACCAACAGAAAGTACGACAGAGGTGACAAAGCCATCTGAACAGCCGACGGAAAAGCCAACGCAGAAACCGGACACAGAACCGACAAAGCCTGACACAGAGGAAAAAGTTGTCTATGAAATGCGTCAGGATGCAGAGGGTGTATGGCACTATTATGCAAATGATGTGATTGCTGCAGACTATTGCGGCATGGCGTGCAATGAGTACGGCTGGTGGTACATTCAGAATGGTGATGTTAATTTTACATACACAGGTATGGCGTGTAACGAATACGGCTGGTGGTATTTTAATAACGGGCAGCTGGATCTGACATTTTACGGACTTGCGAATAATGAATATGGAACATGGTTCTATACAAACGGACAGTTAAACTTCGGATTTACGGGAATGCTGATACCGGATGACAGATGGCTCTATGTCCGGAATGGACAGGTGCTGACAGATTATACGGGAATGGCAGTGAATGAATACGGTTGGTGGTATTTTAAAGACGGACAGCTGGATTTTAGTTATACGGGTATGGCATGCAATGAGTATGGCTGGTGGTATTTTAATAACGGGCAGCTGAATCTGACATTTAACGGACTTGCGGATAATGAATATGGAACATGGTTCTATACAAACGGACAGTTAAACTTCGGATTTAC
>OGNL01000704.1_pt1 | contig 13249 bp, 5 predicted proteins | sample 1573471 | NCBI WGS metagenome assembly OGNL01 (sample SAMEA2582001, study PRJEB24529) | metagenome | biome: Human gut stool | place: China | collected 2011 | reverse complement strand
TTTTGCAGACGGAGTAACTTACATGAGAATGTTCAATGAAGCCCAATATAACCGCACCGGCAACATCGCGGGTCTTCCTTACACTCAGGAAAGAATCGAGAATACACGTAAAGGGATGAATCCCTATGTGTATCCCAATGTAGACTGGGAAAAACTGATGTTTAAAAAAATGTCATTCAGCCAACGTGCCAACCTGAACGTCAGCGGAGGAGGTTCAAAAGCCAATTATTATTTAAGTTTGCAGATGAATCATGATTCTGGTATCTTAAATACCCGAAAGCTGTATTCGTTCAATAACAATGTCAACGTATATAACTACATCTTCCAAAGTAACGTGGATTATCAGTTGACATCAACCACCAAAGTCGGATTACGTATCAATACGCAGTTGACCGATACGACCAGTCCGGACACAGCCACCAACGATTTGTTTCAGCGAATGTTAAAAGCCAATCCTGTAACCTTTCCAGCCTTCTATCCTAATGAAGCCCATCTGGACGGAGACATGCACATGCTTTTCGGAAATGCCTACTATACAGGAGACCTACTGTATACAAACCCATACGCCGACATGTTGACTACATACAAAAATGATTTCCAGGCCAACATCCTGACTACTGTAAATTTAGAACAGAAACTGGACTTCATTACCCAAGGACTGGTATTAAAAGGACTGGTAAGTTTCAAAAACTATGGAGATGCCAGTTACAAACGAACCATTCAACCTTATTATTATATGACTACTTCCGGATCATATGACAAATACGACCCATTAGCTAACGGATATAAAATAGACAGAATCGGTACCAGCGGAACTGATTACTTGGTTGAGACTGCCAACCCTAAAATGGTAGAACGTACTTTCCAGTTGCAGTTCTCACTGGAATGGGCACGTAAATTCAAGCAGGTTCATGATGTCTCAGCCATGTTGCTTTATCTACAGCGTGAATATCGCTCCAATGATGCCATCCTCCCGACCCGTAACCAAGGACTTTCAGGACGCTTTACGTATGGCTATGATGCCCGCTACTTGTTTGAAGCTAACTTTGGATACAATGGTACAGAACGTTTGGCCAAAGGACACCGTTATGAGTTCTTTCCCTCTTTTGCTTTGGGATGGGTTGTCAGCAATGAAAAGTTTTTTAAACCTGTCAGCAATGTGGTTACCAACCTGAAGCTTCGCGGTTCTTGGGGACTGGTAGGAAATGATCAGACTGGAACAGTAGATTTCCGCTCAGGAGCAGCAGGACCTCATTTCATTTACCTAACAGATGTAGCTTTGGGAAATCAAGGATATACCACTGGTGTAGACATGAACCAGACCTTCAACGGACCTACCATCAAATTATACGGTGTACAAAATGCGACCTGGGAACGTGCCGAAAAAATTAATCTCGGGTTCGACCTAGAACTGTTCAGCCAACTTTCCTTGACATTTGATATTTTCCGCGACAATCGCAGGAATATCCTCCTCCGTCGCGAACGATTCCCCGAATACATGGGATATGGTGCCGGTAAGCCCTGGAGCTCCATCGGTAAAGCAAGAAACGAAGGTATCGACATTGCAGCCAACTATAGAAGGGATTTCAATAAAGACTGGTCTATCGACATAAGAGGTACATTTACTTATAACAAAGCTACATTAATCTATTCTGACGAACCTTTATACGAAGCAGAATATCGCAAACACGATGGAAAGCCGTTGAACGGTACGTGGGGATATGTGGCTGAACGCTTGTTTGTAGACCAGGCCGATATTGACAACAGTCCGGAACAGAAATTTGGGAACCAACCTCTCCCCGGTGACATCAAATACAAAGATGTGAACGGAGACGGCATCATAGACGAATCGGACCAATGTATGATTTCCCCCTACGGTACTACTCCTAACATCATGTATGGGTTTGGGGCTACCCTCCGTTACAAGAACTTTGATTTCGGAGTATTCTTTCAGGGAGCGGCCCAGCGTACAATCATGATGAGCGGTTTCCATCCTTTCGGTACGGACAGAAAAAATGTGCTGCAATTTATTGCTGATGACTACTGGTCGGAAGAAAACCCCAACCCTAATGCAGCCTATCCGCGTTTGGAATACAGGGACAATGCCAACAACAATACACAGGCCAGCACTTACTGGATGAGAAACGGCTCATACCTGCGCTTCAAAAATGCGGAAATCGGATATAGCTTCAAGTATGGGCGCGTATATATAAACGGGAATAACTTGCTTACGTTCAGCCCGTTCAAATTATGGGATCCAGAACTTACTTCTTGGTATGCATACCCATTGTCCCGTACCTTTAACCTCGGAATACAGTTGACTTTCTAAATCTTTGATATATAAAAACATGAAACGGAAAACATTATATAGTACACTTGCCGGACTTGCATTGTCGGCCACTGTTATCTCTTGTGACTATTTGGACATTGTGCCTGTAGAGCAAGCAACCTTAGAAGACGCCTATCAGCGTCCGGAACAGACCTTAGGTTATTTATATTCATGTTATAGCGGACTAAAGAGCTGGAATCCTGTCAATTACCAGAATGAAGACGTAGCCTCCACCGATGAATACGTTTTACCCGTTGCAGGGAACTGGTGCCTGAATGCTTATAACATCCAGACCAACAGCGTATCTCCAGCCACAGGAGGAGACTGGCATTGGAGATATTGCGGTTACGACCATATCCGTATCTGCCATCTGTTTATGGAAGCACTGGAAACAGCTCCCCGTCTCACTGATGAACAACGCAAGACCTGGAGGGCAGAAGCACTGGCCTTAATGGCTTACTATCACTTTATGGTATTACGCAAATACGGACCCTGCCCGATAATGGACAAAGCTTATCCCAGCGATGTACCCAGTGCTGAAATGCCGGGAAGAGCACACTACGACAAGGTTACTCAGTTTATCGTAGATAAGCTGGATGAGGCTATGCCCGATTTGCCGGACAGATGGACAGGCGGAGACTGGGGACGTATCGATAAAGTTGTAGCCAAAGCTATCAAAGCCCGCGTTCTGGTGTATGCCGCTTCTCCTCTATGGAACGGAAATACATTGTATGAATCAGGCAAACTGAAATGGGAAAACAATGTGTCAGACCCGGAATATGGTACCTCGCTAGTCAGTGCAGAATATTCCAGAGAAAAATGGGAAAGAGCCAGAACTGCCTGCCAGGAAGCTTTGGATTTTGCTTTGTCGCAAGGACTTGAATTGTATCATCAGGATGATTTTAACGAATTGAAGAATCTCCCGGAAGGAACCGACAAGGAGTTCATGAAATATGTATTCCGTATGCGCTATGCATTGCTTTCCCGTGCCAACGCAACCGGAAAATGTCAGGAACTGGTGTGGGGCACAGCAGAACAAAGCAACATCGCCATTGCCTGCATGCCAAGACGAATGTTTGTAAAAACCGACCAGCAATGGCTCGACGGATGGTCGGGAGTAGCTCCCACTTTGAATGCCATCAAGATGTTTTATACAAAAAACGGCAAGCCCATCACTATCGACAAGGAGTTTCCACAGGAAAGTGAATGGTTCAAGGCTGCATCTGACGAAGTAATCCGAAAAGAGCCATCTTATTCAGGACAACTCATGAAAGGAGAAATTATCAATCTGCATACCTTCCGCGAACCTCGCTTCTATGCCTGGATGGCTTTCAATGGCGGAGAGTTTGGCACTAAAATCATTCAGCAACAAGATGGAAAACAGACCCCGATTATCCTGCAAATGAGAAACAAGGACAGACAAGGATATAACCCCGATATCTCCATGCGCGACTACTGCCGCACAGGCTATCTGTGCCAGAAATGGATACATCCAGATTTAAGTTATTCAACCGGAGGCTCGGACAATGGAGGGTCATTGAGTTCTCCTCGCCCGCTTATCCGTATGGCCGAACTTTACTTAAACCTAGCTGAATGTGAAGCAGCCTTAAACAACAATGCTGGTTTCCTGAAAGCCATTAATCCTGTCCGTGAACGGGCCGGAATCCCGGAGCTGGAAGAAACCGACCTGACCCAAAATGGAATGACTCCGACCGAATGGGTACGAAACGAACGCTTTATCGAATTTTACGGAGAGGGTATACGCTATTATGACATTCGTCGCTGGATGGAAGGAAAACGGTATTACGGATGTAAGTTCTATGGTCTGGACATGGTCACTAACGTAGGTCCGACTTTCGAACAGTTCAACCGCCCTGTAATCATTCACGAATACGAAAATGTGGGATGGGACGACCGTATGTATTTACGTCCACTGTTCTTCAACGAAGTAGACAAAACCGAAAACATGGTGCAGGTTCCCGGATATTAACCTCATTATTGTGTATGTATAATTTTTACAACCAACATTTATGAAAAAAAGAAACTTCATCACTACAATAATATGCTTGGGCTGGATGGTATTAGGTACCTCTTGTCACAACGAAGAAGATTTTGCCAATAAACCGAATCCCATCAAGCTGGAACAACTAAAAATAACTCCAGTGGCAGGTGGTTGCGACATTGCATGGACTCCCGATCCGGATGATAAAAATTTTGTATTTCTCAATGTCGAGTTCGTGGATCACGACAATCAGTTACGCCGCTATAATGTCAGCCGATACGGCAGTAGTCTGGTTACTCCCAACCAACCAGATACTGAAAACAGAAGGACCCCTGAAGTAATCATACAAATACGCGATTTGATAAATCAGACTTATCAGCTTAATTTCTATGCTTATAATAATGACAATCACCGAATCGGACTGGGAAATCTTTCTGTCACCCCTGAAGACTATACTGAAAATGCCCCCGATTCCATCTATGGAGTAAACATCACGACTTCAGGCAGACGCTATGTGGCTTTGGAATGGAATGAATTGCCCTTAAAAAGCAGTTCTACCCTTGACAAAATTTATTTTGAATTTGTGCAAGACGGAAAAGTAATGGAAACCAAAGAGTATGAGCCTGGTATACGCCACGATACTTTCCAGCTACAAAAAGCCGGCAACTACACCGTAAACTATGGAACCCGCTCTGTAAAAGGAAAAACATGGCAAAGAAGCTTGAATACCCCTATTGAAGTGATTGAATTTTTCACCATTCCTCTTTGGACAGCAGAAGAAAAAGCCGGATGGACTATTACGGGTACTTCAGTTGAAGAAAATGAGGGGCCTTATACCAAACTGATAGACGGAGACAAATCTACCTTCTGGTCTTCCAAATGGAGTGATGGCACCTTACCCTATGAGCTGATCATCACACTCGACAGAATAATTAATGTAGGAGGAGTCATGATGCAACAACGGCAAAACTGTTCTGAAGGTTATCACCGTTGCGTAAAGGATTTTGAAATTTATTTCAAAGAAAACGAAAGTGACGAATGGAAAGCTGAAGCAGACTTTAAAGGAAGTTTTGCCGACAATTCACAAGGTGACCACCTGGAACGGCAAGATTTTAACTTCAGTCAGACATTCACAGCTAAATTCGTGAAAATCAAGTTCACCAAAGCCATGTTTACAAACGGAGACGGCATAGACGGAAACGGATACAACATTGCCATGGCTGAATTTGGATTACTCGAAGTCATTTCAGAAGAATAAAGCCTCACACATCTTCCAAGAAGGGTGTTACAACACACCCTTCTTGTTTTCAAAGTATGACAATCCAGACTTATCTGTATAACTTTTTATCCTTAACACCATGAAATACCTGAATCATTCGATTTTTTATTTTCTACTGTTACTTTTGTTTTACTCATGTAAACAAGAAAAAATAGCTACAGAAGCCCCTTATTTACGTATTCCGGAAAGCGGAAAAATCCTACAGTTTGGTAAAGACATGCTTCTGGACCAGCTCATCAGCATTGAAACCAATATTGAGGACCTGAGTGTTTCTGCCGACCAGGACTGGTGCACCATTACTACCATCAGCAGCAATATCCAGAAACTGTTATTACAACTGACTGAAAACAAAGAGCGGGGAGTGCGTAAAGCCCTTGTCACACTGACGGGATCCGGGCAACAGGCACAGTTTACAATAGAACAACTGGGCACCGATCCGGCTCTCCTCATCAACCGGGAAGAAATTACCATGCGTTCTTCCGCCTCGCAAGAAACATTCTCTATTACAACCAATCTGGAAGAAAGTGAATATGACATCATACTTCCCGAAAACATAGAATGGATAACTATTGCCCTCAAAGCACCGGATTCCCGTTCTATGGTTACCCGCGAGTATGAGTTAAGCGTATCTTCTAATCCAAGCACAGAAAAACGTGAAGCTGACGTCACATTCCGTTCCAAAGCAGAAGCAGGAAAAGAGGTTTCAGCAAGCTTGCATATCTCTCAAGAGGGCGCTTCCGTGGCCGATGTGGAAGTAGAAGGAGACATAAAAGTCAGACCGGTTGGCGGAGTAGCCAGCCAGTACCAGCCAGGGCAAGGAATTGAAAATTCTTTCGATGGAGTATTTGATAAAAACAAACCTTATCACTCCCCATGGGGAAATGGCACACAACTTCCCGTTACACTGGAATATTTCTTCGAAGGAACAGAAGCCATGGACTATTTCATTTATCACCCCAACGGCGGAAACGGAGATTTCGGCGAATTCACTTTATACGTAGCCGATAAAGGAAGCGACACCTACAGAGAACTTGGGAACTACAACTTCTACCAAAGTGCAACCATGAAATGCATTTATTTCGACCAGCGGCTGGAAGGTGTCAAGAAAATCAAATTCGAGGTAAAATCCGGGAACGGCGGTTTTGTCAGTTGCCAGGAAATGGAATTCTTCCGCTCAAAAGGAGAAACCGAACTGGAGCGCAACCTGCTTGCCGTATTCACAGACCTGACCTGCTGTGAAGTGAAAGAAGAAGCCACCGACAAAGACATAGCACGTCTGCCAGGCGTATTCGCTTCATTGGCACAAACACTACGTAAAGGCAGCTACAATGAATGGGAAAAGAAATTCCGTATCCAGGACTATGCTCCCTACAGCAATGCCGACGTATGGGCTGAGAAACTGGCCATCAAGCCTTACAGCGCACTCAACAACATTACCGGAATCTATGTCAACAGTGGAGACGAAGTGATATTCTGTGTAGGAGAGACTCATAACCAGAATATAGCCGTGCAATGTATTGGAGAAGAAATAAACAATGAAGGAAAAGCACAGACTGCCGTTTCGGGAGAATCATATCTATTGAAAAAGGGAATCAACAAATGCCGGTTTACACAATCAGGCATGTTGTTTGTCATTTATACCGCCGATTTAGCCAACAATCCGGCTCCCATCCGTATCCATGTTCTCCCGGGAAGTGGCCATGTAAGCGGCTACTGGGATCTTGTTACAGACAAAACTGATGAAATATATAAAGACCTGCTAAGCAGAGCCACATACAAATACTTCGGAGTAAGAGGAAAAGACATCATGTTCTACTTCCACACCCAGAGATTGAGAGAATTTGTTCCTGACCAGATTCTTTCCGCCATCACCCTCTGGGACAATATCATCGGCTGGGAACTCGAATTGATGGGAATCGAAGACGTCCGTCCGTCGCAGTTCAACAACAAAATCATGGCTATTTCTCCTGAATACGGATATATGTGGGCTTCTCCCTATCGTATCGGATTTGTAGACAATTATCTGGGTAACATCCTGCTGAAAGAAAAAGTAATGGAAAGAGAAGACAACGCATGGGGACCGGCACATGAAATAGGCCACCTTCACCAGGCTGCCATCAACTGGCCGGGTTCCAGTGAATCGTCGAACAACCTGTTCTCCAACTATATCATTTATAATCTGGGCAAATACAAATCAAGAGGAATGGGGCTGTGCAAGGTTGCACAATCCATCTATGGAAAAGACGAAGCATGGTATAACATGTCCACCGGCCTGCCCAAAGAAGATCAGGGTAAAGGAAATGAAGACACGGAAGTCCACATGCGCATGAACTGGCAGCTATGGATTTACTTCCACCGTCTGGGCTACAAAAAAGATTTCTGGCAACAACTTTTCAAAGCATTGCGTAATGAACCGGTGCCGGAATCAAATCCAGGAAAGAAGCAGATGCTGTTCGCCAGAAAAGCCGCAGAGGTGGCACACATGAACCTGACCGATTTCTTTGAAATGTGGGGATTCTTCAAGCCTGTAGATTCACAAATCAATCAATACGGGACTTTCCAGTATACAGTTACAGAAGCCATGATTAAGGAAGTAAAAGACTATATGGCTACACTTCCTGCCCCCACACATGCCTTCCAGTACATCGAAGACCGGAAGAAAACAGAATTTGAAGCATCAGACTACCGTTCATGGCAGGTTGGCGATGTCGGCTATATGGACCAATTCAAGGCAGGAGCTTCCACCTCCCTTGCCCATCCTACTTACACGGAAAGCCGCGGAACAGACAAGGAAGGAACTTCCTGTAAGGTCTTCCAGCTTACCGGTGCAGAAAATGCCGTAGCATTTGAATGGAGAAAAGATTCAGATAAAGGAAAAATTGTGTACTTTGGCAACTCTTTTGAATTCTATGTTCCTGAAACCGTATCCCTGGAAGGGGCAAAGCTATTCGCCGTTTCCGCCACAGGCCAGCGCGTAGAAATCACCAAACAATAAACAAAGAAATAAACAGATTATGAAACTTACATGGATTTTATTCCTGTCCCTGCTTGGCTTCTGCATTTCAGCAGAAGCCAAAACACGGGTGTATCCCGTTAAGAATTACGGAATGCACGCGAATACACAGACAGACTGTACTCCTCTACTTAACAAGTTACTCACTCAAATCAAGAAAGAAGCTCATCCATCCGATAAAATTGTCCTTTGCTTCGAGCCCGGAAGATATGACTTTCATTCATCGGAGGCTCCCGAGAAGGAGTATTATGTGTCCAATCATGACCAGAACCAGCCCAAGAAAGTGGCTATCCCCCTAGAAGAATGGAACAACCTGACCTTGGAAGGGAACAGCGCTTCATTGGTATTCCACGGGAGGATGATTCCTCTGGCCTTGCTGAATTCCCGGAAATGCACTTTCAAAAACTTCAGCATCGATTTTGAAAATCCTCAGATTGCACAAATACAAGTCGTAGAGAATTTTCCGGAAAAAGGACTGACCGTAAAAGTCGCACCTTGGGTAAACTACCGTATTACCAATGATTCAGTATTCGAGACGTACGGAGAAGGATGGGAAGCCCGTCAAACTACAGGCATCGCCTTTGAAGAAGGCACCCGCCACGTGATGTACAACACGGGAGACCTGTTCTATTCCACCAAAGGTGTCACGGAAACAGCTCCACGCACATTGAATTTTCCCCAGTGGAAAGACAACCGCCTCCAGCCGGGTACCGTCATTGCCATGCGTACCTGGTACCGCCCGACACCCGGAATCTTCCTGCACCACAATATCTCAACCTCCCTGGTGAATGTAAAAGTACACTATGCAGAAGGCATGGGACTACTGGCTCAGCTATGCACTGACATTGAAATGGACGGATTCGGAGTCTGCTTAAAAGGCAAGGAAGACCCCCGATATTTCACCACACAGGCCGATGCAACCCATTTCTCACAATGCAAGGGGAAAATCAGTTCCCGAAACGGATTGTATGAAGGCATGATGGACGATGCCATCAACGTGCACGGCATCTACCTGCGAATCAAAGAGAGAAAAGACCCTCATACCCTGATTGCCGGTTACGAACATTCACAGGCCTGGGGATTCAAATGGGGAGACAAGGGAGACAAAGTACAGTTTATCCGTTCCAGTACCATGGAAATCACAGACGGACAAAACGAAATCACGTCCATCACCCCGGTTGACAAACACACGCCACACGGAGCGAAACTTTTTGAAATCAAATTCAAGAATCCCCTTTGCGACAGCATCAATGAAGACTGTGGAATAGAGAACCTGAACTGGACTCCAGAAGTCTATTTTGCTGGAAACACCATCCGTAACAACCGTGCCCGAGGCTCCTTGTTCAGTACCCCGAAAAAAACTATCGTAGAAGACAACCTGTTCGACCATACATCAGGTACTGCCATCCTCTTATGCGGCGACTGCAACGGATGGTATGAAACCGGAGCCTGCCGCGACGTGACCATCCGCAGAAACCGCTTCATAAATGCGTTGACCAGCCAGTACCAGTTTACCAACGCCATCATTTCCATCTACCCGGAAATACCCGACCTGAACGGACAAAAGAAATACTTCCACGGTGGAAAGAAAGATGCCATCAAAATTACTGACAATTTGTTTGACACCTTTGACATTCCAGTACTCTATGCCAAGTCTGTCGACGGATTACTTTTTAAAGACAACACTATCCGGACAAACGATTCATATCCCCCCTTCCACTGGAACAAAAAAAGATTCTGGCTGGAACGTGTCGTAAATGAGGACATACGGTAAAAAGTAACTATATATGCTTCCTACGGGAACAAAACAGACAGGAAAGCCACCATCAATAAGGCTTCCTGTCTGTATTTCGACAAGGAAGAATCCTTAAATATCGCCCGCAACCGCTGTACAGACTTATACAATGAGTTCATGGATGACTGCGGATTAATATCCAATATTTCCGCAATCTCCTTATGAGAAAGTCCTTTCACATAAAACAAATACAGAATCTGCTTCTGCTGGGGAGGCAGTGCGTTAATATGCTTCAGCAAAAGCCGATATTGTTTTACCTCTTCATCGTCCCTCGAAAAGAAAAAACTTTCAAACGCCTCCGTATCCTCCGGCAACATAAATTCCATCTCATCCACCGACACATTCTCATAGGCCGTAGCATGATGGTCATACACCATATTACGCATCGCACGAAGAAGATAAACCTTTATATCTGAAATATCCTGAAGAGTGGAGCGCTTACAAAGCCTGATAAAAATTTCCTGAATGAAATCCTGAATCAATACTGGATTGGCCATAAATTTCAGACCATAATTGTATAATAAGTTATAATTGCTCTTATACACCTCCTCCAATATCCTCAAAAACTCTTTTTCATGCTCCCGGGATTTCATAATATCTTTTTTGACAGATAGTCTCAACTTCTCTGTTCAGGTTTTCTATTCGGTTTTTATTCATAAAATAGGATTCTACAAAAGTAATCATTTTTCTAAGATAAGAAATACCTGCACATGAAAAACTCCTCCCACCCTCGATAAAACTAAGAGTGAAAGGAGTTTCAGAAACAATCCGTACCTACTGGAAAACGGTTAGCGGTCAACAACAAAGTTATAGATACCCGACAGTAATTCCAACTGAATCATTCCACCCTGACGTGCCACACTTTTTATTCCATTTTCACCAGCTTGTAAAGAACGCCCTCCCTCGGTTATTCGGTCTTCCGAAGCCACAGGAAGACAAAGCGTCGCACTGGTATTAGCCGGTACAGTGAACGAATACTTGGTTTCTCTATCTCCAACTTCCCATGCACTTTCTATACGTCCATACAGCGAATCATAATATCCTCTGGCAAAAGTCATCTTTCCTGTAGGGTCTACCTTTGGACAAAGCACAAAATGCTTGAATCCCGGATGCTTCTCATCCCGCATAATACCCAGTGAATAGGCATACATCCATGCCCCGACGGCTCCAAAGGAATAATGGTTAAACGAGTTCATCCGGTTGTTCTCGCCAAATCCATCGACATGCGTATACGAGTTCAGGCGTTCCCAAATGGTCGTAGCTCCCTGCTCCACAGAATACAGCCACGAAGGATAAGTAGTCTGTTGCAGCAAATTGTACGCCACCTCATCATATCCATTGTCCGAAAGTGCCTTGTTAATCCATGCCGTACCGATAAATCCCGTCATCAGCGAATAAGCCGGATAAGTCTTTCCATCGTCTGCCACATTCTCCCGCTGCACCGTATGCGCCAGATTAGCTGCAAACCGCTCTTTCCATTCCGGATTCACAATGCCGAAAGACAATGGAAGCACGTACGAGGTTTGTATATCCACCAGTTTTCCCTTTTCCGGACCGTTCGCCCCGGAAGAAATCGTTTTCGCTGTCTGCGGGTCGATATATGTACAGTTGAAGAACGCCTTACGTTCGTCATACAACTTCCCAAACTTTTCCGCATCCTCCTTTTTACCTAAAATCTGAGCCACTTTTTTCATAATGTCCAAATCATAAAGGAAGTATGCTTCCCACATCAGTGTTTTGTCATTCTTGTTGTCCTCCGGTCCCAGCCAGTCACCCAAGTTTCCCCAGACCTTCTCCTGTTCCAGTACGCCCGTCTCCGAATTGATATTCCTGGTCCGTACATAATCCACATAACGGCACATCGCCTCATAGTGCTCTGCCAACAAGCTCTTATCACCATATTGCTGATACACTTCCCACGGCACTGTAATACCTGCACTACCCCACAGCAAGCCACCAAATCCGCCACCTAGAGGAGCCACATCCGGGAAACGGCCATCCTCACGCTGTACGTCCCTCATGGCACACAAATAACGACGCAAGAACTGCGGTACATCTGCCAGGTAAGTGACCGTGCGGGAGAATACCGATATATCACCCGCCCATCCCAAACGCTCGTTACGCTGCGGACAGTCGGTCGGGATAGAGAAGAAATTGGCATAAGTAGACCACAAAATATTGTGCCACAACTGATTAACCTTCTTATTAGACGTTTCATACTTGGATGCCAGTCCGTCAATCGAACTTAACACCACTCCTTTCACATCCTCCAGCGGCAAAGCTTTGTCTATGCCCGTAATCTCAATGAAGCGGTATCCATGATAGGTAAATCGCGGGGCAATCGTTTCATTTCCTCCTTTCGTGATATATTTATCCTGCGCCATGGCTGCACGAATATTTTCCAGCATAATCATTCCCTCGTTTCCGGCATAACGCGGCAGGTCGGGATATTTCACCTCGGCATAACGCAGATTGATTTCCTGTCCTGCCTTGATTCCCTTGAGCGTGATTTCTGGCACTCCTACCATATTCTGCCCCATGTCGTACACAAAGATGCCCGGACGAACCTCTTCTACCGATTGTGCCGTAAGTTTCTGAATGGCCTTTACCGTCTGACCGTATTGAGCTACCAAATGGAAATTAGAATAATCATCGACTTTAGGCATTGTTCCTCCACCTAACCGACTGATATGGCCTTCCAGCGAAACTTCTACCGCTTTCTTCCAGGCCGAATCATCATATCCCGCTTTCGTCCATCCTTCAATCGCTTTTTCTCTCAAGGCATCATATACCTCTCCCTGAAAGAAACTGCCATATACCACAGGCCCCTG
>OGNL01000701.1_pt1 | contig 13324 bp, 10 predicted proteins | sample 1573471 | NCBI WGS metagenome assembly OGNL01 (sample SAMEA2582001, study PRJEB24529) | metagenome | biome: Human gut stool | place: China | collected 2011 | reverse complement strand
GTCACCAGGTCGCGTGCCTCCTTGAATTTCGCGTAGTTGGGGCCGAATGCCACCGGAAGCCCGAATGTCGCCGCTTCGAGCGTGTTGTGTATCCCCACGCCGAACCCGCCGCCGATATAGGCAATCTCTCCATAGCGATAGATGGAGGAAAGCAGACCGAAGCAGTCTATTATCAGGCAATCCGCCTTACGGACATTCTTTTCGTCGGCACGGGTATAACGCACATACGGACGCTTCAGCTTACGGATTATCTCTACCAAATGATTTTCGTCGATTACATGCGGAGCGATAATCAGCTTTACTTCCGGATGCTGATTAAAATATTCGATAAACAAATCCTCGTCGGGCTGCCAGGAACTTCCGGCAACAAAAGTCATCGTATTGTTCTTGAACAACTCAACCAAAGGCAAGTCTTTAGCCTCTTCCCGAATTTGAAGCACGCGGTCAAAACGGGTATCCCCCACCACAGTCACCCGGTTGATGCCAATCTTCGCCAGATAACGCTTGGAGCGCTCGTTCTGCACGAAGATGTGGTCGAAGTTGCGCAGCACGTTCCTATACGTACCGCCGTACCATTTAAAGAAAATCTGCCCGCGGCGAAAGATGGAAGACACGCTATAAACGGGGATGCGGCGCTTATGCAACTCATCCAGATAGTTCTTCCAAAACTCATACTTGATAAAAAACGCCATGCAGGGATTCACCAGGTCAAGAAACTTCCTCACATTGCGCGGTTTGTCGAAAGGCAGATAACACACGATATCCGCCCCCCGGTAGTTCTTGCGCACTTCATAACCCGACGGCGAAAAGAATGTCAGCAAAATACGATAATCCGGATATTTGGCACGTATCTTCTCAATCAGCGGGCGTCCCTGTTCAAACTCTCCCAAAGAGGCAGCGTGAAACCAGATATAACGCGCATCCTTCTCCAGCTGCTGCCGAAGAAGTTCGTACACTACCCAGTGCCCCTTCATCATCTTCCGCGGTTTACGGCTGAAAGGAGCCACCAGGTGCACCGCAATATCATAGAGTATTATTGCTAAATTATAAAACATACTTTTCTCCGCTTCAACTTATTTCAGAACGTCGATGGCACGCTGTATGCGGGCAAGCGTCTCTTCTTTGCCCAACAATGCGGTAATATCGAACATATGCGGCCCTTTACACTCTCCTACCACAGCCAGCCGGAAAGCATTCATCACATTACCCATGTGATATCCTTTCTCCGTAATCCAGCCGATAACTACATCTTCCGACGGTTTAGAGGAGAAATCCCCAATGCCCCGAAGCACTTCCATCAATTCCGTCATGATGCGCGGAGTATCTTCCGACCAACGTTTCTTCACATCCTTCTCGGCATACTGCTCAGGAGCAACAAAGAAGAAACGTGCCTGATCCCACAGTTCCTTCACGAAGTTGACGCGGCCCTTTACCAGGGAGACTACCGTAGTAAGGAACGCATCGCTGTATGCACCAAGGTCTACACCGTGCTCTTTCAGTACCGGCTTGAAAAGTTCCGCAAGCTCCTCGTCCGATTTCTGAAGAATATATTCATGGTTAAACCAGATACCTTTCTTATAGTCGAACTTAGCGCCCGATTTGCTGCAATGACTCAGATTGAACAGTTTTACAAGTTCATCCATCGACATCAGTTCCTGGTCGTTACCCGGGTTCCAGCCCAGCAAGGCAAGGAAATTGATGACAGCTTCCGGCAGATAGCCCGATTCGCGATAGCCCGAAGACACTTCGCCCGACTTGGGGTCGTGCCATTCCAGCGGAAATACCGGGAAGCCCAGACGGTCGCCGTCGCGCTTGCTGAGCTTACCGTTACCTTCGGGCTTCAGCAACAGCGGCAGGTGTGCGAACGCCGGCATCGTATCTTCCCAACCGAAAGCACGGTACAGCAGCACATGCAGCGGAGCGGAAGGCAGCCACTCTTCACCGCGGATAACGTGGGAAACTTCCATCAAATGGTCATCCACAATATTTGCCAGGTGATAAGTAGGCAGTTCGTCCGCCGATTTATAAAGCACCTTATCGTCAAGGATAGACGAGTTTATCACGACCTCGCCACGTATCAAGTCGTTCACATGCACATCTTCGTCCGGCTCTATCTTGAAACGGACCACATACTGCCTGCCTTCGGCAATCAGCGCGTCCACTTCCTCTTTGGGCATCGTCAGCGAATTGCGCATCTGCATGCGCGTAGAAGCGTCGTACTGAAAATTGGCAATCTCCGCACGCTTGGCTTCCAGCTCCTGCGGAGTATCGAAAGCGATATATGCCTTGCCGGCATCCAGCAACACCTGTACATACTTCTTGTATATGTCGCGGCGTTCGGACTGACGGTACGGACCATGTTCTCCACCAAAGCTGACACCCTCGTCAAAAGGAATGCCCAACCACTTGAAAGACTCCAATATATATTCTTCCGCTCCCGGCACAAACCGGTTGGAATCGGTATCCTCAATGCGGAAAATCAAATCTCCTCCATGCTGACGGGCAAAGAGATAATTATACAAGGCAGTGCGCACACCACCGATGTGCAACGCCCCCGTAGGACTCGGGGCAAAACGGACTCTGACTTTTCTTTCTGTCATAATCTATCTTACTTATAACTAAATTAGACGGCAAAATTAAACCTTTTTTTCCATACTATTGTTTTTTTTTGTACTTTTCGCAAAAATTTCAACCGATATGAACTATTTCAAAGGTAAAAACAAAGAGTTCTCGTTCAGAGATTTGATATATAAGGCACTTATTTTTATAGGTACGGTGGGAGTTATTGTCTATTTCCTGCCGAGAGACGGTAAGTTTAATTACCAGTTTGACATTGACAAACCCTGGAAGTACGGGCAACTGATGGCTACCTTCGACTTCCCCATTTACAAAGACGACCAAGTCGTAAAAAAAGAACAAGACAGCATCCTGGCCGCTTTCCAACCCTATTTCCAATTGGACAAGAGCACCGGGAAAGAGGCGCTCAAGAAACTTAAGAACGACTATCAGACTCATCTGCGCGACATTCTGCCCTCTTCCGATTACATCCGCCATATCGAAAAAATACTATCCGAGGTGTACCGGGCGGGCATCCTTTCCACTGAAGAACTTGCCCGGCTGCACAAAGACAGCACATCTGCCGTCATGGTGGTAGACGACAAGCTTGCCAACCAACGGAGCATCGACAAACTCTACTCCGTAAAGCAGGCATATGCCTACCTGCTTACGGCCGACACCATACACTATCGCCCGAACATACTCCGGCAGTGTTCCCTCAACGAATACCTCTCTCCCAACCTCACCTACGATGCCCGGCGGACAGAGACCGCCAAGGAAGAAATCCTCGACAACTATTCATGGGCAAACGGCATCGTACTGAGCGGGCAGAAAATCATCGACCGCGGCGAGATAGTGAGCCGGGAAACCTACAACATCCTCGAAAGCCTGCGCAAAGAGTCCATCCAGCGCAGCGAGTCCATCGGGCAGAAACAACTGATGCTGGCAGGACAGATTCTGTACGTCGGCATCTTCATATTGTGCTTCATGCTTTATCTCGACCTCTTCCGCAAAGATTATTACAACCGCAAAGGCAACCTCGCGCTGCTTTTCACCCTTATCATGTTCTATTGTGTGGTAACGGCCGTTATGGTAACAAACAATATATTCAACGTATACATCATTCCCTATGCCATGCTGCCCGTCATTATCCGCGTGTTTCTCGACTCACGGACAGCCTTTCTCACACAGGTCGTCACAATACTGATTTGTTCCATCTGCCTGCGCTATCCGCACGAGTTCATCCTGCTGCAACTAACGGCAGGTTTGGTTGCAATTTTCAGTTTGAGAGAATTATCGCAACGCTCGCAGTTGTTCCGCACGGCCATCCTGGTGATTCTGACTTATGCAGCCGTTTATTTCGCTTTTGAACTGATAACGGAAAACGACCTTTCCAAACTGAACGGCAGTATGTACACCTACTTCGTGATAAACGGCGTGTTGCTGCTTTTCACGTATCCGTTGCTTTTCCTGGTGGAAAAGACCTTCGGCTTCACTTCGAATGTTACTTTGGTGGAATTGTCCAACATCAACAACAGTTTGCTGCGGCGCATGTCGGAAACCGTACCCGGCACATTCCAGCATTCCATGCAGGTAGCCAACCTCGCAGCCGAAGCAGCCAACCGCATCGGCGCAAACAGCCAGTTGGTGCGTACAGGCGCTTTATACCATGACATCGGCAAAATGGAGAATCCGGCATTCTTTACCGAAAACCAGTCGGGCGGTGTCAATCCGCACAAGAATCTCGGTTACGAACAGAGTGCGCAAGTCGTCATCGGACATGTAACGGACGGATTGAAACTGGCCGAGAAGAACAACCTGCCTAAAGTCATCAAGGATTTCATTACTACTCACCACGGTAGGGGAAAGACAAAATACTTCTACATATCCTGGAAAAACGAGCATCCCGGCGAGGAACCCGACAACGAGTCATTCACCTATCCCGGTCCCAACCCTTTCAGCAAGGAGCAAGCCATCCTGATGATGGCGGATTCCGTAGAGGCAGCCTCGCGCAGCCTGCCCGAATATACGGAAGAGAGCATCAGCAACCTGGTAGACAAGATTATCGATTCGCAGGTGGAGGAAGGTTATTTCAGGGAGTGCCCCGTCACGTTCAAGGACATAGCAACGGTAAAAGCCGTTTTCAAAGAAAAATTGAAAACCATCTACCACACCCGCATCAGTTACCCGGAACTTAAAAAGCAAGACCTATGAAAATCAGTACCAAAGAACAGCAAAGAGCGGAATTTCTGTTGCAAAGCCAACGGATTCAACTGCATCAGATTGAAAGTTTCAGTTTCATGGAACGATACCCCCGGCAGGCGCATAAGGGTGTCCCGGCAGAAAAAGCCAAATACGGCCCCGGAATATTCGTTTTCCACCTAAAGGAAAAGCAGGATAAGGTAATATACATGCCTCCCTTCAGGCATCCTTCATCACTCGTCCGCTTTCTGGTGTCGCAAGGAGTGCCTTTTGCCAACTATGTTCCGCGCGAACGGAGCGTGGGAACCCTCCCGGAGGAAACTTACCGGCGTCCCTCGCTGTATATGTTTTGGTTCTTCATATTATTCCTCATGTTCCTGATATTGGGTTACTATTCCGTTGGCATCGATGCATGGTGGGGATTCATTCCGGCCATCCTGTCCTTCGGACTGAGCCTTTTCTTCATTTGCATGCTGATGACCCGGTTCTGCTACCTGACGCTGGACAACGAGAACCTCACCGTACACAGTGCAGGCAGGACAATCCGCTATCCGTATACAGACCTGCGCAAGGTCAACTTCGATTTTGCCCGGGAGCAGACTTTCACCCACGTCATGGAATTGCTCGACAAGGACTACCGCTACCGTCTTTTCTACATCGGCCGGGTTTCAAGGAAGAAGCTGAATGAGATTGCCGAACGGTTGCAGCAGGCCGGAGTGGATGCAACGTGCAGCCTCAACGACAACAAGCGTTTTTATCATGACAACAGGCATTGAGCGGTGATTATTCGCCAACCGCTCCGAGCAATCCTGCACAGGCGTCTTCCAATATATCGAGTACGTATTCAAACCCCTCGGCTCCGCCATAATAAGGGTCGGGCACGTAATCGGCATGGGCAAACTTAGTACAGTATTCCGTCATGCGATGTATCTTTCCGCATGCTTCCACAGAAGGGGCACGCTCTTTCAAATCATCAATATTACGGTCATCCATTCCGATAATCAAATCGAACTCATAGAAATCATCCGTACGTACCGGACGGGAACGGTGCGTCAGGTTGTAACCCCGACGGGCGGCATGGGCACGCATCCTGCTGTCGGGCAGCTCTCCCTGATGATAGGAAAGAATACCTGCCGAGTCAATAACGAACTCATCTTCACGCCCTGCCTCTTCTACCAAATGCCTCATCACCCCTTCCGCCGAAGAAGAACGGCAAATGTTGCCCAGGCAAACAAACAATATCTTTTTCTTCTCTTTCATACTCAAACACATATTAAACATTCCGCAACCCGCACTACGGCCATCTACATCGGGTCTACATCATAATATACAATCAGCGACTTGAAACGGTCTTCCATTATCATCTCCTTCTGTACCTGCAACAACAATTCGCGGACACGCGCCATAGGAGCTTTGGTTTCAATCTTCACTACAATTTTGCGGATAAACAGCGTCTGCACACGTGCCACCGGCGGTTTATCCGGCCCTAACACCCGATTGCCGAAGATGGCACGCAGCTTGCCCGCCATAGTCTGCGCCATCAAATCAAGCAGGGCCTCATTGCGGTTCTTCAGATACACATATATGAGGCGATAATAAGGGGGATAATGAAACATCTGCCGCTCGGCAAGCTGTCCGTCGACCATGCCTTCGTAGTCGTTGGCAATTACCTGAGGGATGATAGGATGCTCAATGCTCTTGGTCTGCAACACTACCCTGCCCCTTTTATTCTTCCGTCCGGCACGCCCTGCCACCTGCGCCATCAACTGGAAAGCACGCTCATAGGCACGAAAATCCGGATAGTTCAGCATCGTATCCGCATTCAGAATGCCTACCACGCTTACGTGGTCGAAGTCCAGCCCTTTGGAAACCATTTGCGTACCGATAAGAATATCCGTCTTTCCCTGTTCAAAATCGGCGATGATACGCTCGTAGGCCGCGCGTGTGCGGGTGGTATCCAGGTCCATACGGGCAACGGTCGCTTCGGGAAACAGGAGTTTGACGTCGTCCTCTATCTTTTCCGTACCGAAACCGCGGTTGCGCAAGTCCGTTCCTTCGCAAGCGGGACAGATGCGGGGCAGTTGATAGGTATATCCGCAATAGTGGCAGGTCAGTTGGTTCAGTCCTTTGTGATAGGTCAGGCTGACATCGCAGTTCTTACATTTGGGAACCCACCCGCACGTATGGCATTCTATCATCGGGGCAAACCCTCTGCGGTTCTGAAACAGAATGACCTGTTCTTTCCGCTCCAGTGCCTCGCGGACATATTGCAGCAACAAAGGGGAAAACGGCCCGTTCATCCGCTTCTTGCGCTGCAACTCCTTGATGTCTACCGGAATAATCTCCGGCAACTGTATCTCCTTGTACCTCTCCTTCAGCTCCACCAGCCCGTACTTTCCGGACATGGCGTTGTGCCAGGTTTCTATGGAAGGCGTCGCCGTGCCCAGCAGAGTCTTGGCGCCATACAGCGCAGCCAGCACAGTGGCGGCATTACGTGCATGGTAGCGGGGGGCGGGGTCCTGTTGCTTATATGTATTTTCGTGCTCCTCGTCCACGATAACCAGGCCCAGCTTGCGGAAGGGCAGGAACACGGAAGAACGCACTCCCAGAATGATGTCATATCCGCTGTCCGAAAGCTGTTTCTGCCAGATTTCCACCCGTTCGGCATCCGGAAACTTAGAGTGATAGATGCCCAGACGCGAACCGAACACCCGTTGCAGCCTTTCGGTAATCTGTGTGGTCAGGGCTATTTCCGGCAACAGATACAGCACCTGCTTCCCTTGCCGGATAACTTTTTCTATCAGATGGATGTAAATCTCCGTCTTTCCGCTGGACGTGACTCCATGCAGCAAACAGACATTTTTTGTCCGGAAACTTTCCACAATGCTGTCGTATGCCCGCTGCTGATGCTCGTTCAAAGGATTTAAAGGGAGGGTTGTCCGGGCAGCGGCTGCGTTCAGCCTGCCTATTTCCTGCTGGTATACCTCAAAGACCCCGCGTTCCACCAACCCGTTGAACACGGCAGGCGTAGCGGAAGTCCGCTGCAAAAGTTCCTTCTTGGTGACTTCTTTCGGCGTTGTACCCAAGCAGGCGGAAAGTTCGATGTACTTCATCAGCAAGTCCAACTGTTTGGGAGCGCGGCGCTGCAGTTCGTCAAAGAAGAAATGCAGACGGTGTTCGTTGCCTGCCGCTTCCGTCAGGCGTACGCGGGTCTCGGTCTTGGGCTTGTAGGTGCGCTTCAGTTCTTCTTTCACAAAGACCGCCTCTTTATCCAGCAAGGATTTAATTACGGACAGGATATTCCTGATGCCGCTCTCCTTCTCCAGTTTCGTAATGCACTGTTCCGGCTCCGCGGCAAGCAGGTCCAGTATCTTCTGTTCCTTTTCGGGCAGTTGCACATCCGATTCGAAATCAGGGTTATACTCCACGATGGTCTCGCTCTCCAGCTTCAGGCCTGAAGGAAGCGCCGCTTTATAGACATCGCCCCGGGTACAGAGATAATAATCCGCCAGCCAGTCCCAAAACCTGAACTGCTCGGGCAGCAGGATGGGATGCGCATCCAGCAGGGCACTCACTTCCTTTACCTCGTACCCGGCCGGTGCGGAATAGTGTATGTTCTGCACAATAGCCGTATAGTATTTCTTCCGTCCGAAAGGAACGACCACCCGGCAGCCAATCTGTACACTCCCCGCCATATCCTCCGGCAGCGAGTATGTAAAGCAGGCATGCAGGGGAAGGGGCAATATGACATCTACGAACTTTTCCATTGCAACGGCAAAGATAACGTAAAAAAACGGCGTTGCCAATCAAAATCGGCAACGCCATACAGAGATAATCCCGTTATATCTTTAGAACAGGTAAGCAGCGGAAATCTGCCAGGTCTTATTCTTTGTTCCGATAGCCTCACTGACAGTCTTCCAGGTGAACGAGTCGCCGCAAGGAATCGTATAGTTGAAACCTATCTGCAAATGCCGAACCAGTTTCACACCGGCTCCCACATTGATACCCACCTGCGCTTTCTTGCTTTCCAGCTTTCCAATTTCAAAATTCTTATCACCCTTGAAGTTGAAGAAGAAGTCCGGACCGGCCGCTACATAAATACCCAGCATACTGCCCAGACCGATGGAATATTTCAGATTGACAGGTATGTCCAGCCCCGATTGCTTCATATCAAGACCTTCCATCTTATCGCCTTTCTGAGAATACAGCAACGCACCGTCCACTCCCAGTCCTATAACGGGAATCGTTATTTCCGCCATAGGTCCGAAAAAGAATCCGGTAGAGTTGTCTTTCATTCCTTCGAACTTGAGTTTCGACAAGTTCACACCGCCTTTCACACCAAACTTAATCAACTGAGCTTGGGCAGGCATAGCCAATGCCATGCAGCATACAGCTATCATAAAAACACTAAAGAACTTTTTCATAATTCAATACGTTTAAATTTCGCGGACAAATATATGCAAATTATCCCTTAAAAAAACAACAAGCATTCCGAATTGTTCAAAATTAAAACAAGAGTTCCGGTGCGCCACCGATGGGAGACCTTCCCAATCTCCAGCCCGGAGCATTCCGTATGCCGGTGTTTTTCCACGACATTCCTTATGTATAAAGGAGAAATACCCTATACAAAAGCCTGCTATACTGCATTGTTTTCCTCGTCCTGCAACTGCGGGCTGTACGGCCCGCATATGGAAACCGTACGGCCCGCAACCGGCAACCGGAGAGCCCGCAGTTGGAAAACGAGGTTTTACATCCGGCTTTCCTACATTATACATGCTGTAAAACGACAAAACCAACGGGCAACGGTGCCATTAAACCGCAGAGTTTGGAACGCTCCGCCCTTGAAAAACAGAGGTTTTTAACCGCCGTTAACAAATTTCGCTTCACATAGGTTTTACTTCTGTGTATAAGCCTGTTACAATAAAAAAGAAGGATAAAAGTGACGACCGGAAGTGACGACAAACAATTGGTCAACACTCTCGTCACCGTTGTCAACACCCTCTCTATCCCCCTTCTGCAAAGGGATGGAACGCTACCGGTGACGAGTGACGAGAAAAAACGTGTTTTCTTTTTAGGAGATTACAAATGCAAGATAGGCATCGGAAAGCATAGATTGACTACCTTTGCAAAACATTATTCAAAAAAAACACATTTCTTTATTACGGAGTATGATAGAAATCAGGAAAACAGATATTGCAGAACTCGGCATCCTTATGGAGCTCTTTGAACAGGGAAAGCGCATCATGCGCAAAAGCGGAAACTTGAAGCAGTGGACCGGCGGCTATCCCGATGAAGAACTTGTAAAGAAGGACATCGAGAACGGAAACAGCTACGTATGCCTCGATGAAGAACGGAACATAGTAGGGACTTTCACCTTCATACAAGGGAACGACCCTACTTACGCCCGAATTTACGAAGGAGCCTGGAGTGACGATACGCGTCCCTACGGCGTCATCCACCGCCTGGCAAGCACGGAGCAAAGCAAAGGGGTGGCATCCGCCTGCCTGCAATGGTGCTACCGCCAGATTCCCAACCTACGGGCAGACACGCATCGCGACAACCATATCCTGCAACACATCCTCAAAAAGCACGGCTTCCAATATTGCGGCATCATATACCTGCTGAATGGAGACGAACGGCTGGCTTTCCAGAAGCTGTAGCAACGGCACACGCACCAAACTCATACGGGCCGGCTGCCGCCATACTTCTTCTTCAACACCTCCACGGTTGTTCCGGTGAAATACTCTTCCACGAAATCCCAACGCTGGCCGTCGGTCAGAGTATCCGTACCGAAGAAAAAGGAGAACAGCTCAATCTGCTCCTCGAAGATACGTTCGTTCGTGTCCAGTATAAGATTATGATATTCGTCGGAATCCGCCAACTGTTGCAGAAGTTCCGGGTTATCGAACCGTACATGCACGCAAGGCGTACCGCCTCCCTCGACGCTGAACGACAGGCAATCGAGCATGGAAAGAAGGTTGAGCAACATATTCAAATCGGAGAACGGAGTGCAATAGAACTGCAAGCGGTCGCCCCTGTTGCCTGCGATACGCTGGGCGAACAGCTTCTGATAACGGGACAGAAGCAGGTCGAAACCTTTGGTGACGGTAAACGAGAGTTCGTTCGAGTCTTTCTTCTTGACGCTGCTGATGTAACTTACGCTGCGCCCCTCCTCGGTGCGGCTTTCCAGCAACGAACCGATGAAACGTTTGGCCGACGGCACATCCATGCCGTGCTCGGCAAACACCGCACGCAACTCCTCTTCATCGAAACGGCCTTTCGACTTCAGCAAAGCTGTTTTCAGCATCGATACCAGGCTCTTGAACAAAGCATCCATGCGCTGGCGGATAACCGTTGCATCCTCTTTCAGCAACACCTCGTGCTTGCCCACCGAAACAGCACGTGAACCTTCCCACAACATGCCGCTGTTCAGTTTCTGCTTGAACTCCCTGTATCCCAACTCCGGAAAACGCTCTTCCCAAAGAGTGTCCAAACGGGCACGGTAGACTCCCTCTTCACCGTCCACCCCGGTAAGGTAGGCATGGAATTCGCGCGCAAAGGCATCGCCCGTCTTGTCCTGGATGTAACCCTCTGTCAACAGATTTTGCGGACTCACCTCCAGCAGACGTGTGCCGTAGCGTTGCTCCAAATCATCCTCCAGCCACAGCAGGGCCGTTTTGATAAGCTGCCCCAGCTCGGCCTCGTACTCCAGCTTATTCTTGGTACGCGGCAGCTTCACCACGAACTCAAAGTCGGATAGGGAAACAAGTATCTCTTCCTTCTTCCCTTTCATCCGATATACCTCCATGAGTTTCTTCAGGATAAGTTCCAGTTGGTCCTGCCCGATGTTGCCGGTCTGGTGCAGACGCTTCATGTAATAAAAGTCGCGTTCGTGATAATCGGTGGCGGCAATACCCTGCACATCCGCATCACGGGCGGCACGGCCTATTTCCTGAATGTAATCGACAAACGTGCTGGAAGGCGCCACGTGGTAAACACGGTCGATGTCGCTGATGTCCACTCCCATGCCGAAAGCTTTTGTAGCAACAATCATCCGCTTCGTGCCCTCTTTAAAGTCCCTGACGATGGCAGCCTTCTGCGCCTTGTCCTTCTTGCCGTAGTAGGAGGCCACCAGACGCCAGTCGGCAGGAGCCACCCAGGTCTTGATACGCATATCTATGCCACCGGCAAAAGGATAGTAAAGCAGTGCCTTATGCCCGTCGAGAAACTCTTCCACACGCCCGGATATGACGCGTTGCTTGCCTTTGTCATAAGTTTCTCCCTCTTCCAACGTGAGCCGGCGGATGTCAAAACCGATGTTCTTGCGCCTGACCGTACCTACATAAAGTATGCAAGGCTCCATTTGCAGGGAGCGGATGGTATCAAATACCATATCGTTGCCGCCTTTGGGGTTCCACACGGCAGTGGCGGTCAGGGCAAACAGGGGGAACGAATAACCGAGGTTCTGCTTCAATGCGCCCAAATAACGCCCCAGAAACCAATAGTCCACGCGGAACTCTTTGCCCCAGGTGGTTACCGTATGCGCCTCATCGACAACAACCATACCGATGCGGCGGTTGCCGATAAAATGTCTGATGTCGTAGGAGAGCAATAGCTCCGGCGAAAGATAGAACAAGTCGATTTCCCCCTCACGCACCGCCCGGTACACTTCCATCTTCTGCTCCGGCGAAAGGTCGGAAGACGCATATGCCACACGTTCATACCCTACGTCCTGCAAGCCTTCCACCTGGTCCACTATCAGCGCTTTCAAAGGAGAGACAACGATAGTTAGCAGGTTATATTCTTTCCCCAGATAGATGGCGGGAAGTTGGAATAAGAGAGACTTTCCCGCACCGGTCGGAGCAGTCAGCAGGATATTGTCGGGCTGTTCGCCGCCTTTGTACGCCTTTTCCGCTTCCCGGATTACATTTTCAACCAGTTGTCCCTGAGAGATACAGAGAGTATCCCTGTTTTTAAACAAATCATCGTAAATTTCGAGATTGCGGAACCCGTCGTAACCATAGGTCTCTTTCAGCAGTTCCGTTACACTTTGCCGGCACTCCCCGGGCAAGTGGCGTTCTTTCAATACGGGCAAGCGGTGTGCCTCTCCTGTTTGTGTCATCATTAATATAATGGGGGATTAAAAAGAAAAAAAGATAGTATCCCGGCCATAGTAAAGGCCTTCGTACTACCTCTTTCTATAATTTGTATATCCGTAAGCCGACGGATGAAATTCAATCAAAGCGCATCAATACTCCTCTTCGTTGAAGAAGAAATCTTCTTTGCTGGGATAATCAGGCCAAATATCTTCAATACTTTCATAAATCTCGCCTTCATCTTCCATTTCCTGCAGGTTCTCAATAACCTCAAGCGGAGCACCCGAACGCATGGCATAATCAATCAATTCGTCCTTAGTTGCCGGCCAAGGGGCATCTTCCAATTTAGATGCCAATTCCAATGTCCAATACATAGTTTCTAAGTATTAAAATTGTGAGTAGTAATTCCTTTCTTTATTTTTCGGCAAAAGTATAACAATTTATTTCACTTGCAACTATTATTCCAAAAT
>OGNL01000691.1_pt1 | contig 13423 bp, 7 predicted proteins | sample 1573471 | NCBI WGS metagenome assembly OGNL01 (sample SAMEA2582001, study PRJEB24529) | metagenome | biome: Human gut stool | place: China | collected 2011 | reverse complement strand
CTTTTAAAAGATGGAAATGAAACAGAACTTTATCGTAAAGAGCAGATGTTACTCGGACAAAGTTTTCAGATGAACGAAACATTTTCCATTCCTCTTCCGAAAAACGCTGAAATAGGAGACTTCAAAGTGGAAATGATTTTGGAAAACAGCCGTAACGGAAAGGCCATACAAAGTTTTGATTTAACCTCATTACAAGTTCCGACTTTCAACAAATTGTATCTCTTATTGGGCAATAAGTCTGTTGTCGAGTTATTGCCTAACGGAGATGTATTTGAGGTTGAAGAAACTTTTCCTGCCAACGTAAAGGGCATTATCTCTCCTACCCCTGCCAACACAGGGCTATACTGGGGTACAAGTAACGGAGAAATTCAAACAATGGCAAAAGACTCCATTCTAATAGGCGGCGACATTGAAGCCTCTTGCAAAATTACATTTAACCCCAAGACATTTGAACTAACTTTCGGTGACAGACATGGTTGGACAGCTCTCCCTGCTACAGATAGTTATTATATCCTCGGTACAATTTCTGGCCATTGGCAAGATGGAGAAATCAAAGAGGAAAAAACCAAAATGCGTATGCAAGGATATGAAAGCGGAAATTTACGCTACTACACTTGGTTCCCGCCTGAAGGTGAAGAGGTAGAAACCGGAATGTGGGGTTCCACTGCTGCAGGAACTTTCCAGCTGAAGAAAGCCGGAGAAGACAGATTTGTATTATGGGACGGAAATCAAATTGCAAGCGGTTCTGCATACGATGCCAGTAAGAGTTTCCCGGTTACTGCGGGTGGTGCCTTTGAGATTCGTGTTTATTTCGAAGAAGATGAATGCACTAAAGTTACTGTTATGAGTAACGAACGGACTCTTGAGTTCACCAATGAGCAAGTAAAAGCAAACGGTGTAGTCATGAGTAACGGAATAGACTTTGCCGGGGCACAATTACAATTAAAGAGTGGAACAAATTATATCTATGAAGGTGAAGTGGAATTAACCAAAGGAGAATCTATAACATCTAACACTGTAGATTTATCGCTTTGTACTCCGAATAAAGATCTATTTGCAGGTGGCGGTAATACAAATTGGACTCTAACAGCTACTACCGGAAAATATTTTATCCAAATCGATGCTTTTAGTGGTAGCTCTTATGCCCGTCCGGCAAATGGATACCCCGATGCAATCTATATGTACGGTTGGAGTTGGGCACACTCAGCAAGTGGAACCGCTCAAAACTGGCAACCAGAAAGTGCACTTCCCTTAGTACGCGTAGGAGATAGTTTCGTTTATGAAGGAACCTGTTATGTATTCAGCTGGGCGGGAGATATAGCATTTATTCTAACCAATCCTACCGGTAATACGAAAGTGGAATTACCCAATGAAAACTTCGATGCCAATTCAAGCGTCTTAAGTGGAAACCCAACCCACTTCAGTTTACCGACCACTGAAGGCTATTACAAAATAAGTGTCGATTTAAAAGAGGGGATCACCATTTCAGAAGGTGAGCCAAGCATAGTGACTCCCAACGGTAGCAGTAAATTTACTCTAAGATATACCCTTCAATAGGTATTTTAATGATAAACAATGCTTTAAATAGCACTATTAAAAGAAGGTGTGTCAAAATGCACCCCTTCTTTCTTTTACGCACAAAGCCCCTGCTTGTGAAAGTCGGGGCTTTGTGCATAATTAGTATATATCCAGTGTTACACGTTTTTTGTGCTTTTCCGGATATTCCGGCAAGTTTCTTCCATTCACGGAAGTGTCTTTAAGGCGGATATTTTCCGCACACTTTAAGTAATAAGGATAAGCAGCTTTTCGTACATGGAAATGCTCTATTTCGATATTTCTTATGGGCTTTTCTTCATATCCATCCATAAAGATTGCATAGTGGTCGGAACAATCAGCTTTTACATTACTGATGCGGAAATTCTCATATTGAGAAGCATGTCTGCCACCTCGAAAACCGAAATAATTGGTTTCAAAACGGAGAATGGCTCCTTTTGAGCGTTCTATAGTAATATTGCTGACTTGTATATTACGAATATATCCTCCTCTGTCACGGTTGGATTTAAAATAAAGGGCATTCTTTACTGTTCCGATTTGTATATTATCCATATATACGTTTTCCACGCCGCCTGACATTTCACTGCCGATACATAAACCATTGCATTCAGACTGGAACAGACAATTACGTATGACGATGTTTTTTGAAGGGCGTCCTATTTCACGGCCGTCGGCGTCACGGCCTGCTTTGATAGCTATGGCATCATCTCCCGTGCGGAAAATGCATTTTTCTATTAATACATTGGAAGTTGATTCAGGATCACATCCATCATTATTAGGATAGTGACTGTCAATGGTGATGCTTCGTACTATTACATTGTCACAGTATACAGGATGAATAGTCCAGAAAGGAGAATTCTTAATGGTGATACCTTCTACTAAAATGCGAGAACATCCCATGAATTGTATGCAAGAGGGACGTAGTATAGTACCTTTCCCAAAGATCCTTTCTGTGACAGGGATTAGTTTTTCTCCCATTTTACGCAGACGATTTCTGTCTGATACCTCTATCTGAGACCATGAAGCAAATTCCCGTCCTCCTTGGGCGTCTATGGTACCTTGTCCTGTAATGGCTATATTAGTGGCATGTTTGGCATAAATCATGGGAGAATGTCCATATAGTTCCGTACCTTCCCAACGTGTCCATACTTCAGGAAGAAAGTCATCAGCCTTACCGCTGAAAAGTAGATAGGCGTCTTTCTCTAAATGTAAATTGACATCACTTTTCAGTACTAGATTTCCCTTTAAATAATAGATTCCTTTCGAAATTATAACGTGTCCTCCGCCTGCCAAAGAACAAGAGTCTATTGCTCGCTGTATTAACTGGCGTGAATGACCTTTTTGGTTGGAAGCGGAATCAGGGCAGATCACTTTTATTTTCTTATGCGGAAATGAAGTACGCGCTATATTGGAAATAATCTGTTCGGCTGCATTGTCTATTTTATTTTGAGGTCCGTCATGTTTGTATTTGAACCATTGGAATGAAGCTGCTCCTGCTTCCTGTTCTTTGTTGTAACAATATAGTGCAATGCGGGCGCCTTTCCAAAAACCGAATGGAATAAAAAAGGAAGTTCCATAAGGAATAAAACGTATATTATCTGTACTGTAGAAGTATTGGAACTTCTGATTGGTCATGTCGATAGATACACGTAGATAAATTTGGTTTCCGTTTGGGAAAGTTGTACTTATTTCTGTTGTATCATTGGATGTGTACAGATACTTTTGTCCTTTCTCCATCTTGATACCTAGAACATTATTTATTTTTCCCATGCAAGCTAATCCGCATCGTTGCCCATCAGCTATTTCTGTAAAATCCATAGCTATTGTAGCTTCACTTATATTCCCCATAATCTTTTGTGTCAGGGTGTTGCGTGCCAATCTGAAGGTTGAAGATTTCAATGCTTTCAGAGTGAGTGAACCTGGATGTGCCGATAAGGACCATGCGTGGTCTGTCGGATTATGATTAAACTGCCATTGCAGTGATAGGTTGGGGGTAGAGAAATCATCATCTGTTTGCGGAGCGAATATGGTTTTGCTTTCAATGGGTTTCTGGCATACATATACAGGTTCTCCTATTCCATTTCTATCAAAGTCTACTCCGATAACGGGCCAATCGTTTTCCCAATGCATGGGCTGAAGATGAACTACACGGCCTAAGGCATGATGATGTTGGAAATGAAAAAAAGCCCATTGATCATCCGGAGTATCGACAATGGCTCCTTGATGAGGGCCGTTTATCGTAGTACTTCCTTGTTCCAATACTACTTTCTTTTCATAAGGACCATATATATTTTTTGAGCGGAGGATAGTCTGCCATCCCGTACCTACTCCTCCTTCCGGGATAGAGAGATAATAGTAACCATCTTTTTTGAAAATTTTTGTTCCTTCGGCTACAGGTCCAGTGTATACGGTCATTCCTTCATCAAGTAGACGTGTACCGTCTGCACTCATTTTATGAATAATGATAGGCCCGGCTCCATGACGGCTCCGGCCTAGGTATGCTTGACCATCTTCATCCCAAAAGGGGCAAGGGTCTTCCCATTTTTCTACTTTCTTAACTAAATGTAAAGGGCTCCAAGGACCTGAAGGATTGACAGCATTTGACATGAATAATCCTTCTTTGGGAGTACAGAAAAAGACCCAGAATTTGTTATCATGGTAACGAATTGAGGGTGCCCATGAACCTCCTGCATATTGTTGGTTGTTATCCCAGCCGGGAAAATCAAAATGGTGATAGATTTGGGAAATCAGTTTCCAATTGATCATATCTGAAGATTCCAATACTTGCATTCCTAGAAAATGAAAGTCGGAAGCTATCATGTAATATTTATCTCTGACCCGGATAACGTCCGGGTCAGAGTAGTCAGCATTTAAAATCGGATTTATGTATGTTCCATTGCCCTGATCTCCCCATTTACCGGGAGTACCTTGAGCTGACAAGACTAATACATTATTTATAAAGTATAGAAGAATAAGTAAAAAATTTTTCATCAGCATGTTTTTTAACTTAATAACCAGGGTTTTGTGTCACTTTAGCTTGATTCAAATCAATGGCAGCTTGTGGAATAGGACGAAGAATCTTGTATTTACCATCAGGGCCTATCATAGCAGATTCTTTTATGCCGTCTTCATTATATTTTGTGGCATATTCCACTAAAGTGTGAGTACGCTTCAAATCTGTCCAACGGACATATTCTCCAGCTAATTCACGAGCACGTTCATCAAGAATAAAATCAATATTAATATCGTTGCTGGTGACAGTCATTTCTGTTGTGTATCCTTTACGAATAGTTCCTGGACGTTGACGAAGTTTATTGATCATTTGTGCAGCCTCTTCTGTTTTACCCATTTTTAAATAGGCTTCGGCGGCAATCAGATAGGTTTCTCCTAAGCGCGCTACTACCACATCATGCATGCTGCAAGTAGAATTACGGTTAGCAATAGAAGTTTCTGAATAATCATCAAATTTCTTGATACAAGCATTGCCGTAGTCTTGTGAACGACGGTCTTTGTATGTGGCTGGGGCACCGTTGGATGGAGCAATACCACCGTCTGCTATTGTTTTGCTTACCAGTGTATTCTTTTTAATTCCATAAGGATCGTCTGCTTTCCAGGCAGCGATATCTTCATCTGTAGCCCATGCTGGAGCATAATAATAAATGATAGAAGAACTAGTCGGTGCTGAGTAATAGTCGAAATAACTGGTATGGAATTCTAACATAAAAGTTTGTTCCAACCGTGCATCACCCCGACTATACATTTGCTGTAGACGTAGTGAAGGAGCAAAGCTCCAACTTCATGGCAAATCCGCCGCCCGATGCCAGATGCAAAGCAACCGTCAATTGCCTTATTTCTTGGTTTTTCGGAACCACCTAAATAAGCTCCGAATTGGGCTTGTTGGTAGGAACCGTCTTTTACGGGATCTTCTACAGCAGCCGAATTAAACTGTATGCTCCAGAATATTTCATTGTTTTCTTCATTTTCTACGTCAAAAGCTTCTTCTATGGAGAGGAAAGGAATTTCGCCATTAATTGCTTCCAAGGCATACTTAGCTGCATTTGCGAAGTCTGAATTTTGAGCTATATTTTCTTCTTGGGCTTCGTAATCAGTGCCATCTAGCCATCCACGAGTCAGATAGGTTTTGGCTAAGTAAAAGGTTGCTGCGCGTTTATTGGCACGTCCTACACCGGAGTTGGCACGTTCCATTAAATGGGATTCGGAAGAGGCTAGATACTCAAACTCTTCAATGATGAACTTATAAACATCTGCAAGACTGGCACGTTCATGACTCATTTCGGCATGGTCAAACATTTGTTTGTTCAAAGCTACAGGCCCGAACTGTTGCACTAGTTGGAAATAATACCATGCACGGATAAAACGTGCTTCGTCCACATATTGCAGTCGTACACTGGAATCTTCCGTTATGTCTCCATAAGATATAACGCTATTGGCTAGCTGAATACCTTTAAAACAACTTACATAGAAATTTTTTATAATGCCTTCATCTGCAGTGAAGGTATATTGGCTCATGACTACTCCCTGTGACTTTCCGTCTGCATACAGGTCTGTTCCCGCTACGAATAATTGCGGTTGGGCATTATAAAGCTCTCGCAGTGTGGAGTAAGCGCTGTTAGTTAAACTGGCGAATCCTGCCGAAGTTTGATAAAATTCAGCTGATGGAACATTAGATTTGTTGTTTTGGTCAAGAAAATCCGAACATCCTGAGAGAGTTGCCAATCCTAATGCCATAATGAAATATATTTTTTTCATAATCATTTAATTTTAGAATTTTAAATTTATACCAACTTGATAAGTTCTTGAACTGACACCACCGGTACCGTCACCTACTTGTGCATCAGCCCATTCGGGATCGAATCCTTCATAACTTGTGAAAGTGAAGGGGTTTAATACATTGGCGTAGATTCTTAAGTTGGAAATATGAAGTTTTGAAATCCATTTCTGTGGAAAAGTATAGCCAAGAGTAATGTTTTTGACTCGGACATATGAGTTATCAACGAAATTTTGTGCCCGGTCCTCATTGGCACCACTTTGCCAGTATGCACCGCCTCCTTTACCGTTTCCACCATTGGTTGGGAAGGGATAACTACCGTAATGAGTGGCTTCCTGATAGGCTATAGAGCCATCAGCACCTAGTATCGGAGCACCTTGCGGTATATAGTAATCCATGTTCAGACGATTCATGCCACGCTGTCCATAGTCTACGAATTCGGCCATGAAGGGAGAGTATACCATTCCTCCCTGACTAGTGTAAATACTGAAAGAGAAATCAATATTTTTGTATGACAGGTTAGAAGTGAAACTGCCGGTCCAGGTCGGAGCACAATGTCCGAGGATCATTTTGTCATTGGCATCAATAGTACCATTGCCATCCTTATCATAGATTTTCATCTCGCCTTCATAGAATTTGGTTTTCATTTTCGGGTCTTGGGCATAAGCTTGCGCTTCTTCTCGAGTACAGATTCCGGTGTATTTATAGCCGTAGACTACGTCTATAGGGTGATTGATAAACCATTTGTTACCCACTAAGTCTTCTTTGGTACCATTCAATTCTTTGATAGAGTTAATGTTACGCGCAAAAGAGAAGGTTGTCTCCCAGTTCCAATCTTTATTCTTTACGTTGATGGTATTCAGTTGGATTTCCATACCCTTATTGTTCACCTTACCCACATTACTTACAATAGAGCCGGTATAGGAACCTAGTTCAAATGGAGTTTCCATCTCCATCAAGAGATCTTTGGAATCTTTGTTGTAGATATCGATAGATCCATTGATACGATTATTCAAGAAACCGAAGTCAAGACCGAGGTTGATTTCGGTTGTCTTCTCCCAAGTCAGGTCGGCGTTCGTCATGGTATAACCATAACCGTTGGCAACAGACGATCCGTAATTATAGTAATATTTAATATTTGCCAAAGCTTGTGTGTCATAAGGCCCTACACCGGCATTATTACCGGTAACGCCAAAGCTGGCACGGAGTTTTAAATTGCTTAACCATTTGCTGGCAAATCCCATAAAATCTTCATCGGAAATGCGCCATGCCAAGGTAGCTGAGGGGAACATCCCCCAACGATTGTCTTTTTGGAATTTGGAACTGCCGTCCCAACGTGAAGATACAGTCAGCATGTATTTGCCTTTGTAGGCATAGTTGATACGGGCTACATAAGATAACATGGAGATTTTTTTATAATAGCTAGACTGACTTTGTACAGTGCCTGAACCAAGATTATGCCAGTCTACATCAAATGGCATATCCACTACATTGATATAGTCGCCTTGTAATTTTTGTTCATAGACACTGAATAAGGCCAAGGCATTCAGACTATGATCTCCAAAATTCTTGATGTAATTGGCTTGCGTATCCCAAGTATACGAGAATATTTCATCATTATAGTTTTCGGCCATGTTTGTTTTTCCAGAACGAAGTTGGGTTTCTCCGTTATAGAATGTACCACGATGGGTTTTGGTATACATGGGGGAGAAAGTAGTTTTAAGAATTATTTCTTTAACGGGGCTGTATTGCAAATAAATGTTTGCCATCACATCATAAGAACGTGTATCGTCTTTTGAGTTCAAACGGTCCACCACTGGATTGATGGAGGAAGTCGGACCACCACCATTGGGATAGATGGCGGCATCTTTACCTGGTTGTGAAATTAATTGTCCTGCCTTTTCCCCTTCCCAATAATAGCATGGCATATTAGGGGTCATACGGAACCCTTCCAAAATAGAGTAGTTGCTACCACTCTCTTTGGATGCTGTTGCCATATTTGTGGAGAATCCGGCTGAGATTTTATCTGAAATCTTATGATCTACTGCTCCTTTTATATTCCAGCGTTCATAACCGTCATACATGATTCCTTCCTCATTTTGATACCCTAGTCCTACGCGGTAGGTTATATTTTTTGCATTTCCCGAGATATTGATGAAATGATTCTGTTGTGAGCCGTTACGGGTTACGATATCTACCCAATCGGTATAATTATTATTGAGATACATATCTTTCACTATTTGACTGCCATTTCCCCAGAAGTTCAGGAAATTGGCATCAGTCATTTCCCAGTTAGTCATTCCCGAAGAGGCATCCATAGATGAAACCAGATAACGGGAGAAACGGAATTTCATGAAATCATCTCCTTCCATAAAGTCCGGCATATTGGCTTTGGTTTTTACACCATAATATCCATCATAGCTGATTGTAGTCTTGGCTACATCTTTGTCTCCCTTTTTGGTGGTAATCATCACTACACCATTTGTGGCCCGTGAACCATAGATGGCGGTAGATGAAGCATCTTTCAAAATGTCCACTTTTTCAATATCCATCGGATTTAGAAAATCCATATTTTCACAAACTACTCCATCGATTACATATAATGGATTGCCGCCATTTAATGAACTTTTACCTCGAATCTGAATATTGAATCCGTCACCGGCACGGCTAGAAGACTGTGAGATATTCACTCCAGCAACTTGCCCTTGCAGACTTTCGACAACTGATGTTGCACCTTTAGCAGAAATCGTCTCGGATTTTACACTACCTACAGAACCGGTAAGGTCTGATTTCTTTACTACACCATAGCCCACTACTACCACTTCGTCTAGTAGTTTATTATCTGCTTCGACCGTGATAGACAGTTTTTGTTGGTTCCCTACTTTAATTTCCTGTGTTTTATAACCCACGTATGAAATAACTAAGGTAGCACCTGCTGAAATCTCCAGTGTGAAGTTACCGTCCAAGTCAGTTACTGTTCCCTGAGTAGTTCCTTTTATCAATACGGAAACGCCGATCAATGCTTCTCCACTTTCGTCTATGATGTTACCCGTAATGATTCGGTTTTGCTGAACCGATTTTAGAATTGCTGAACTTTGTTGGCCTGACCAGTTGTTTGCAAAGGTGGATAATGGTAAGGAAACTAGTCCTAAGGAAATTCCGCAAGCAAACCAAAATCTTTTTGGAGAATACCCTGTACTATAACAGAACGGGATTTTAAATACTCTTTTTTTTCTACGATGGGTCTTTCATATTTATCCAGCCCAATGCACAGTTCATATGTAATAGGTGGTTCATTACTTGTTTCACGATAATAAATTTCAAATTCTATTGAGCCATTAACCCCCTGTGATATAATACTTTCATATCCGCCGCGATTATTCAAATCGCATGCAGTCTCAACACCTTTTTCCATACAGTCTGCTAAAAAGCCAAACGCATCGGCAAGCGTACTCTTACCCGTTCCACTCTGCCCTATAATGGCATTCATGTTGGTTAATTCCCTGCCGCTATTATCGCCTAATAATTTCCCCAGTTTTATATTCTTTAACGAACCGTAATTCTTAATCTGTATTCCTGCTATTCGACCCATATACCAACCTCTCCGTTTTAAATTTTATGATAGTATACACAATACGCTTTTATGTATACTATCATAAAAAAATACATTGTGCAAGAAAAACTAATCTATAAATCTTCTAATCGTTATAATCGACATCATATGCATATTGGAAATTTTAACCACTTCGCCCTCCTGTGGTGAATGAATAACCTGTCCATTTCCTACATAAATTGCAACATGTCCACTATAGCACACCAGATCGCCCGGCATAATATCATCTTCATCTACAGCTTCTCCCTGTCTTCTCTGTGCTGATGATGTCCTGTCTAAATCTATTCCGAAATTACTGTATACGTACTGTGTAAATCCTGAACAGTCAAATCCGGTATCCGGTGATGTACCTCCCCACGTATAAGGTGTACCTAAAAATTTTTCTGCATATTTTACAATCTGCTCACCAAGTCCCAGCATTGCTCCGGTTTCATCATCATAATAGTAGTATCTTCCATCACGTTCAACTTCTCCGGTAACCATTGCTCCGGTATCTGTATCAAAATAGTACTCGTCCCCATCAATTGTCTGTTCTCCGTACTGCATAATTCCGGTTGCTGTGTCATAATAGTAATATGCGCCGTCACGGTAATATTTTCCATGTGCCATTTTTCCGGTGGCTGTATCAAAGTAATACCGGTTACCGTCAATATACTGCTCTCCATACTGCATTCTTCCTGTGATTGGATCATAATATACCCATTTGCCGCCGGCATCATCATTATCCGGAATATTAGTAATTCCATGCGCCATCTTTCCGGTAGCTGTATCAAAATAATACCAGTATCCATCAATATACTGCTCTCCATACTGCATTCTTCCTGTGATTGGATCATAGTATACCCACTTGCCATTCGGATCATCTGACTGTGGAAGATTGACAAAACCCTTTGCCATAGCCCCTGTCGTTAAATCAAAATAATACCATGCACCGTTTTTATAGCTTTCTCCTTTTACCATTCTGCCGTCGCTGTCGTAACGTGTCCACTTTCCTGTTCCGTCTGCATTCAATACAATAAAGACATCCTTATCCCTTGCCATTGTTCCATCTGCTTCAAACCAATACCATGCATCTGTCTGTGGATCATAAACTTCTTTTGACCGTGCCAGTACACCGTTATCATACCAATATGCCTGTCCGTTTTCATAATACCAGCCATTATAATTATCCTTCTGAAGTTCGGCGGCATAGGTCTGCTGATTTGGCCACAGCAATATGCAGCCTGCCAGTGCAAGCATACAAGCTGCCAGTTTAAATACACTGAATTTTGTGTTTTTCATCTTTATTTCCTTCCTAATTGTGATTTTATTTATTGCATATGCGATAATTTATTGCAATCATAGGTCTGTTTTTCCTAAATTTCAAGACAACTTTCCCCAATGACAATTTTTTATACCTCAATGCCCTGTTTCTTTTTGACATCTTTATAATAAGACCTTAAAATACTTATATATTAAGTTATTCAGAAACGGGGATTCGTATGAATATATTACTTTTAGAAGACAATTGTACAGAATTACAAATTTTATATAATATTCTTAAAAAACACTGGCCGCAATTTCATTATACCTGTTGTCAAAATTATAATGATGCTCAAAAATCCATTTTATCAGTTCAGTATGATATTTTTATTCTTGACATACAGCTCTCATCCGCTTCCGATGCCTTTAACGGCATCACTTTTGCCCGGTATATCCGAAGTCTCCCTGCTTATCGGACAACCCCTGTGCTTTTTAGCACCGGCACCTCTGATACTATCCAAAAATGTGTTAATGAAGTCCACTGCTACCATTACCTTGAAAAGCCCTATAATGAAGCTGTACTGGTTCATGCCATGAAAGAGCTGCTCGCCACATTATCCAATACGACTGATAACAACTATCTGACCATTAAATTATTAAATGATGTTACGACTCACGTGTGTTTATCAAATATTTTACTCATAAAAGCAAACGGGCATTATCTGACTTTCACTTGTCCCAACGGCGGCTTTACAAGTAATACCTATTCTTTATCTTCCATTGCTAAAATACTTCCATCGTATTTCACCCGCTGCCACAGAAAATATATTATTAATACAAATTTTATTACATCCTATGACAAGACCAACCTTTATCTGCATATTCATAATCATATTATTCCTGTTGGGAGAACGTTTAAAAAGGAGTTAGAAAATCATCTGCTTTATTAGCAGGTGATTTCCCAACTCCTTTGATTTCCATTATTCTACACCGTCCGCTTCCCAAACATTAACAGATATTCCTGCGCCTTCTGCAATGAAATACTCAGCTTCTTCTGTAACCGCTCCAATATATCCTGCTCTGACAGTCCGAATTCATAGCCTGTTTCAATAATTTCCTCTGCCCGTCCTTCACTTCGGCCTTCAACACGTCCTTCTGCGATTCCCGCTTCCTTTATTCCCTGACTCAGATTGCACATCACATCCACCTCCTGCTCTATTGTCTGTTCTATCGGTATATCATATTCTTCTTTTATGATATTCAGTCTTTCCCCGGCTGTCAATCCCTCAGCAAACAGTGCTCCCAGCAGGCGGTGCAGTTCATACTGCTCTCCCTGCTTTGGCAGTTTTTTTGCCAGTCCTATCATGACAATGTTAAACAAATCCAGCTTTCCACGCCAGTCATGGTATCCAACCAGATCATCTTTTACCAAATGGATATGGCTCAGGCTGTTCTCCTCCATGTTCATACACACCCAGATAGAATACACTCTTTTGATATCATCATACTCCGTGTTTTCAAAATCCCGTTCCTTCTGTGATGAAATCAGGCGGCTTACGTAAAATACTGCCCTGTTTAATATTCCATATCTCTGCGGTTCATCTTTCTGTGCTTCCACATTAATAATAATCTGCGAAAGTCCGTCTTTCATCCGCACATAAAATACAATGTCAAACCGCACCAACCCCTCAGCATGTTCCTGATTCTCTGTATTTAATCCCGTGATTCGCTGACCGGATTTTGCCCTCATCGCTTCTTGATTCGTCAGCCCCGGCTCTAACGGTATCCTGCTGATATACGGCTCTCCCTCAATTAAGGTTTCCACATATCTTGGATTCATTCCTTTAAATTCATCTACCGTTCTCACCAGTATCTGTGCCAGTATGCTTTTCTGCCCGAGCAGTCTTTTAGCACTTTCATCATACTGCGTTCCCTGATCTGCCGTCGTTACGGCATTATGTACCTCCGTATGCATTGCCCCCTCCTTTGCAAATCCATTCACAAAAATATTGCTTTCTACACCGTCCGCTTCCCAAACATCAACAGATATTCCTGTGCCTTCTGCAATGAAATACTCAGCTTCTTTTGTAACCGTTCCAGTATATCCTGCTCTGAAAGTCCGAACTCGTAACCTGTTTCAATGATTTCCTCGGCTCGGCCTTCACTTCGCCCTTCTGCGATTCCCGCTTCCTTTATTCCCTGACTCAGATTGCACATCACATCCA
>OGNL01000689.1_pt1 | contig 13439 bp, 6 predicted proteins | sample 1573471 | NCBI WGS metagenome assembly OGNL01 (sample SAMEA2582001, study PRJEB24529) | metagenome | biome: Human gut stool | place: China | collected 2011 | reverse complement strand
TTCCGGATCAAAGTACTCGATTTTCTTTCCTGAGAACTTGGCGTGCTGGCTCAGGTCGAAGTTAGTACGGCTGTGAATACCCTCTACTTCCTTGAATCCGAAAGGCATCTTGAACTCAATGTCAGAAGCAGCATTAGCGTAGTGTGCCAACTTCTCGTGATCGTGGAAACGATAGTTCTCTGCACCGAAGCCCAGAGCCTGATGCCAAGCCATACGGGTCTTCTTCCAGGTCTCGAACCATTCCAATTCAGTTCCCGGTTTTACAAAGAACTGCATCTCCATCTGCTCAAACTCACGCATACGGAAGATAAACTGACGGGCCACAATCTCATTACGGAATGCTTTACCAATCTGCGCAATACCGAACGGAAGTTTCATACGGCCGGTTTTCTGCACATTCAGATAGTTCACAAAGATACCCTGTGCAGTCTCCGGACGAAGATAGATGGTAGAAGCACCTTCGGCAGTAGATCCCATCTCAGTCTTGAACATCAGGTTAAACTGACGAACATCGGTCCAGTTGTGTGTGCCGCTGATCGGACAAACAATGCCTTCATCCAAAATAATCTGCTTGATCTCGGCCAAATCGTTTGCGTTCATGGCATCGCTAAAACGCTGATGCAACGCATCACGCTTCTGCTGATGCTCCAACACGCGCGGGTTGGTGCTGCGGAATTTCTCTTCGTCAAAGCTGTCGCCAAACTTCTTGGCAGCCTTGGCTACTTCCTTATTGATCTTCTCGTCGTATTTGGCAATCTGATCTTCAATCAGCACATCGGCACGATAACGCTTCTTGCTGTCACGGTTGTCAATCAACGGATCGTTGAAAGCATCTACGTGACCGCTGGCTTTCCAGGTTGTCGGGTGCATAAAGATTGCTGCATCAATACCCACAATGTTCTCGTGAAGCAGCACCATGCTCTGCCACCAGTACTGTTTGATATTGTTCTTCAACTCTACACCGTTCTGTCCATAATCATAAACAGCTCCCAAACCGTCGTAAATCTCACTGGAAGGAAAAACAAAACCATATTCCTTGCAATGGGATACGATTTTCTTAAATACATCTTCTTGCTGTGCCATATTTTTGTATATTATTGAATATTCTATAAAATGTCATCCAATCGGACAAAGTGCAAAGATACAGAATATTATAGAATAATCCCATTTATCCGTTTATTTTTAGTTGAGTTTCACAAATAATACAGCCAAAGAAAAGAGCAGTCTTTCGAAAGAAGTTATCCGATCCGCCACGACCCTGCTACCGGATTATACCTCTGGTGCGTTCTTATTCCGGGCTCTTCACGAACCGATATTCAAGGAGAAAGGAGGAAATGGAAGTCTCATTTATCATTTATGATAATAAAGATTGTTAATCACTTACATATATATTATAAAGTTCTTATTTTTGTGAAAATTCAACATGGAATGATGAAAAAGGATCGTGAAGATTCTCTTATAAAATTGGCGTCTTGTATCACCAAAGTTCGCATAAAGAGCACAGCCTCAGCAAGCTATAAAAACGATTCGGAAAAAATACGTAACTTCTGAAAGGGAACCTGAATCAAGTTCATTATTTTTCATATCGAACCGGACGTCTACAGTCCATGTTCGGTGCATTATTCATAAATCTAAATTCCAAAATGATTAAAAAACTACTATTTCTTTTGTGCACATTATTGGGAATCACCCAGGCACAAGCAGTTGATTTTCCGGAAATCAGTACTCCGGAAAAAAGTGTATGGTATCTTATTCAATTTCTGAACCAAGGCAATGTTCTGGAAGCTCAGGGCGACGGTGCGCTTGTCCGCACAGCTGCGGCTTCGGGTTCTGACGCCCAGCTCTGGAAGATTGAAGGCGACGAAAGCAATGGTTTTAAATTGACCAGTAAGACCAATCAGGTGCTGTATGTCAACTCGGCTTCCAAGAATGGAAAGTTCTATTCTGGCAGCGCCCCGTCAGCCAATCAGCTGTTCCGCATTGTCAGCACCGAAAACGCATCTTATCTGGGCGGATTCGAGATACAGCCTCAAAGCAATGCTGCCGTATCCATGAACCAGTTCGGTGGAGCCGGAGTAGGTAAAGAATTGGGTCTGTGGGACAAGAACGACGGAAACAATCCGCTCAAGTTCATGTCTCTTGAGGAATACCAGTCTATTGGCAAGTACGGCATCATCCCTTACCCAACTTCACTCAAAGAACGTAAAGAAGGAACTTTGGCCCTGAACACCCTGACAGTCATCACTTATGTTCCTAGCGAAACTCAGGACATCCAGAACACAGTCAGCAGTTTTGCCGAGCAATTAAAGAAGACTTCTGGAATAGAACTGGCTCTTAAAGAGAGTACCGGTACCAGCGAAGCAAAAGCCATCAACCTGATTCAGGATGAAAGTGTTGAAAAAGAAGCTTACACCCTGCAGGTTGAGGATGACCGGATTACCCTCAAGGCCTCTACCGGCGCCGGTTTCTTCTATGGTCTGCAAACCCTGAAGCAGATGATGCCGCGCGAAATATGCTCAGACTAAAGCTGAAAACACCGTATGGGAGGTACCGTTCCTAAGCATTGAGGACAAACCGAATGTAGGCTACCGTGGCTTTATGCTCGACATAGCCCGCCACTTCTTCAGCAAGGAAGAGGTAAAGCGTATCATCGACCTGATGGCAACTTACAAACTGAACATCCTGCACTGGCATTTGACTGATGACCAGGGCTGGCGTATCGAGATTCCGGAATATCCGAAACTGACCGAAGTGAGCAGCATCCGAAGCGGCTCTTTCGTAAGCCCGGGCGACGGCAGCGGCAAATTCTTTGACGACACAGAATATGGCCGCGGAATGTGGTACACTCAGGATGACCTGAAAGAAATTGTAGCCTATGCCAAGGAACGCTATATCGAAATTCTTCCGGAAGTGGATTTCCCAGGCCACATGGTGGCCGCCGTTACAGCCTATCCGGAGTTGAGCTGTGACCCGACAAAGAAATATTCTGTCCGTCTGGACAGCGGTGTTTCCGAAGATGTGCTGAATGTCGGCAAAGACGAAGTCATCGACTTCCTGAAATGTATTCTCGACAATCTGGCCGGCATTTTCCCATATCCTTATATCCATTTTGGCGGCGACGAGTGTCCGACAACCCAATGGAGCACCAATGCCGACTGTCTGAAACGTGTGCAGGACGAAGGACTGGCCGGTGTGCAGGAACTGCAATCCTGGCTGGTTGAGGAACTGGGTATATATGTAAAAGAGAAATACAACAAAGACATCGTGGTATGGGACGAGCTGTTGTCACACTGGCATGCCACCAACACCGTCAAGCCGGTAGTCATGGCCTGGAACAGCATCAACAAGATGAGCGAAGCCGCCGACAAGGGGCTGAAGAGCATTGCCACTCCTCATTCTCATCTGTATCTGGACATGATGCAGGTAGGTCCTGATCAGACTGTTGTAGACGAGCCGTATTACGGAGGATGGAGCGAGACCAAAGTCGTTTCTTTGGAAACCGTATACAGCCTGAATCCATTATCTCCTCTCTCTGGCCGCGAAGACTTTGCCTTGGGCGTACAGGCCAACATGTGGACCGAGACCTGTAACGACAGCATCGAGCTGGAGTATCAGCTGCTCCCCCGCCTGCTGGCACTTTCTGAAATTGCCTGGTTGCCCAACAGCAGCAAGGACTGGACCAGTTTCCTGCGCCGCCTGCAGACTCATACGGCAATCTTTGAATACAAAGGTCTGAATTACGCCAAGCATTACATCACTCCGGAGGAACTGGACGAGAACGAACAGGCTCTGAAGGATGCCAAGGATATTCTGGACCAGGCCGTTCGCGGCGGTGTGGGTTATCCGTCCGCAACATTGCACGATGCTCTGGATGCAGCCTATACCCAGGCGGCAGCTGCACCGGAAGAAGCCAATATCGCAGCCTTGAAAGAAGCTACCGAGAATTATAAGAATGGTGCCATACAGATGCCGCAGGCCGGCAAGGTCTACCAGCTGATTTCTGCATCAACTTATTACAAGCAGCAGTATGCCGGTTCAAGCATGTATCAGGACGGAGACAACATCCGCATTCATTATACTCCTCAAACCGAGCCGGAAGAACTGTGGATTTTCGAGCAGAACAATGACAGTTACCTCATGAAGAACTACGGTTCAGGCAAGCAGGTACAGATGAACAGCTTCGGCAGCAATGCCACACTGGGCACCGAAGCCGGCACTCCGCTCCGCATTGACAAAGCCACTATAGCCAATGGCAGCTATACCTACATTCCGGGCGTTGTAACGATCTCGGCTGTATCCGGATATTCAGATGCGGCAACAGGTAATGTCAAACGCCTCACCGGAACCGGAAGCGGCTTCGTAATGGCCAAGAACGAACCGAAGTTGTGCAGCGCAAGTACCTGGTATCTGGTAGAGGTGACAGACTTTAGAAAGCAATTGGAGGGACTGGTGTATAAATGCAACCGCATTGCAGAAACTCCGCTGACCGGAGGATATGGCGAACCGACCGAAGAGGCCATCACTTTCCTCAAGAACGATCTCATCGCTCCGGCACAGACTGTATTGAGCGGAACGGAAATCATCTCCGAGGCTACTTATAAAAGCTATGTCGCCCTTTACAACCAATTCCTGGATATGCCGAGAAAGAGCCTGTTAGACAATATCTCTGAAGAGTATTACTATCAGATTCAGAATGCATACTTCACGACTTACTACGCTTACGCCAATGTCATCAACGCCATGCCGAAGACACTGAGCTCTGATCAGAAAGGTTTTCTGTGGTACTTTGTCAAGCAAGATGACGGCACTGTGATGATCTACAGCAAGGTAACCGACAAGCCGGCCTATGTTTCTTCATCCACAGAAGGCCAGACCATCAAAGTAAACAACAGTACCAGCGGAAGCAAGAAATGGACTCTGGAAGAAATCAGCACCGACCAGTCGAACAAGGGTATTGCCATCATCGATCCGACCGGAACCTACAGCTGGTATACCAACCCAAGTTCCTTCTCTACCATTATCCTGAAGCCGAAAAGCTGGGGTGCTTCTATCTGGAATCTGATTAAAACAGACCAAAAAGTCATCACAACCGGCATTGACCAGATTGAAGAAGAGCAAGAAAGCGATCCGGTGTTCTATGACTTGACCGGACGCCGCGTTTCTGATCCTCAACATGAAATCTACATTCAAAAAGGCAAAAAGGTAGTCATTCCATAAAGCTATCTTCTGCCCCAACCATACAGCCGGCCGGAATCCGCCAATACAGGATTCCGGCCGGCTTTTTTATTTTCTCAAATCAAGTTTTTCAATCCGCGAAGGAAGTCTTCTCGCTTTTTTTTCGTATTTTTGTAGCAAACGTTTATAAACCACTGTATTAAGGAATACTCATGAGCAAAGATACGACAGAAATAGAAGAACATTCTGACTATAAACCTGCAGCCAAGGACGATGAAAACGTAAAGCATCATCTGAGCGGCATGTACCAGAACTGGTTTCTGGACTATGCCTCGTATGTGATTCTGGAGCGCGCCGTGCCGCATATCATCGACGGTTTCAAACCGGTGCAGCGCCGTATTCTGCACTCCATGAAGCGCATGGACGACGGACGCTACAACAAGGTGGCCAACATTGTGGGACACACCATGCAGTTTCATCCGCATGGCGATGCCTCCATCGGCGATGCTCTGGTACAGCTCGGGCAAAAGGACTTGCTCATTGACTGTCAGGGAAACTGGGGAAACATCCTTACCGGAGACTCGGCTGCCGCACCGCGTTACATTGAGGCACGCCTCTCCAAATTTGCCCTGGATGTGGTGTTCAATCCCAAGACTACAGAATGGAAACTTTCTTACGACGGACGCAACAAGGAGCCGATCACGCTCCCTGTAAAATTCCCTTTGCTGCTGGCTCAGGGAGTGGAAGGCATCGCCGTAGGTCTGTCCTCCAAGATTCTGCCGCACAACCTGAATGAAATCTGCGATGCCGCCGTCAGCTATCTGCACGACGAAGAGTTCCAGCTCTATCCCGATTTCCAGACAGGCGGCAGCATTGACGTGAGCAAATACAACGACGGACAGCGTGGCGGTGCCGTCAAGGTGCGCGCCAAAATCAACAAAATAGACAACAAGACGCTGGCCATTACCGAAATACCTTACGGAAAGACCACCACATCGCTCATCGATTCTATCCTGAAAGCCATCGAGAAGGGAAAAATAAAGGTGCGCAAGGTGGAAGACAACACCGCGGCTCAGGTCGAGATTCTGGTGCACCTCACCCCGGGAGTCAGCTCAGACAAGACGCTCGATGCGCTGTATGCCTTTACCGACTGCGAGGTAAGCATCTCGCCCAACTGCTGTGTCATCGACAACCAGAAACCTTGTTTCCTGAGTGTGAGCGAGGTATTGAAACGCTCGGTGGACAACACCCGGGAACTGATCCGGAAAGAACTCCTCATCAAGAAAGGAGAACTGACCGAGAGCCTGCACTTCGCTTCGCTCGAAAAGATTTTCATAGAAGAGCGTATCTATAAGGACCGCCAGTTTGAACAGGCCAAGGACATGGATGCCGCCTGCGAACATATTGACGAACGCCTCACTCCGTTCTATCCCAAAATGATCCGTGAGGTGACCAAAGAAGACATTCTGCGCCTGATGGAAATCAAGATGGCACGCATCCTGAAATTCAACAAGGACAAGGCCGACCAGGCCATTGCCCGCATGCAGGAGGAAATTGCCCTGATAGACCGTGACCTGAACAACCTGACGGAAGTGACCGCCAACTGGTTCCGCTTCCTGAAAGAAAAATATGGCGCAGCGCACCAGCGCCGCACCGAACTGCGCAACTTCGACACTATTGTGGCTGCCAAGGTGGTAGAGGCGAACGAAAAACTGTATATCAACCGCGAGGACGGCTTTATCGGCACCTCGCTGAAGAAGGATGAATTCGTGGCCAACTGCTCGGATATCGACGATGTGATTCTGTTCTACCGCGACGGAACCTACAAGGTGATCCGCAACAGCGAGAAAGTCTTTGTGGGCGAAACGGAAAAGAGCAAGAAGGAAAAACGGAAAGCCGAAATCATTCATGTGGCTATTTTCAAGAAGAACGACAAGCGCACCATCTATAATGTGGTATATCGCGACGGAAAGAACGGAAGTTTCTACATCAAGCGCTTCTACATCACTTCGGCCACACGCGACCGCGAATACGACATCACCCAAGGCAAACCGGGTTCACGCATCGCTTACTTCACTGCCAATCCGAACGGTGAGGCCGAAGTCATCAAGGTGACACTCAAACCGGTGCCCAAACTGAAAAAGATATTCTTTGACCGCGATTTCAGCGAAATCAACATCAAGGGAAAACAGAGTATCGGAAACCTGCTCACCAAACTGGAGGTGCAGCGCATCGGCCTGAAGAGCCGGGGCGGCTCCACCCTGGGCGGACGAAAGGTGTGGTTCGACCACGATGTGAACCGATTGAACTATGACGAGCGCGGCGACTATCTGGGCGAGTTCATGAGTGACGACCAGATTCTGGTCATTCTGGACAACGGACAGTTCTACACCACCAACTTCGATGTGAACAACCACTACGAACACAATATCATGCGCATTGAGAAGTTCGTACCCGAAAAGGTGTGGTGCGCCTGTCTGTTTGATGCCGACCAGCAGGGCATGCCTTATATCAAGCGGTTCACCTTTGAATCATCGGCCAAGCCGCTCAGCTATCTGGGCGAGAACAAGCATACCCGCCTCATCCTGCTGACCGACACACCGGCTCCGCAGCTGAAGGTTACTCTGGGAGGAAACGACCAGTTCCGCGATCCGATCCTGGTAGATGCCAACGAATTTATCGGACTGAAGAGCTACAAGGCCAAGGGTAAGCGCATCACGACATGGACCATCGACTCCATCGAAGAGCTGCCGCCGGCCCCTGTTGCAGAAGCCGAAGAAAGCGAAGAAACAGAAACAGGCAATGAAAGCCCCAACGGATTGCCTCTATTTGATTTCTCAGAAACAGAAAATAATGATTCCAACAACGAACAAGATAACTAAACCTACAGTCCTCAAGGCCCTTTGCCTTTGGGGACTGTTGCTCTTTGTCCTTCCGGCAAGGGCACAGACCGACCTGAACCGCTACACGACGCACAGCACCCTCTTCGGCATCGGACACCTGAACCAGATGGATACCTATCTGTCGCCCTTTGAGTACGAGGGGCTGCAGGGAAGCATCGTGCATGAAAAGTTCCGCCCCACACACTGGCTCGACGGACGCATCGTCACGCAGCAGAAAACCGAAGGTTATCTGGGCCTCTCCAAGAATCCTGCCCAAAGCGCCAGCGCCATTTCGGGTTCCCTGTCCTACAAAATCGGATGGCACTACTCCTGGACACTGGCTTCCTCGCTGCGCCTGTTTGCCGGAGGCGGCATCCAGATGCTGGCCGGAGGAGTGTATAACACACGCAACGGCAACAATCCGGCACAGGCACTGGCACGAACCAGCCTTTATGCCTCGGGCATTGCCGCCTATCCCTTTCATATCCGGAAACAGCCGTTCCAGATACGTTATCAGATTGACCTGCCTTTCTGCGGCATGATGTTCTCGCCCAATTACAACCAGTCATACTACGAGATCTTCACCCTGGGCAATTACGACCACAACATCCGCTTTATCCATCCGGGAAATGCCCCGAGCCTATACCAGTCACTCACACTGGATTTCCCGATCAAAGGATTTACCTTCCGGGTGGGCTACGGCTGCGACATCGAGCAAAGCCGCGTGAACGGCATCAATTCCTGATTGGTTACGTCAAGGATTTCTATTTCCTGAAGAGAAAAGAGAACCAGCATAAGAATCTTCCAAACTTCTAATCTTATTTATGAAACTCAGCAATATCCTCTCCCGCTCCATACTCCTGCCGCTCCTGATTCTGGTGTGCGGCACCGGCTGTGTGCGCGAAGACGAGTACCAGAACGATCTGGCCGGCAACTTTGATGCCCTCTGGCAGTGCATGGACCGCAACTATTGTTTTTTTGACTATAAAAAGGAAGTCTATGGTCTGGACTGGGATTCCGTCTATGCCGTATACCGTCCGCGCATCAATAATCAGATGACGCAACAACAGTTCTTTGAGGTGTGCTGCGACATGCTGGGCGAACTGAGAGACGGCCATGTGAACCTTTACAGCAGCGGCGATGTGGGACGAAACTGGAGCTGGCGCGAGGACTATCCGGCAAACTTCAACGACAGTGTGCACCAGCTTTACCTGGGCACGGACTATAAGATTGCCTCGGGACTGAAATACCGCATTCTGGAAGACAACATTGCTTATGTATATTACGAAAGTTTCAGCTCAGCCATAGGCGACGGCAATATCACCGCCATGATGACCGAGCTGAAAACCTGCAACGGCATGATTCTGGATGTGCGCAACAACAGTGGGGGCAACCTGACCTATGCCACCAAACTTTCGGGGTATTTTACCAATGAAAAAAGACTGGCCGGCTATATCGCTCATAAAAACGGACCGGGGCATTCCGACTTTTCCACTCCGGAACCCGAGTATATCGAACCGGCAAACGGTCTGAGATGGCAGAAGCCGATTGTGGTGCTTACCAACCGTTCGTGCTACAGTTCGACAAACACCTTTGTACGCAACATGAAGGTGTGCCCGCAAGTCACAATCATGGGCGACCGCACCGGAGGCGGCTCGGGCATGCCTTTCACCTCAGAAATGCCCAACGGCTGGCTGGTACGCTTCTCGGCCTGCCCGATGTATGATGCCGATATGCAGCAGATTGAGTTCGGAATAGAACCGGATATCCCGGTGAACATGAACCTGGAAGACCTGAAAAAGAACAAGGATACACTGATAGAAGCAGCCCGTAGTTTTTTGACACAAAAGTTTGCAGAATAAAAAAAAAGTACTACCTTTGTGTTATAATCCTGCGCCTGTGGTGAAATTGGTAGACACGCCAGACTTAGGATCTGGTGCTTTGCGGCGTGTAGGTTCGAGTCCTATCAGGCGCACCAAAAACAAAAGGAATCTTATCGGACTGATAAGATTCCTTTTGTTTTTTACAGGGAAAAAGCAAGCATGAGGCTTCTCTTTCGGCAGCCCTCCCACCCTACGGAAATTCCGGTTGCACTCTCCTCAAAAAATCATCACCATCAAAAGAAAAATTCATCCCAATCGTTTCTGAAAATCATCAGGATGAAATTTTCTACTCCTGAAAGTCAAAAAGTTTTCTACTGCGATGCCTTGAGATAATGACGACCATATTCATAATCACGGTAATGAAACAAAACAGTATCCTGCTGCATCCGCTGACGGAAGTTCTCGAAATTTTTCTTCGAAGCAGACGACCATCCGCTCTCGGCTACTGCCATCAGACGTGGAAACGCCATATACTCCAGATGCTTGTCGACTGAGATATATTCTGTCCACATACATGCCTGTACTCCTTTATAGTAATGCAACTTGTCTGCAGCTACATTGTTTGCGGGAGCATAGTTATAAACCGCTTCAAGGGTTTCATTACCATTTCCCGGTCCGGTCGGTTCCGTCGGGTCTGCGCTCTGTTTGCGGTTGATATAATAAGTAGGCTGCGGCGCCAGGATATTGCTCAATCCCAAAGAGTATGCTTTTTGTGCGGCTGCCTCTGCACCGGTCCAGCAAACGATGTCTGCTCCCGTGCTCTTAATCAGATTCAGATCAGAACCTGTTGCGGTGATCGTTTCATTCCAGGCCATCAATTTATAGCCTCGGGTGGCCACAAAGTCGGCCATTTCTTTGGTAAAGTAGCTCTGCAAGGCTCTGACATGAGAGAAATTCATTTTCTTCATAAAAGCCATACATTCCTCGTTCCGTTCCCAGTGGCTGGCATCACATTCGTCACCGCCGATATGAATGTAAGGATAAGGAAAGAGGTCCATGATCTCACTCAGAATGTCCTTGGCAAACTGCAAGGTCTTTGGATTGGCCACATTCGGAATGGTCGGTGTGTGACTCTCATCTGAAATCACCGGATGACGCACATCAGGTTCACAACTGAACTCCGGATAGGCGGCCATAGCGGCACCGAAATGACCGGGCATATCAATTTCCGGAATAATGTCAATATGAAGTTTCTCGGCATAAGCCACCAGTTCGCGAATCTGCTCCTTGGTATAATAATACGGACCGTAGGGCTTGTAAGTATGAATTCGTTTGCCCGATCCTCCAAAGTCTGTGCTGTAAGAATCATCACGGATACTGCCGATGGTATTCAGACGGGGATATTTGGTAATCTCCACACGGAATCCCTGATCATCCGAAAGATGCAGATGCAGCTTGTTCATCTTGTAGCAGGCCATCATATCCATAACCCGTTTTACCTCATCCACATCAAAAAAATGACGGGCTACATCCAACATAAAACCGCGATAACCGAACCGTGGCTCATCGGTGATCTGCACCAAAGGCAACGCATAAGAAGTAATCTTCGGATCTTTTACTCCTGCCATCACATTGGCCGGAAGCATTTTTTTGAGCGTCTGAAAAGCATAAAAGAAACCGTCGGTACAGGAGGCTTCCACCCGAATACCGGAATCGGTAACCTGCAAAACATATCCTTCGGAATTCTTAATCTCGGGATTCAAACGTACTTGCAACAGAGCCTTGGCGTCTCCTGTGGTCTTAACCGAAATGCCGGAAGATGCTCCGAGTACCTCTATAAACTGATCTACTTCCTGAATCACCGAATCTCCCAACTGACTCACATTAGCCTCAAAACTGGAAGGCAAAGTCAGCATTCCTTCCTGAACCTGCATATCCTTGGGCTGCGGCGTCAGATTCACATTTTGAGCCTCAGCCTCAAAAGCACTGCATGCGGCCATGCCGAACAAACAAAAACGAATGGATTTCACAAACCCCTTCATGCTCATCAAAGAGCCGGTAATTCTCCTTACACTATTCCACATCATTCTTTTTAGGTATTAGTATTTAATAATTGGTTTACAAAGATAATAAATGCCATTTGTAAACACAAGATAATACCTATTCACGTCCCTAAAAAATCTCCAAAGGTTTTCTTAAAAGAAAAAGAGAGGTTGAATATTGCACATATCAGGAAAAATACTTATCTTTGCAAACGCAAAAAGCAAATAGGCTGATTCGCTAGCTCAGCAGGTAGAGCACAACACTTTTAATGTTGGGGTCTTGGGTTCGAGCCCCAAGCGGATCACTGAAAGAAGGGACTTGAAAAAGTCCCTTTCTTTTTCCAAACTCCTCATCGCCTTTGACTATCAAAGGGTTAGAAATCAGAATCAGGTTTTTCACTTAGAGTGTGGCACCAATAAAAAAAGAGAAAAGGTGACACCGTTGGACATAAAAAGCCACTTTAGGACGGTTTTTGTGTTACAGCAGTTGTGTTACACTTCTCACAAATGTGTTACACTATGAACAATAGAGTTCGAACAGTTTTCAACAGACGAAAACAAGCAAGTGATACCACTTGTGCAGCCGTAGAAATCGTTGTCTGTCTGGGTCGTGAACGTTTCTACTTTTCAATCGGTATCTTTCTGAATGCCACTCAATGGCTGGATGGTAAGGTAATCAACCATCCCAAGGCAGCCATTTTCAACGAACAGATTCAAAAGAAGGTAACGGAGTTTGAACGTATCATCATTGCTATGGAAGTAAATGGTGACGATATGACCACCCAACAATTCAAAACCTATCTGTCATCAGATGGCAGCAACCGACGCAACTTCATGGCATGGATGCGCGAACGTATTCAATCCCGCAAAATGAGAGAAGGAACGCGCAAGGGACATTTGACCACTTATAAAGCCCTTCAGCGTTTCGGCAAATTCAAGACATTCGATGATGTAACCCTTACTCACATCTATGAATTTGATATGTTCATTCGTGAAGAAGAGACTTACACATCTACAGGCAAGCTCATTGAACGTAGTCAGGCAGCCATCCACAATTATCACAAACGATTCAAGAGTTACGTCAGCGAAGCCTTCCGTTTGGGGCTTATCAAAGAGAATCCATACAACCGCTTCCAAGACAAACGTGGTGAGAAGGGCAAACGCCCACATCTCACCAAAGACCAGATAAAACGGTTGATTGCCATTCGTGAAGAGTCTGCAGACAGAGTAGCCAATAAATACCTTGACTTCTTCCTCTTCCAAATTTTTACGGGCATGGCGTATAGCGATGCCAAGTCGTTCGACTATACCCAGCACATCATCACGGTAGATGGGCATGCTTACATTGATGGGCATCGAATGAAAACAGGAGAGGAATTCATCACCCCAATCCTTCCCTATACCCAAAAGATTTTGGAACGGAACGACTACAAACTTCACATCACTTCCAACCAAAAGTACAACCAATTCCTGAAAGGTGTCGGTTTGGCTCTCGGTTGCAGTTTTCAGGAATTGGT
>OGNL01000685.1_pt1 | contig 13545 bp, 8 predicted proteins | sample 1573471 | NCBI WGS metagenome assembly OGNL01 (sample SAMEA2582001, study PRJEB24529) | metagenome | biome: Human gut stool | place: China | collected 2011 | reverse complement strand
TTCGACCGACATTAATCCGCTTTTATTGCCCGTAGCTGTACCAATCAGTTCTCCCAGGTCGGTTACGAAGTAAATTTTATGTCAATTATTACTGTGAATTATTATCTTAGGATCTTCCCAAGTTGAAACGTCTGGATAATTCCTTTTTCTAAATATTAATGTTCCGTCTATTGCTATTCCGAAGATGAAAACAGCATCTTCTAATTGTTTTATAACCAATCCTTGAACGACATTACCGTAGAATCCTTCTCCAGCAAAAGCATTGAAATTGGAAACGAAAGGTTGAATTGTTTTTATAGGCATTTCATTTACAAAATCCGTAAATTCACTCCATGAAGAAAACGATTTTGTTCCCTTCGGATTTCCCAACAGTTCTCCCAGAAGTACAAAATTCCTATACCTGTGTCAAATCTATTTTAGCCCATCCAAAATTGGTATGGTTAAGTTGTCTCACATACAATTTAAACCCATCTGAAACAGAATAAAAAGCGAACTGGACTTTATATGAATTCCCAATGACAAATAGCGGTCCCCAACTTTGGGTAAATGGAGCATTGGAAATGTCACCAAATATTTCATACCAACCATTGTCTACGGCTAGATTTGCATCACTAACTCTCCCTCTATACATGAATGGAAACAGCTTCAAATTAGTGAAAAGTTCTCCCAGTGCTGCCGTTTTGCAAGTTCGTTTGTACGAATAGTAGTAATCAAATATCTTTTGTAAGATTGACTTTATACCATTTTCTACTATTATCTCCTCTTATAAAAATAGAAAAAGTTGATCCTGTATACTCTGTAACTATTTGAGTTTTACTACCATCGGACAATACAATCAGATTACCCCATGATTGAGAAAATGGCGCATTGGTATATTCCCCACTAAGATTATATATTCCAGCTCCGCCAATCGTATTTAAATCAGTACCGGGATTTATACCCCCTTTTATCGGGAAAAACTTCATCAGTTCTCCCAGAAGTGGATTAATCAGGTGTAGGTGTAATTATTTCACCTGTAATATTGGAAAAATCAGAAAAGTCTATTGTTGAGAAATTCGGTCTTGTTCTTCTAACTAATGATACCTTATACGAGATGGAAGAATCATCCGACTTAGGTAACACATATAATTTACTATTTGCATATTTAAAATCGCACCAATGCATCCCCATATATTTTATTTCTATGTTTTTAGATCCAGCTTGACATCACTCTATAAAATGCAGTATTAGCTCCCGAATAGACATATATTTCTATCAACGAAGAAGAAGTATATAAACCATTAGAATCAGCTTTATAGTCAATAATCAGACCTTTTCCTCTTTCTATATCAGTTACTACAAATATTTTACTCATTAATCCATTCTTATTAGCCGTAGCTGTGCCAATCAGTTCTCCCAGGACTTTCGCGGCAGCCGAAGAAGATGTTAAAGTTGGGTTCTTGGAACCGTCCAAAGTACGGAGCCAAGAGAAGGTGTCGGACTGGGGCAACTGGTCCTCAAACTCATCTGTTCCGGCTGCCGTAGCGGCAGCAAATGTTGATATTTCTGATGCAGCGGAAACAATCCGTGCGGAAACTAATTCTGTCATCTCATCGACGGTCACCTGTCGTTCGTTGCCGTTTTTATCCACAGCTTTAAAGCCAACTATATTATTCAAGTCCATAATGCAAATTTTAAAATTAAAACAAATACTTCACCCATGCAAAATAATTACTGTTCTCAATATAATTCGGATCATCCTCGTTGGAATATGCCTCCCTCTCAAACGATACCGTCTTATACGCCCTGCCGGCATCCTTCAACCGTACCGCCCTGACCAGCCACTCCACACCATACCAGAGATAGAATGCCAGCCCGGCCAGCACCAGCCACCAGGCGGAAAGGTCAAAACACAATAGCAAGATCCAGATAACTGTACCGGTGGCAACTGCCATCTCAACCCATTGACGGGCGTGGGTACACTCATGGTTTCTCACTTTCTGAGTGATTTTCTCTTCCGGTCGCTTGCTTAAAACAAACGGACCGATTGTTATCGTATGGCAAGAACTGAACGCAAGCAGCACCTTTGCCAGAAGGTTGTTACAATATACCTTTTTCATAGCGTTTCTATTTCTGATTCAAGTTCAGCAATATGGTTGTCTATACACGTATTCACCTCGTCATTGAAGTTCGCTATATCCAGTTCCACACATCCGGCACTTGACCGGGCGCTACTGTAGATACGGACATAGCCTCCGTTATTCAATGTATTTTTCGCCAGCTTCAGTTTCGCCAGTTCGTCATTGATTCGGCTGGCGCGTTCCAAATTCTCAATCTTCATGTTGTTCCTCCTTCTTTTTATCCAGATAATCATTCAGTGAGTCCGCCAGCAGACCGGGCAGCATGGAGGTGGAGCGTCTTATGATATCCACCTCTTCTTCGTCAATCTCGACACCTTCAGCAGTAGATTTGAATATCTTCTCAGCAAGGAGATGCGCCTTCAAGCCCGCTACGTTCTTATATATCCAGTCACCGAAGGCCTCAGTGATGTTACTGGCTATAAGCTTTTCTTTTTTAATCCCATCATAAATAGGGAATTGTGCAAAATTTATTCTCATACTTTATATTTAAATTATCCGCAATAAAACATAACCCAATAATTACCCATACACTTAATGAAGCCGGATGCAAAATCCAAATCAATATAAGACACCTCCTGTCCTCCGGGAGCAGGCAGGATCCGTCCTCCTGTCAATCTTACTCCGCCGCTCATACGTTTGAAGTATATGGTATGTCCCGGAACATCCGGAGGAAGTGTCACTTCTATATTACCCGTATTAATAAACATCACATTATCATCGTTGTTGTTCAATGAAGCTTTGACAGAGATATTCCTCCAGTTGCCAACTATGCCACGAAGAGAAACATAGCTGTCATTGTTCGGATGAAGGAAAATGTTACCTCCCTCCACGAATAGAGGAATGCTCGGAGTCTTGATGTGCATTCCGATCATGGCATTTGGACTCTGTATGTCAATTCCAGCATCATACTTAATCCCTTCAATGGTGACAAACTGCGTGTTTCCCCCGATTCTTACGTTTGCAAATGTCCTTTCGTTATAAAACTCAATTTGTCCGGCAGACAAATTGAAACCGACGTATTTATTTGTTTCATTTTCATAAAGGATCTTTGAGGACAATACCCCCGAAATGATGGAGAACGGGCCAATACGTCCTTTATCCGCCGTGATTGTTCCTGTAATCTCTGCTAATTTGCATTTAAAATACCCGGTTTCACCGTTGATAAGAAGAGTTTCACCTTTGTCATTAAAAGACTTGAGAACCTTGTCTTTGAACATGAAGCCGGCTACATTCGCACCATCGGCAAACAGGGTGTCAGTAGCGATATTCACAAACTTCTGCATGGCTTCCCAATTGGAATCACCGTTGACAGATGTGGGGGCAGCGGTAACGGAAGCACCGTAATTCTTTACAAGGAAATTATAATAAACTCCCCCTATCAGATATATGACCTTATCCCGGTAATCCGCATTCCAGACATAAGTCTGTCCTGATGCGAATACACCTCTGTCACGGGGAAACGCCCCTGTTGCTCCGGTTGCTCCTATGGCACCATCATTAGCTACACCCACCCCTTTTTCAGCGACAAAATTATTATTCCATGCGTTCGCGTCCGATGCGGATTGATAAGCCCGGACGGCAAACTGGGTGTATCCGGCTGTCGCTGGAACGGATATCTGATTGCTTAGGGTAGCACCTACATGAGCCAGCCAGCTTCCGTTATACTTACGGGCTGCCAGATAAAGCGTGCTGCACGTGCTTACATTGCCTGCCACATTCTGTTTGCAAGTGACAAGGAATCCAGACGGGGATGGCGTGCCTGTTGAAGTGAAGTTGATCACGCTGACAGGACTGTCCAGCCAGTAGGATGCCGACGGTCCGACGGGGGCAACCATCTCCTGCCAGTCTGCATGTACCGTCCGGTTCGCAGATCTGCCGGCGAGGATGTATCCGCCGTTTCTTTTCCTGCGGAGTCTGCCGTTTCTGAACCTTGCAATTTTAATCGGAGGGTTGGAGGTTTCAACCTTGCTTAAGTAAGATCCTCCGGCAAACGATACTGTACTGTTCTTGGCATACGGAGTATTGGCGGATTCCCAATGACCGGCTGCTGTGATGCTCTCACCATCCTTTCCGTCACTGCCGTCCACAACCATCGGGACAGTCTCGACATCAACCGCCTGACCGTTCACGTAGAACACGAACTTCAAGCTACTGGTAAAATTACCGGAAGCCACCCCGACACCATCACCGATGGGAACCTCGGCCGCACCGTCACGACTGTACTTCAACTCCCCGTCCGTTGTGGCCGTAGTGACCGCACCGACTGTCTTCATACGCCGGCAGGATACCGAAGCTACACTGTAACCGCCGTTCTTGTTCTTGCTGACCATCGTGGCCGAAGTGACAAGGCTATAAATTACCGCATCGGAACCGTCCGCCCCGCCACGGACACCGGTTATCTTGAAAGTCAGTTCACGGGTATAGAGCTGCCCGTTCTTCATTGCAGCCAGTGTGATGGTGACCGTATTCTGTTCCGGAACCGACTTTCCGGCAGCGACGGATATCGCCACCGCTCCGGTGGCCTTGCTTGTGCTTGCCGTGAAACCGGCAGGCGTGCTGACTGTTAAAGTCTCAAGGGTGAGTTTCTCGGTACCGTACCACATGGATACATGGGTAGTCCATGACTGTGCGGAAGTAGTAACACCGGTACTGGTAAGAGCGACGCTCACCATCTCATTGTCAAGGTCGGCCATGATATTCGACTCCCCGTCCTTACTCCAACGGTGCACAGGGGCCGGAGTGCTCCATTCACTCCATACTCCATCACGCTTCACACGTTTGCACGCCCATTCCACCTGATGGTCTGCATCCACGCCAAGAAAATCATCTGTCCAGCCTTCCGGTATATAATCATCCTGCTGCTTCGAATCCGGCTTGTCAGGGGTAAGGCCGATGATGTTGGTACGGGTGTAGATCCACTCGTAACCTTTGCCGTCCTTACCGTCAGTCCCGTCTTTGACCATGACCATCCACAAACCATTCCGGTATATGTAAGTACAATGGTCAGCCGTATTTCGGTAGCTGTCACCCTCCTTGGGATTGGACGGATGGGATGCGAATTCACCAAGGAAGGTGATGCTTTCGCCTTTCAGCTCACGCCCGTCCAGAAGCATCTCCCAGTCTTCATGCACGGTCCAGTCGGCTGACTTCCCGGCAAGGATATAACCGCCATCCTTTTTCTTTCGATAATTGCCGTTCCTGAACCTTGCAATTTTAATCGGAGGATTGGATGTTTTCACCTTGGAGATAAAAACACAGCCCGCCAAAGTGACCATGGTATTGACCTCGTATGGGGTCTTAGAGGATTCCCAATGACCGCCACCTATTACAGACAGACCCGGTTCACCTTTTTGCCCTTCCGCCACTTGTTTCAACCATGCCGGATTATCATCAGAAGGTTCTGTTGTCGTTCCGTTATCATCAACACACAACCACAAAGCCCCGTTATGTGACACCCGGTCATAGTAGGCGTACTTACCTGAAACCCATTCACCCTTGTCCAAAGGTACACGAACCTTGTTTCCCGTTATCTCATCTATCTGGAAGATAAGCCCAGTCAATAAGACCTGTTGCAACACGGCTGAATATTTCTCGCAATCAATTCCGTTAACGGTCATGCCCTTTTTTTTGCCGAACCACGCAGGCATCTGCGCCGGCTCCGGGTCCCAAGTGTTGGCATTGTCAAAGAATGTAATACAGTTGTTTCCGTTGACTGAATCAATAAGTATATAAGTCTGACGTTCCGGGTCCGTAAAGTTACCTGTTTGTGCCAATACCATCTGTTCGGCAGGTTTCCAGTCAGAATGCCCCGGACGGGGAATGACAGTAAACTTCTTGGCTGTATAATCTGCGGCAGTCACCCGGAATTTCATTTCTTCAAAGCCGTTCAGCTTGCCTTCGCTATTTTTAGTCACAAAATAGGTGGTAAGGATGTCATCAACAAACTGGCTCAATCCGTCCGCATCTGTCAGATCGGGAGTGATGGTGTAGGTTCCATCGCCGTTATCCACGTATGACAATACGGTACAACCACCACCGGGGGAGTTTACCATACGTCCTTTGAAATAGGTTGTACGGTTATAAGCTATTTCAGGAACAAACAAACGCTTACGAAATACACCGCTTTCCATTTCAAGATTGCCCTTTTCGTCTATGTATCCACCTAATACGCCGGTAACGAAATCACCGAACTTGGCGTATTTCTTGATGACGGTTCCGCCCAACAGGGATAATAGGAAACCGGTGCGTTCCTCCGTATCCTTGCGCATGAACATGATCAGCGAGCGCAATGCGGAATACACGTTATGGTCTGTTGCTGGGGTGGAGTCGTGGCTTCCGATCACATACACACCGCTGCCACCACCGCCCGTATAGGTCTGTCCCTTCAGGGTAAGGCTCTCAACCTTTTCCTCCAGCTCCCCGATACGGGAATAGGCGGCGGTTTCCCCGACAGTATAAACAGGTGAGTCAAAGGAATAATCAAGATTGAATTCAAATCCGATAACCCTTGACTGCCTTCCGTTCTCGAAATAAGCCTTGTTGATAAGGTTGACCTTTTGACCGATGCTGTAGAGGTTGTGAATGCCATCCTCACGGTATGCGTCATTTGACATCATCGTGCAGCCATAGGTACTCGGGTCTATCTTGGATTTGGCAGCGTACTTTTCAGTCTTTTCCTTCAACTCCTGCTCGGCGGCACCCACAAGCCCCAGCTCGGTTATTTTCGTACTGTCCCAGCCGGAAAGCACATATTCATCTCCATCCTGGGGAAAGAGCACATCACCGGGAAGCGGTCTGCCATAGTCCTCATTCCTGACTATCTCCCAAAGCTGTGCCTCAGGGTTCCATCCGCCATCCTCCAATATCTCCGGCTTTCCCTCAGGATTGAACTTCACGGCAAACTCCAAACCGTTGAGAAGCCCGGATGCGAAACGTATCCTCAGCTCCTGACCGGGGAGGATATATTTCTCGGAAAAGTTAACACCCGTGTCCCTAAAGCGGTAGGCATTCCATTTTTCCTCGGTGGTTGTACCGTCCTCATTCTCCACCTTGTCCGTCACTTCGATAGTGGTGACATCCGACATGATGCCTGTTCTTCGAGGATAGACTTCATCGAAGATAACCACCTGCTCGACGGCTTCCTCGGTAGTCATATCAGGATAAGCGTCAATGTAAGGAGTGCCTTCGGGAAGCATCAGCCTGCGCTGCACCACGCCGTTCACAACCACGGTCTCGTCAACCGGACGGTAGTCAGATGGGATATTCTTTGTTGAACCAAAAGCGTAGATACGGGTGGCATAAGTGGACCGGGATTCTGACTGTGACATTTCCTGCACGTTTTTCCCGATTTCGAAATCCACCGCATCGCCAGACTCACAACGTCCGAAATGGATGATGTTTTCAGTCACCCAACATTCGCAATCCCATTTTTTCGCCATCTCAAAACAAGCGTCAAGGATGTTGATGTTGTCGTAACTCATCAACTGGGACTTGTTTTCGACTGTGGAATCAATGGAGAAAACAAAATCCTGTCCTTTGTATGTGTAACCAAGAGCTTTCAAATTTCTAAGGACTATACCGGCTTGTACGTCAAGCGGAGCGGTCAGGTTCCAGGACGCCTCCTGTCCGGTCGTCTCCGGGGTATATTTGAAGATTTTGTTTTTCCATTTCCAGTAGTAGGCGTCAAGTCTTAATTCGTAATCGTAGCCGGCGGTATTGGTGTTGAATGCGGGCTTCTGCAAGTCGCACACCTCGAACAATCCGAAGTTACATTCCACGTATGAGCCAAGTTTGAAATATATGGGATTCTCTAAGGAGAACTTTAACATGATGTAGTCCTCCTTCATCAGAGTGAACTTACGCTTGCAGCCTTCATTGATCAAAGTTGTAAGCAGGATAGCACCGGATATGTCTTTGATGTCGATTTGTTCCATAATTAAGTTTTGTGTGCCTTTACACAATGCTGAACAAAAGTATATATTTTATTTGAAAATCAAATAGAATATCAAGGGGAATTTCTGTTATTGGGATTAGGCTCATTCAGCTTCAGCACGAATTTTCCTATGCCTTGCATGAATTGGCTGAACTGGTTACAGGAAATATAAATAGTCCTGTAAACTATATTGGGCTGATACTTTGTCTTTATTTCAAGTATTCCTTTATCCAACTCATTACAAAAGCTGTCATACCTTGCAAAGAATGTATCTTTATCAGGGGCTGTCAGGTTTATCTGTAATGTAAGATCGCGCTCGTCCTTTTTGGGATCAGCTGTTATCACACGCTTTCCATGCTCCATTCGGCTCTTGTTCTCAATGAACTCCTTATTGGGTGCTGGGGTCATGAGGGCGGACAGTGCAGTGTCATCCATGCTTATTCCCCATGTGGTATAAGCGTCCTTTCCATTAATAAACAGTTCTTCTTGTGGCATATTTATATACTTTTTGTATTTTTCGCTATTTCGTCAAGCTTGTCTCCAAACTTATAAATTAGTTTGGTGTATTTGTTAATACTTTCAAGGTGACCGTTGGATGAAATCATCAGATTTCTTATCTCAGTCAACATTGTATTGTTGTCTTTGGCAAATGAGGATATGGCTTGTGCCACCGCCAGCGTATTCAGCATGGCATTTTTTATTTCTTCTCCTGCAATCTGCAATGCTGTAAACCTACCGTTCAACTCTTCGCCAGTATCTTGACTCATTGCCTGAGAACCTTTGGATGAAGCTGACTGGGATGTTGATTCTTGCGAAATCTTGTCATATCCGGTTGCTGCGGCAAGCTCGTCACGGAGCTTCATGGCTTCGTCCACATAACCCATGTATTCATCCATCAGCTCCTTACGCTCATTATTGTCAAGCGTACCATCATCCTTCATGGCTTCACCGAATTTATCATACCATGTCCTCAGTTTGTCACTAAACTGTTCACCGATGGCATTTGACAGCATCGCCTGCATGAAATATTTGGATATGTCATCAGCAAAATCCTCCGCACTCTTCTCCATATCCATCAGACTGCTTATAAAACTGTCATACATGGAATCGAATGACATTCCGATCAGGCCCTCATAAAGACTGTCGGTCAGTTCTTCCAGTTTTCCTGCCTGCTCTATATAATCATCCAGCTTGTCGGTAACACGCTCACCGTAACCTCCCTTACCGGAAGATTCCATGATATCCCATAACCATACGTCCGACCGTAGAGCCTTCATCTGTTCGGGGGTCAGATTCCACAAGGAATCGGTGCCGGAGAAATCCTGCATGCCGGTAGCTTTTCTTGCGTGTTCCAGCATTTCATCCGTCCATTTCAGATAATGCTGCCAGCTGCCGTGGCTCTTATGATATCCGGCTTGCTCCTTTGCTATTTGCAGATAGTTTTTATTGACTTCCTCCTGATACTTTACAGCTTCCCTGTAAGATTCAACCGATTTCATTCCCTTGCTTGCCTTCATCTCGTCAGTCAGATCCTCGATGGCCGTTTGCAAAGTTTCATTCCTGTCCGTCAGCCTGTCTATCGTTTCCTGTACTTCCTTGGCGTTTCCACCTATTCCAAACAAGGAGTTGAAGCCTCCGAATGAGATTGCGTTCAGGATGTTTCCTATGCCGTTCCTCAATGACTTGCCGATTGTGACAAACAAATCCCCTGACAAGACATCACCGATAATTCCACTGACAGCGTTCAGAACAGCATCAAGCAGACCACCGACAAGATCACTTAATCCGTCTTTGAGTACGTCAATGATGGACAGAATCCATCCGACAATGGGGACCTCCTTAAGAGATTCTGACGTTTTTCCTATGACATCCTTGAATCCGTTCACGGTTTTGATAATTCCGCTATATGCGTTATACAATCCACCGGATGAAATCTGCTGCAAGCCTCCCAACAAATTTTCCATGCTTGCTTTCAGTATGGTGGCAGTATCAGTCACATTACGCTGGGCCTGATTGGCGATATCAGTCTGTGTCTTCACATTGGCGGATGCAATGTCAGCATTCTGCCGTGCTGTTTCAAGAGCGTTTGCTGCGGCTTGTTTCTCACTTTCCGTTCCGCCCTTCTGCGCTTTGGTGTAATCATCCTGTGATTTCTTTAGTCTTTCCAAAGCAGCTGTTTCAATCCCTATGGCACTGATACGATTCTGTTCTGCTATTTGATAGGCTTTTACATCCTCTCCAAGTTTCTTGAAGTTGACTCCACTTGTACCACCCAAAGACTTTTCCATCTGGCTGATGGCGTCAATCAATGATTTCTGGCTTGCCTGATCGGAGTTCTTGAACTTGTCAGTCCGTACATATTTTTTCGCTTCGTCCAAGGCGGGCTTTATCATGTCGGAAAACATGGAACCAAACTCACCGAACACAGTAACCCAATCTATATTGGCTTTTATGGCTTCTGTTTCCTTGTTCTGTATGGCAACATCACGTTGTTTCTCCAGTAACTTTACTTGTGCACTATTAACACCGTTTTCTTCCTGTGCTTTCCTTATTTTTTCCGCATACTCTTGGGCGATATCAAATTTCTGCTGCTGGAACGTGCCATATTCTTTCAAGTAGTCGTTCAAAGCCTGTTGTTCGGCTTTCAGCTGTCCTTCAGTTACATCGGAAATATCTTTATCTCTCATACTTTCGGCATTGGTATAAGATTCTGAAATTTTCTGTGCCTGCTTGTCGGTCAGCTTACCGTTACCGGCTTTGCTCCATTCTTCCTCCTGTTTTCTTATCGCATCAATCTGTTTCTGATAATCAAGGTCAATCTGTTTCAACTTCTTTTCCGTGCCTTCTCTCATCAGGTTGATTTCATCCTGTTGGTTCTGACGGTGAAGTGAAAGAAGTTGCCCGTCCAGCTTTTCCTGATTTTCTTTTTGCTTTTTTGCTAGATTTTCCTGTCTGGTCAGTGCGCTTCCGGTTACTCCGCCCAGCTCTTTGTATGTCTTTTTGGATGCCTCCATCTTATCTTTGGCTTCTTTCACCTGTTTCGATGTAGCCGTCTGATCTTTGATTAATGCTTCATACCCTTTTTTCGCTTTCTCCCATTCGACTTTAGCATTTGCCAAATCTTCTTGATATGTAGTTTCTTGTGTTTCCTGTCTGTTCTCAACTTCCAATTGGGTATTGATTTCTGACAAGACATCTTTTCTTGCGTTTGCCAATTCATTCTTCAGGTCTTCGATACGCTGTGCCTGAACCTTCATTTCGGAACGGTTGTTCTCTTTCTTAGCTAAATTATAAGCCCATTCTGCACTTTTTATTTGTTGTTCCAAAGATTCGACTATAGCCTGTTTTGACTGTGTTCTGGATTTTGAAACCTCTTCATTATATGCCTTCCAAAACCCAGTCAAGTCATGTATATGACCTTTCTCATCGACATACTTCTTAAAAAGTACAGGATATAGTTTCTCAATGTCTTTTAAGGCTTTAAGTTTAGTGGTCTCGGCTTCCACCTCGCTATTAATGGTGCTAACAAGACCTTCCAAAGTACGTTTCCGATCTTCTTCGTCCGTGTCGAGTTTTTCTATTTTCTTGTTGTACGAGTCCAAAGCACGTTCAGCAGATGTTGTGCTGTCGGATAATGCCCACATGGCAGCTCCAAGCCCTACAACTGCCGTTGCCAATAACACATACGGATTAGTAAGCATGACAGCGTTCAACGCTTTTTGTGCTGTTGTCTGCAAGACCAGCCATCCGTAGTGGGCACGTTCCGCTACAGTCAGGGCCGCTATGCCGGAGGTTTGAAGCGACTGAATGGCTGTTACGACCATGACTGCAACCCTGTATGAACCGTATGTAGCAACAAGTCCGGTCAATAACCGACCTACCTTCTCATAGTTCTCCACCAGATAAGACATGCCGGACAAGGTCTTGTTGATGACACCCTCGTTTTGTTTTCCGATTTTATTGAACATGGTGTCAATTGCATCTTCGATATTGCTTATTTGTCCGGTAATGGTTTTGGATTGTGCTTCCATCAGACCGCCGAATTTGCAGCCTTCATTGGTCATGGATTCAATGGCCTTCTGCACTTCGGGGAATCCTACTTTTCCTGCTGTCACAAGTTCGCTTACCTTGTCTTTGGTTACTCCGAATTGTTTGGCAAGTTCATCGGCCAATGGAATTCCACGTCCCATAAACTGACGTAGGTCCTGTGTGAAGAGCCTTCCTTGTGTCATGGTGGTACCATACAGCCAGACCAGATCGTTCAAAGGGATGGATAGTCCTGCCGCGATATCCCCAAGCCGGACAAGCGTATCATTCACATCTTTAGCCTCCGTACCATAGGCTAACAGTTGTTTCGCACCATTGGCTACATCCTGAAGGTTAAATGGAGTGATGGCGGCGGTACGTACCAGTTGGGACATTAGTGTGTCCGCCTGTCCCTTGTTTCCAAGCATTGTCTGGAATGCCACTTCAAGCTGCTGGAACTCGCCACGTACACGAGCTATGTCACTGATGAGCTGCTGCGCTCCAAGACTGATTCCGAAAGTGGCTGCGGCCGTGGTCAGTCTTCCGAATATCTTCTCAATACTCAGCCCGCTTTCTTCAATTTGTCTTGATGTGTTGCGTACTCCGTTGCGTGCTTCCTCTAGCTTGCGTAAAAAGTTGGAGTTATCCCCAGTTATATCAAAATGCAATCCAGCCATAGTCTTTTCGATTTGATGGGTATCATGTGCATTGACATGACATTTGTTCTATTTTTCTTGTTATAAAATTATAGACCCCGTAATTTTTTTGACCGATTATGAAAATATTGTTCTGTTTTTCCGATTCATTCCTCAAGCAGGGCTTTGATACGTTCCCTGTTCTTTGGATTCCCGGCATCGATTATTTCTTCTGAACCAGATATTCCGAGTTGTTTCATTTCGTCAGAGGACAGATATACAGTCGTGATGGCATCAGCCATTAACATCCTTAGATTGATATAGCTGATGCCCCATACCACATAATCAAAAGTCCATCCGTATCTTTGGCAGGCAAAGTCTATCATTGTTCCGTAGGTGCTGTTGCCTCCGAATGAGATACTGCTATTGTCCTTTTTTACTTTGGCTATCCGTTTTCTTTCCGTATTTTCTTTGTCTATTCCGAAATGCCGCAGGAAGGTATCCATATTATCACTTGTAAGAATGAGAACCAGTATGGTAGCAAGTTCCTCCTCAGAGAGTGTTCGGGAAAACAATTTTGTACGCTTATCCACCTTGCTATTGTCGAACAAATCGTTCTTCCGGTTGAACGTGGAGTAGGAGAGTATGCGGCAGACAATATCACGTTTCGTTTTGCAGATCCTTATGGCTTCCATATAAGGATTGGTGGAAACAACCTGTTTGTTTATTTCGAGGGAATCAAATAATCTGGCCAAAAGATACATTTTGCCGAGTGTGACGGGATGGATAAAGAAAATACGGAAAGAAAACGGATAGCCAAAGTAAAAAAGGA
>OGNL01000665.1_pt1 | contig 13817 bp, 9 predicted proteins | sample 1573471 | NCBI WGS metagenome assembly OGNL01 (sample SAMEA2582001, study PRJEB24529) | metagenome | biome: Human gut stool | place: China | collected 2011 | reverse complement strand
GCAGGAACTGTGCTGTCATTTTTATTTTTTTTCGTTATCATTTATGCAATAGATGTTCACGGAGTGCAATGGCAGTTTTGCCCGGAAGCATATAAGCTTACAGCAGTTCTATATACAGTAGTGGCAGCAGTTGCCTTTATCCTGAATGCCGGGAGACTTATGCTGGATAAAATCGGAACCCTGCTAAAAGCACAATATCGGGCAGAAAAAACAGGAAAGATCGGTACGTTCTTATGCAGACTTGCACCCAACTACATGAGGTTTCATCTGGTGGAATGGTCATTTGTCCGCAGACACAAGAAAGAATGGGGATGTAGGTATGTTTTAGCATCTCTCATAATAGCGGTATCTGTTATGCTTACGGGGGTATGTGTGACTTTATATCCGGCTTTTCTACAGGATGCAAAAAGTTATTCTCCCTATGACATGGTGTACTCAAAAATCTATGGAATGAATCAGGTTTCAGTACAGGATGTCCTTCATATATTGGAGAAAAATGGTGTTACTGTAGAACAGGTCATTCAGATTCCCTATATCAGAGATGATGTTTTTAATTACCTTCCTGTGACAGAAATAAACCGGGATTTTGGATGTGATTATCAGATTCAGGAAGGCGAGTTTTTGAATTTGTTTCAGTACAATCTGGAAGATGGGTATGAACATAACATACAGCCAGTATCTACTGTAACGATTTCCGGGGACAGAAAGCTGCAGTCTGTTGGAACAGATGTAAAGATACTGTTTAATCAAAATCCGACCTTTGCAGATAAAACACTGATCATCAACGATTCTGATTTCGAAAAATTAAGTGCAGATATAACAGGTAGTGCTGGTATCGCAAACTTGTTTCAGTTTCAGAATTGGGAAGATTCTTATGCGGGAGTATGTGAAGTAAAAGAATATCTGCAGGAAAGCAATCAGTTGAATGAAGATGAGCAGACATATTATGAATTGTCTTCGAAAGTGGAGAAATACCAGGATGCAAAGAAATCAGGGCAATTTTTATTATTTTTGATGGCATTTGTGATAGGGCTTATGATAATGGCTGAGTTTCTGTTAATTCATTCACGTATCCAGGCAGAGAAGGAAGAAAATAGCAGGGTCGTTTGTAGTTTGCGAATGTTGGGAATGATAGACGAGGAAATGGTAAAGTGCCTATGCTATAAGAATTTTCTAAGATTTATACCGCCATCGGTTGTGGGAACAATCCTTTCTTTCCTGCCATCTTATTATCTGAATGAGAGTTATGGAATGGGGACGAATGGAATTCTGGCAGGAATCGTATTTGGAGTGATTTTGACAGTCGGAATATTCGTAGTGATACGCAGGTATTCTGAAAAAGAAGAAAAATTTTATGAAAGCGGTTTTATAATACAAGGAAGAGGATTTTTCGAGAGGATTTTTTGATTATAGATAAGTAGAAAAAGATTCAAATCCTGTTTATAATTAAAAGATAAAGATAGAGACAACTCGAAGTTTTTAGGGCTAAAGCCAATATAAATAATACTAGACAGGTTTGTCCAATAGCGTAAATACGGCATTTTCTCGCTTTGTGTCGTGTTATGTTTAGTAGAATAATATTACTCTGTCAATGAAAGGAGGAAACAGTATGGATCAGAAAAAGATTGGACGTTTCTTAAAAGAACTTAGGATAGAAAAGGATATTACACAGGAACAGCTTGCCGAAAAGATAAAAGTTTCAGGCCGAACGGTTTCTAGATGGGAAACAGGTGTTTGAGTTATAATATGACCAAGTTAGATGAAACACAGTAAAATCAAGGGGGTATGCCTAATTTAGTCCTTATTTTTATACCAATTTAGCGGTAGATAAGGCAGCGCTGTTATATCAAAACCGAAAAACCAAGTCAGTATCACAGATGTCCGCAATCAGTCTGAGAGTGAATCTGTGTGCTTAGATTAGGTACAATTTTATATTAAAACATTTAGTGAGGACTAAATTAGCACTTGAGATGGAATATTCCATCAGCTGGTTTGGTCCTCTATTTATTTGAGAGGAGTGGTCGAATGGGCAAAGTGTTAATTTGGTTCGTAATCATTATTAGTACAGTGGTTCTCTACTGTCTTATGAAAGTTAAGGCAGAGAGTGATGAACTGTATTTAGATAAGGTTTTTTATGATGAAAACAGTATATCATATGCGTTCATGCATTGAAAATACTGTTCAGTTAAGAAATGCTGTATTTTTTTGGTGCACTAATGCGTAGAAAGCAGGTGTATGATGAGTTCAAATCATTTTTTTGTGTATGACAAAAAGACAGATTGCATATCTGCCTCATAATGCAGTATAATGGTAACGAGATTTATGCAACCCGATACATGAAATCCCTATTTCTCTTTGGACGGAGGTGGATAGGATATTTTCGATTGTACTTGACAGGTGTCAGATACTTTTGTATGAGAAGCATGGACTCTGTTTCGTTACCATCGTGTTTGAGATATGCTCTGCATATGTTTACTGCATTTGAAACGGATTTACTCTGCATCTGGAGCATAAACTGAATATACTCGCGGAAAGAAAGTTTGCGGTTCCTGGTAAAATCACTTTCCGGATTACGGCAGAACATGGAGTGAATTTCATCGAGTTCTGTGATGCAGTTGTCGAGTGTGGATTTTAAATTAGATAAGAAAAAATCAGCCATAATGAGTCTCCTTGAAATATGTTTATAATCAAGGCTTGCGCAACATATATTGGCTTACTTGTCAACTGTTTTTTGTAATATTTTTAAAGTTTTTAGGCATAAAAACAGTGGCTTTCTATGACAGAAAACCACTAAAATGATGCTTAACTGAATGGCATTGCTTTATCACCACTTTGAAAATGGTTGTTTTATGGCGGATAGTCAGACAGTTTTGGATATAAGAGATGATCTTGGAGCAACCATGAATGAATGCAGGGAAGTGACCGAAAAGTACCGCACAGGACGGAGTGCATATTTACGGCTCGGACAGTTGTTTATGAGATTGTTTGCAGGACTATTATAGCAGAAAGAAGAGGTGTTCGATATGTGTACAGCAGCAACTTACAAAACAAAAGATTTTTATATGGGCAGAACGCTTGATTATGAATTTTCCTATGGGGAACAGATCACGATAACGCCAAGAAATTACGAATTTGATTTCCGGTTTGCCGGGAAGATAAAAAGCCATTATGCTTTGATCGGAATGGCATTTGTTGCAGAAGGTTATCCGCTTTATTATGATGCTGTTAATGAAAAAGGCCTTGGAATGGCAGGTCTTAATTTTGTCGGCAATGCGGCATATGAAGAGGCTTTGCCGGAAGATGAAACAGAAGTCAGCCAGGTGGCACAGTTCGAGTTCATCCCATGGATCCTTACACAGTGTGCTACTGTAGCAGAGGCGAGAGAGAAGCTGGCAGCAATGAGACTGACAGGTACAGCATTCAGTGAACAGCTGCCGACAGCACAGCTTCACTGGATCATTGCAGACAAAGACTCCTGTATCGTTGTTGAGTCTATGAAAGATGGGCTGCATGTATATGATAATCCGGTAGGAGTGCTTACCAATAATCCACCATTCCCGAGTCAGATGTTTGCACTGAATAATTATGCCGGAGTATCCAGAAAACAGCCGGAGAGTACTTTTGCAGGAGTATTACAGCTTGATGCATATAGCAGAGGAATGGGTGGAATGGGAATACCTGGAGATCTTTCCAGCCAGTCAAGATTTGTGAAAGTTGCCTTTACAAAATTAAATTCGATCTCCGGTGAAGAAGAGGATGAGAGTGTAAGCCAGTTCTTCCATATCTTAGGATCCGTAGATCAGCAGCGTGGATGCTGTGAGGTGACAGAAGGCAAATATGAGATCACGATATACACGTCCTGTTGTAATACAGCAAAAGGTATTTATTATTATACGACTTATGATAATCATCAGATCACAGCGGTTGACATGCATGCGGAAAATCTGGATTCAGATCAGCTGATCTGTTATCCGCTTCTGTCCAAGGGCGAAGTCAGATGGCAGAATAAATAATACGAAAATGCACGGAGAAAGCATAACGCAGAACAACAGGAGGAAAGACCATGAAAGAAGTTAAAACACCGAAAAAACCACTGGCATATTATGTTGTGGTCAAGCTTTTTTGTAACACTTGTGACTAAAAAATAGCGCTTATCAATTTATGCTGCCGTCCTTGCTTCATATGGGGTTCGATAACCATTATAACTGTGTGGACGAACATGATTATAATCAACGTATGCAAATTCTTCTACCTTTTGAAACTATTCGAATGATACGATGTCTTGGAGTTCTTGCTATGGGTGCTCTGATACTAGTACAACATTTTTTTGGGGATCACTCATTTGATGGAGAAACCTTTTTACCCAAGGAATCCTTTTATAATGGTGAGGCTGCGTATTTGTTAAATCAGTCATCTGCTACATGGGGACAGAATTTATCTTCGGAAAATTCGCTCCCAAATCCCTGTGCATCTGACAAGTATAAGGTTTATAAGGGGTGTACCGGATATACCAATGATGCAAGCGAGGCACATCACAATGTCAAGAATGGCTTCTGTACCAATGCCGGATGTGATTATTATGAAAAACCACATTACAATGAAACAGATAGAGTCTACGAGATCAGTAATGCCGGACAACTATATGCCTACGCAGATAATGCACAGACAGTTTATACAAAGTGTGCAAGGCTTACAGCAGATATCGTAGTAAATAAAGGAACATTGATTCAGGAGGATGGTACTCCTGTTGCGAAGACGTATGACATTAGGATGTGGGACGAGGTGTTCAGAACATCTGGATATCCATACAATAACCAAAAGCTTGTATTTGATGGTAACAATCATTCTATCAGCGGACTGTATGCGAACGGAAGCGGACCGCAGGGTTTTGCGTTATATAATTATGGAACGATAAAGAATCTGCAGATTAAGAATTCGGTATTCATATCAACGGATGGCAACGCAGGAGGCATTGTTGCAGGTTTTCCTATTGGACCGGCTGACTATAAGGAGTGTTTGTTGGCGTTTTTACAGTTTGTTTTGGAATTTTGTCGACCGCGAGGGTCAAAAAAAGAGAGGTGTTTTTGTTGCGCAGCAAGGTGCTTTTTGCAAACAGCCTTTGCTATTTCAACACCTGTGTCTTTCCTATGTATTTTCCCATCGTTTCACCTTGTCGTTAAGGAACGGCAGGGCGCCGTACCTATGGCAGAGCGTTATTTTGCATTTCTTCGAATTCTTTTTCCGGAAGATACATCGGGGTCACCTCCTGTATGGAATTATTTGTTCGCGAGAAACAAAAAACGGCCGCACTATGCTTTGTGGCATAGTACGACCGCTTGCGGACGCAGACAGAAAAACCGTCTTGTTATGACGGCTGTGTGCCTTATGTTTTGAAAGTGTACACGGTTGTTAGGGACATCTCCTTGTTTTCATAACTACCTCGCTGTATGGGGGATTCTTTGATTTTATTCTATCCGATGCAAGAGCAACTGTGAAGAGCGCATAAGTTTGATATACACAGTATACATTGCATTCGGTAAAAAATTTGTCGGGTTAGGTAGAATGGAGCAAATTTTGTCTGTTTCAGGCGCCGAATGCTTACACATGGCGGGATTAGACCAAAAAAGCACAGCGAATGAATATCCGCTGTGCTTAAAAAGGATAGTTTATTTCTGCCGAGAACCTTGTTTAGATGACAAGGCTTCTCCTTATCGGGATTGCTTGTTGTGATTTCATATTTGACTGTTATTACGGCATTGTCAGCCGGCAATTACACCTTCTCGAATTTCTTAATCGGCACAGCGATTTGAGTAATATAATCGGCACTGTTATCGCCTCGGTTGGGTGGTCCCTCTAAATAAACGGAGCGCAACCGTCCTGCGGGTTTAATGCCGTTTTTGCTCACATGTTCCATCAGCACCCGCATGGCTTCGGCAGTTCCTTCATACGGTCCGCGATAGTAGATGCACAAGGCGTGCGTTTCGTCAAATTCCATGCGCTCTGCCCCGTCAAAGCTCTCGTCCACCGGGATACAGCACATCAAATCAAGAATACCCAGGTCATCCGTCATGCGCACGGTGAACATACGTGCCGCCATGGACATTTTTCCGGTTCTGGCGGCGGCAATGTAGGTGTCCCGCAGTTTAATAGCTGCCTCGGCAACATCTTTACACCGATATTCCCGACAAAAGCACACCTGACGCGGCAGAACGGTTTTATGCACTGTGAAATCGCCTTGCTTTGCCGAACGCACCTGAAGCATCTGAATATTTCTGTCCAGCATTTTCCGCAGCTCATAAAGCTTATCTAAAAGCTTATCCATATTTTCGGTGTCGTAGTAATATTCCGCTACCTCCTTTAAGGAAAGACCGAGCGCCTGTAGCGAACGGATAGAGCGGATCTGCGTCATGTTGTCTGCCGAATAATAGCGAAAGCCGTTGGTTTCGTCCTTTACTGCCGGTGTCAGAAGTCCCATATTTTCGTATACAAGCAGTGCCTTGCGGGTGACTCCGAGTATTTTTGTAACTTCTCCGATTTGAAATAGGCTGTTATCGTGTTTTTTCATCATTATTTCACCAAATTTCTGTAAAAGTTATTGACTCGTCCCCTAAGGTACGATTTACAATATAATATATCGTAAAAGAAAGAATAATGCAAGTTCAATGCAAAAAGGAGAATACCGCTATGAAGAAAAGATTATTAAGTGTATTTCTATGCTTGTGCATGGTGTTTAGTTTAGTTCCGGCCACGGTGTGGGCGGAAACAACAAACGGGCACACCCACTACCTTTGCGGGGGCAGCACCTGTAACGGCAGCGGTCACGAAAACGAAACCTACAAGACCACATTTGAAAAGGAGATTAAGCAGGAGGGCAACACGCTGAAAATAGGCGGTGAATCCTGGGCACCGACAAAAGGCAGTAACGATACATTCTACATACTTCCTACTGGCACTTACTACCTCGGCAGTGACATTAGCCCGGAGTATACCATTAAGATTGAGAACAATGTCACCCTCTGTCTCAACGGGCACAAAATCACGGCCGCAGACGGAATGGATGCCATCTATATGACCGGCGGCAGCATCACCCTCACCGACTGCAAGGGCGTCGGCACGATCACCCATGCAAGCAGCAAGACCGGCAGAGGCGTGTATGTGAGTTCCGGCACCTTCAATATGTACGGCGGCTCTATTACCGGCAACAAAGCCCAAGACGCCCAAGGCAGAGGCGGCGGCGTGTATGTGTACAGCGGCAGCGGCACCTTCAATATGTCCGGCGGCAGCATCACCGGCAACAATGCATACAAATCTGATTACATATCAACCTTCGGCGGCGGCGTGTGTGTGGGCAGCGGTATCTTCACCGTCAGCGGCGAGGTGACCGTCACCGACAATACCAAGGGCGGCACAAAGGGCGCAGACGGCAAGTTCACCGGCGACACGAAGAACAATGTCTATCTTCCCACCGGCAAGACCATCACCATTGGCACCGACAAATTGTCCGAGGGTGCGCAGCTCGGCGTGACTGTGAGCGGAGACTATGGCGATTACCCGTTCACCTCCGGCTGGAATGCCAATATGAGTGACAAAACCCCATCCGACTACTTCATCTCCGATACCGACGGATATGTGGCCAAGTTGAACGGCAGTGAACTGAAAATGGTTACCCATGTGCATAACTGGACTTACACCGCAAGCGGTGATACCATTACCGCAACCTGCAAAAATTGTTCGAATAATAACGGTAACGATTTCAGCGGCGGCAGCGTGACCATTCAGAAACCCGAAAAAACAAAATTTAACGATGGAAAAGATGAAAATGCGAAAGTAGAAAGTGTAGGCTGGTTCGGCAAAGCCCCATCCGTCGCGTATGCGGTCAAGGACGGCAATGCACTGTCGGCTGCCCCTGTGAATGCGGGCACATACACGGCCGGCATTACCCTTGGCAATGTCACTGTCAGTGTCACCTATATCATTGATAAGGCTACGCAGACGGCTCCTACCGGTCTGACAACCAAAGGGGATATTAAGAACAGCGGCACCGGCGAGATTAAGAACACCGCCGAGGACATGGAGTATAACATTTCTGCCAATGCCACCACCGGCTGGATCACTTGCGACAATGGTAGCACCAGGGTCGCCCCCGGTACCTACTATGTGCGCTACAAGGAAACCGACAACTACTTAGCAAGCGCCGTTTCTGCCGCGCTGACAGTCAAGGCGCACACACATTCCGGCGGCAATGCGACTTGCCAAAAAAAAGCGGTTTGTGATGGATGCGGGCAGGAATACGGTGAGCTTGGCAACCATAAGTTTACCGAAACGGTTAGCAAAATGTATCTTAAATCGGCTGCGACCTGCCAAAGCCCCGCAGTATATTACAAAAGCTGCCTTGTTTGTGATGAAAAATCCTCCGAGACATTTGAATACGGTGAGAAGGATTTTTCAAATCATATCGGCAATACATATTTAGTGGGACAAAAGGAAGCCACCTGCTACGCAGAAGGCTATACCGGCGATACTTATTGCTCTACCTGCAATCATGAGATAGAAAGAGGAACATCTATTGCGAAAAACGCTCATAACCCTGCGTCGGTTTGGACAACGGATGAAACCGATCACTGGAAAGAGTGTCAGACTGTCGGCTGCGGCAATATCATTGATAAAGCACATCATTCCGGTGGAGAAGCCACCTGTGTGAACAAGGCTATCTGCGAGGTATGCAAGATTGAGTACGGTGATGTAGACGCAACCAACCACAAGAACACCGAAATTCGCGGCACAACCGATTCCACCTGCTGTGAAGCCGGCTATACCGGCGACAAATGGTGCACCGACTGTAACACTAAAATCGAATCAGGCAGTGAAATTTCCTCAACCGGCAATCATACCGATGTTGACGGCAAGTGGGAATCCGACGGCACAAATCATTGGCATACCTGTTATTTCGGCACAAAGTTTGATATTACGGCACACAACGGCGGTGAGGCAACCTGCAAATCCCCGGCCGAATGCTCTGAATGCGGACATTCTTACGGACCGCTTGACGCAAACAATCATAAGGGCACAACATATCTAAAGAACCAAAAGGAAGCCACCTGCTTTGAGGAGGGCTATACCGGCGATACTTATTGCAGCGATTGTAATGAGAAAATCGCAGACGGACAGTCCATTGCGAAGAATGCTCATAATCCCGCATCTGTCTGGACTACCAATGAACACGATCATTGGAAGGAGTGTCAGACTGTCGGCTGCGGAAATGTTATAGACAAAGCGGCACACAGCGGTGGTGAGGCTACTTGTGTAAGTAAGGCAGTTTGTGAGGTTTGCAAGGCGCAGTACGGTGATGTAGACGCAACCAACCACAAGCACACCGAAATTCGGGATGCAAAGCCCGCTACCGAGCAGGAAAAGGGCTACACCGGTGACACATGGTGCATCGATTGTAATAAGAAAATTGCAACCGGTTCGGAAATTGCCATGCTTGAGCATAAACTTACATTAGTAGAGGCAAAGGATGCTACCGTAACGGAGCAAGGCAATATAAAGTATTATTATTGCGAAAACTGCGGTAAATATTTTGCGGATGTAGCCGGCACAAAAGAGATTTCTCTTAGCGAAACCGTTATTCAAAAATTTCCTCCTGAGATCATAGAAGGCAATAATGCTACCGTAAACAACGGAGAGAAGAAATCCTTGACATTCCGTTCCAATGCGGCATTTGCCGATTTCATTCGTGTAGAGCTTGACGGCAAAACTCTTGATGAAAAGGATTATACAAAGGCAGAAGGCAGCATTATAGTTACCTTGAATAACAATTTTGTTTCTACACTTTCCGTCGGTGAGCATACGCTCGGAATCGTTTCGGAAAGCGGAACGGCAACTGCAAAGTTCACGGTGAAAGCGTCCGAGATTCCGAACGAATCTCCCAAAACAGGAGATGACAACATGGTTGCCGTCTGGAGCTTTGCGGCGGTGCTCTCACTTGCTGTTCTCGGTTTCACTACCGTAGTATCAAAGAAAAAGCGAGCAAAATAAAAAGAATTGCGGCGGCAACGTAACTATACGCTGCCGCTGCAATTTTATATGGAGAGGGTTTTTATGGCAAAAGAATATTTATATAAAGCCTACGGCAGCAAGCTTGCTGCGCTGAATAAGCGGCGTAAAAAAAAGCGTAATACCATGAAGAAAGCAATGCTTTCGGCGGCGATAATAATCACTGTTGCGGCAGCTGTAATTTTAATTATTGCCCAATTCGGTAAAAAATCAAATGAATTGGTCGGCACCTGGAGATATGATGAGCATACGCAATATGTTTTTGAAAAGGACGGTACAGGCAAATTACTTGCCGATGATGTGACATATTCTTATGCCTACACCGTCAAGGGTAAAAAGCTCATCCTCGATTTTACAGAGGATATTGTCCGCGATTGCGATTATACCTTTTCGGTAAACGGAACCGCCTTAACACTTATCGGCGGTACAGGAACCGATGGCGGTAGCTACAAACTTAACAAAGAGTAAATGAGCAAATAACCAAAGGAGCCTTCAAACGGAACAAACGGTCAAAAAAACAGCACAAGCGGTAAAAAAATAATTTGATTTAACTCTTTCACAGCAGAAAGAAAAAAGGCAGCGGCGGTGAATGTGATTTCGCCGTTGCCTTTTGATAACAAGCTGTTTGCTGCGGCTTAATGGAACATTACTGTTTTTCTTTTCTGCTGATATATCTTTTCAGTTGGGTAGTTTACTTTCTCCTTCCACCGTGACAGGTGGCACCTGTCACCGAATGGGCGCAGTTGCCCCTTGGCGGAAAAATTCCTTGAAAAATTGTTCTTTTGAAGGTTATGTAAAAGGAGCAAAGTATGCAGGGGGAATCGCCGCAGTCGGCCATAAAATAAGCAAAAGCAGGACGCTGGGTTGGTGTAAAGAGCGGTATGTTTGCATGCCATGATAACAGCATAAAAACAGAAGCAGGATATGTTACTGTTGACTATGTAGAATACAAATAATTTATAGAAGAGAGTTCCAGAACACTGAAATGATTTTAAAATTGATAGGGTTTTGGAGCTTTTTTTCTGTATTATTTGCATTTTTGATTTTTATTTACGTAGACGAAGATAACTGACTGTGTTAATCTTCAAGTAAAGATTATTTTAATAACGGAGGAAAAAAATGGCTAAAAGTTGTTGTAACAAAGCATGTATTGTTCAGGGCGAAAAATATCGTTTTTCGGTGCTTACGCCGTTTATGATGAGAATGGAATATTCAGAGACTGGTGTGTTTGAAGATTTACAGACGCAGACTGTGCTTAACAGGGAATTTCCGGTACCGGAATATTCAGTGACACAAAGTGACGACCGCCTTGAGATAGAGACAGAAGCATTTCATATGATATACGATAAAAAGAAATTTAGTGAAGAAGGACTTTTTATAGATGTAAAATATGATTTTACCAATTACGGTGGAAGGTGGTATTTTGGTGCAAAGACGTATAGTTTTCCGCCTCGGGAGCATAATCTCAAAGGCACAATGAGAACTCTTGACAGGGCTGACGGGGAAGTTGAACTTGAATACGGGCTTATGGATAAGAGTGGAAGGACGTTTTTTGATGACAGCAAATCGTTTGTGTTTGATGAAGAAAATATGCCATCAAAAAGGAAACATGAAGAGATTGATGTTTATTATCTTGCATATGGGCGTGATTATTTTGCGTGTCTGCGTGATTTTTATAAATTATCGGGGGCTGTTCCGCTTCTTCCAAGATACGCTCTTGGAAACTGGTGGAGCAGGTATTGGAAATACAGTGAAGAAAGTTACATTGAGCTGCTGACGGAATTTGAAAAAAGAAATATACCATTTTCCGTTGCTGTTATGGATATGGACTGGCATATAGTCGATGTGCCGATGGAATCTGGCGGCGGATGGACAGGATATACATGGAATAATGATTTATTTCCGAATCCGGAAAGATTTTTGTCATGGCTGCATGAACATAATTATCATGTAACACTTAATGTCCATCCGGCATCAGGTATCCGGAATTTTGAAAAAATGTATAAAGATATGGCAGAGTATCTAGGAATTAATCCTGACAGTAAAAAAACTATAGAGTTCGATATGACTAACAAAGAGTTTGTTGAGGCGTATTTTAAGTTTGTACATCATCCACATGAAAATGCTGGAGTTGATTTCTGGTGGATAGACTGGCAACAGGGCAACAACGGAGGAGCAAGCGGAATTGACCCATTATGGATGCTTAATTATTTTCATTTTAAAGATATGGAAAAAAGAGGCAGAAGAGGACTTATTCTTTCGAGGTATGGCGGACTTGGAAGCCATAGGTATCCGATAGGATTTTCTGGAGATACGATAGTTACATGGAAATCGCTTGAATTTCAGCCTTATTTTACAGCAACGGCATCAAATGTGGGATATACGTGGTGGAGTCATGATATAGGCGGTCATATGAACGGATATAAAGACAACGAGCTTGCATTAAGATGGTATCAGTTTGGTGTGTTTTCACCGATAAACAGGCTTCACAGCAGCTCTAATCCGTTCTGTGGAAAAGAACCATGGAATTATCCTGAGCCATACTGCAGTGATATGGAAAAGATTTTAAGATTCAGGCATGCACTTATTCCATATATGTACACACTTAATTACAGATGTCATTGCGAGCATATTCCTGTAATAATACCAATGTATTATTATTATCCATTTGAGGAGAAAGCATATAGTTATAAAAATCAATATTTTCTTGGTAGTGAAATGTTTGTGTGTCCTGTTACAACAAAGATTGATGAAGATTCACAAAAAAGCGGTGAGGAATGTTTTATACCAGCCGGAATATGGACAGATATATTTACCGGTGATGTATACAATGGCGGTAAAAATGGAAAAAGTCAGATTTTATGTAGAAATCTTCAAAGTATTCCTGTGCTTGGACGTGCAGGTGCAATAATACCGCTTGCTTCGGAATGTGGCAGTAATGATATTATTAATCCGAAAAAAGTTGATGTGGTTATATGTCCAGGTGCATCAAATACATTTGTTATGTACGAAGATTCTGGAGATGGATTTGACTACGAAAAAGGCGAATATGCTTTGACAGAGTTTGTGCTCGACTGGAATGAAGATAAGGCAAAAATAAGCATAGATGTAAGCGGTGACTTATCGGTAATTCCACGAAACAGAAAGTACCGTTTTATATTAAGAGGATTTGCACGTGGTATAAGATTTGAAAATGCAGATAATGCCAAATACGATATAAAAACAAATACATGGACAGTTACATGTAACTGTGATGGTGCGTCAGAGCTTGAAATATTTGCTGATAATGAAGAAAACAATCTTGTATACAACGGTGAAAATGTTAATGATAAAATATATGATTTTCTTCTGCAGGCACAGATGGATAATAATGACAAGAGAAGTATTTACAGATTATTTACATCCGGTGAGGACAAAAATGTTATTATATCAAACATTATGTCTATGAAACTTAATGATAAAGTTACAGCTGCAATTATAGAATATCTTTTGAGATAATGTATAATAATGCAAAAATAAAGTAAAATCTGAGTAAAATTTTATTTTTCTGTTGACATTAAAAAATGATATATTATAGTAAAAAAAGATTTGGATAAGAGTTATCCAACATGCAGACCACATGGTTATATTACATGTTAAGCCTTGCGGACGGGCGGGTCGGTTGCCGAGTGTGACAAGGACACACATTATTGATTGGGTTAGAAGCCCAAGTTTTATAAGTTGATTTTTAAAATTATCATGTGAAGGTGCATATCATCTTG
>OGNL01000658.1_pt1 | contig 13964 bp, 9 predicted proteins | sample 1573471 | NCBI WGS metagenome assembly OGNL01 (sample SAMEA2582001, study PRJEB24529) | metagenome | biome: Human gut stool | place: China | collected 2011 | reverse complement strand
ACAATCCGCTGGTAATTGAAATCTGGAACCTGGTGTTCATGCAGTACAACCGCAAGGCTGACCAGTCACTCGAGCCGCTGCCCGCCAAGGTTATCGACACCGGTATGGGATTTGAGCGTCTGTGTGCCGTAATGCAGGGCAAGCGTTCCAACTACGACACCGACGTGTTCCAGCCTATCATCAAAGTAATCGGAGAGTTGTCAGGATGCCAGTATGGCGAGGACCCGAAAAAGGATGTTGCCATGCGCGTTGTGGCCGACCACTTGCGTACCATCGCCTTCTCTATCGCCGACGGTCAGTTGCCGAGCAATGCCAAGGCCGGTTATGTAATCCGTCGTATCCTGCGCCGCGCCGTACGCTACGGCTACACTTTCCTCGGACAGAAGGAAGCCTTCATGTATAAACTGCTTCCGGTGCTGATTCAGGAAATGGGAGGCACTTATCCGGAGCTGGAGGCTCAGAAGGTTCTGATCTCCAAGGTGATGAAAGAGGAAGAGGATTCTTTCCTCCGCACTCTGGAAACCGGTATCCGTTTGCTGGACCGCGTGATGGAAGAGACCAAGGCTGCCGGCAGCAATACCATCAACGGTGTGCAGGCATTTACTCTGTTCGACACTTACGGATTCCCGCTCGACCTGACCGAACTGATCTGCCGCGAGAATGGCATGACAGTAGACGAAGAAGCCTTCAACGCAGAGATGCAGAAGCAGAAAGAGCGCGCCCGCAATGCGGCTTCCGTAGAAACCGGCGACTGGGTAGTGCTGAAGGAAGGCGAAACAGAATTCGTAGGTTGGGACTACACCGAATATGAATGTCAGATTCTGAAATACCGTCAGGTAACCCAGAAGAAGCAGACTCTGTTCCAGATTGTGCTCGACAAGACTCCGTTCTATGCCGAGATGGGTGGACAGGTTGGTGACCGCGGTGTGCTCTGTTCAGAATTCGAGACTATTGAAATCATCGATACCAAGCGTGAGAACAACTTGCCGATCCACTTGTGCAAGCAGTTGCCTCAGCATCCGGAAGCTCCGTTCATGGCATGTGTAGATGTTGACCTGCGCAATGCGAGCGCTGCCAACCATACGGCTACTCACCTGCTCGACCAGGCACTGCGCGAGGTGCTGGGCACTCATGTAGAACAGAAGGGTTCTCTGGTTACTCCGGAATACCTGCGTTTTGACTTCTCTCACTTCCAGAAAGTGACCGACGAGGAGTTGCGCGAGGTAGAAAGAAAGGTTAATGCCAAGATCCGTGCCAACATTCCATTGCAGGATCACCGCGATATGCCGATTGAAGAGGCTAAGGAACTGGGTGCTATCGCCCTGTTCGGTGAGAAATACGGCGACAAGGTGCGCGTGGTTCAGTTTGCCGACAGCGTAGAATTCTGCGGCGGTTGCCACGTAAGCGCTACCGGAAAGATCGGTATGGTGAAAATCATGAGCGAAAGCTCTGTTGCTGCCGGTATCAGACGTATCGAGGCCATCACCGGAGAAAAGGTTGAGAATATGCTTTACACCATCGAGGATACTCTGGCCGAGCTGAAGGGCATGTTCAACAACGCACCGGATGTGAAGGCTGCTGTCATCAAGGCTATCGAAGAGAACAGCGCCCTGAAGAAGCAGATGGACGACATGGTACGCGAAAAGGCTGCTCAGGCAAAACAGCAACTGATTCAGAACGCTACTCTGGCCAACGGCATGCACATCTTCAAGGGAATCCTTCCTCTGCCGGCTGATGCCATCAAGGATATCGCCTTCCAGTTGCGCGCCGAGCAGGAGAATGCTCTGGTAGTTATCGGTAGTGTATTCGACAACAAGCCGATGCTTACTGCTGCTGCATCCGACTCTTTGGTTAAGGAGCAGGGTGTTCATGTAGGCAAGGCCATTCGCGAAGCTGCCAAACTGATTCAGGGTGGCGGTGGCGGTCAGCCTCACTTCGCAACTGCCGGCGGTAAGAATGCCGACGGATTGAGCGCAGCCGTAGACAAACTGATCGAACTGGTTTGCTAAAAATCAAGATATAACCCTCAGGGAGAAAAAGAGAGGGGCCCTGCCGCATGCGGCAGGGCCCCTCTTGTTATTTCAGCACTTCGTACAGACTTTGAAAAATCATCAGGATGACTTTTCAAAAACATCGAAATGAATGCAACCATTCATTGGGATGAAATTCAGCACCGGTCACTCTTCTTCAATCATGCGGAACAGACGCGGCGACATGCCGGTTACATTCTTGAAGAAACGCCCGAACTTGCTCTGGTCCACAAAACCCAGTTCCTGACTCACTTCCTTGATACTCTTATTGGTGAAATAAAGCATCTTTTTGGCTTCGGTAATCAAAGGTTCGTCAATCCAATAGGTAAAGTGGCAACCGCTCACCTCTTTGATTACGGCCGAAAGATATTTCGGGGTCAGGTCCAGTTCCTCGGCATAGAACACCAACTTGCGCTCGTCCAGAAAATGCTTCTCCACCAGTTTCATAAAATCGTAGAACACCTGTTCCTTACGCGTCGGCACCAGCAGGGCCTTGGGATTGTTCACCCAATAGAGCTCCATATCTCGGAGCAGCATCATCTCCAGGATGCGCTGCACCATGCTTTGGTCAAAAGCGTTGGCCGACAAGGCGCGCTGTTTCAAGGAACGATAGAACCCCTGCTGCGCGATATGATGCTCCTCAGAACACAGGGTCTTGTAATATTTGTTGATGCGGTCATGTGGACCCAGATTAAAACCGACCTCATCAAACAGGCGTTGCACCATATTTCCGCCTACCACAATGCAATAATATCTTAAATCCTCGGAATGGTCAATCGTCCGGATAAAGCATCCCTGCATCAGTACCAGAAAGTCCTTCGGACCGAGTTCCACCTCATGTCCGTTGATGTCCAAATGACAAGAACCGGACAGGATATGCACACAATACATTTCTGTGGCTGAGGTCATTCTGCGGAGTTTGTTCCAATTGTCCGTAATATTTCGTTCTGAATTGTCCGCAATGGAGAAATCGTCGTTTATCGTGTAGCGAAAGTAAGCCATCAAACACCTATTGTTTTGAAAATCATTATCATGAGCCCCGAAATAGAATCCGGAAACGGAAATGCAAAGATAATGATTTTATAGAAAAAAACGGGTGAGTGATGCCATATTGTAGACACATTTTTTCCCCTACTGAAGCTGGTTCTTGGGCCAGTTGACCAGATACACGCGTTCGCGGGCTCGCGTCAGAGCCGTATAGAGCCAGCGGGTATATTCCTCGACCGACTGGTCCTCACCCACATAGCCCTGGTCGATAAACACACGCTCCCACTGTCCGCCCTGTGCCTTGTGGCAGGTCATGGCATAGGCAAACTTCACCTGAAGGGCATTGAAAAGCTGGTCGGACTTGATTTTCTTCAGGCGTTCCTTTTTGTTTGTCACCTCGGGATAGTCTTCCCAGACGGAATGGAAAAGATGGTCGGATTCGGTGCGTGTCAGAGCCGCAGCCTCACTGGTCAGTGTGTTCAGGATAACGGTGGCTTCAAGTTCAATCTGTCCGTAATCCGGAAACTCCAGAAGCACATCGGCAAAATCAAATCCATAAATATTCCGCTGATGCCGCACCTTACGCACCGTGGCCACATCGCCATTGGCAATAAAGTCCAGTCCGGAAGTTTTCCGGGTGTCCTCATCCACCCAGAAATAGTTATTCTTGGCCACCAGCAGACGGTCGCCACTTGTCAATAATTCCTCACGGCCCAGAATACGCCCGCGGATGCCCTGATTGTAAATATTTGCGCGTTTGTTGGAACGGGTCACCACAATGGTTTCCTCGATGCCGCACTGATAGTAGGCCTGCTCCAGTTCTTCAATCAGCGTTTCGCCGGAGATGGACACAATGTCCGGAAATCCGCTCACCCGCAACTGGGGCAAGGCCGACTCTCCCTCCGAAAAAAGAAAGCGGCGCAAGGCACTGGCATTCCACAAAATGCCGGACTCGGACATCTGGCGGTGCACTCCGGTCAGCCGGGCGGGAACAACCGTCAGTCCATATCCTTCCAGACGCGACACAGACAGGGCCGGACTGTCCAGCACACCCACCGGCGGCAGCTGGGCATCATCTCCAATCAGCACCAGCCGGCATCCCTTGCCCGAATAGACAAAACGCATCAGGTCGTCGAGCAGATGCCCCGTTCCGAACGAGGCTCCTTCCCCGCTCTCGGCATTGGAAATCATGGAAGCCTCATCCACAAAAAACACGGCATTCTGATAAAGATTGACGTTCAGCGAAAAGCCGTCCATCGTGCCGTCGAACGCCTTCTGCCGGTAGATGCGGCGGTGAATGGTATAGGCCGCACAGCCCGATGCCTTGGAAAAGACCTTTGCCGCCCTTCCGGTAGGTGCCAGAAGCACCACCTTCTGCTTAAAATCCTGCAATGCCCGGATGACGGTTCCAATCAGTGTTGTCTTTCCGGTACCGGCATATCCCTTGAGCAGAAACAGGCTGTTTGACTCCGCACCCAGAAGAAAATCCACCAGCAAATGCAACACTTCGCTCTGCTCAGATGTCAACGAGAATGATATTTTATCTTTAATGTAGCATTCCAAATCCCTATTTATCATATTTCAACATAAAAAAATGAGAGAAAAGTCGAATATTAAATTTATTTATTCTATTTTTGCGATGCGAATGTAATAAATAAAAGTATAAATAATCATGAAAAAAGTAATTAATCTTGTTTTAGGTCTCTGTGCCCTTGCACTGCTTTACCTCTGCTACAGCAGTATTATGGAGCCTATAAACTTCAACAAAGAAAAAGAAATGCGTGAAGCTGCTGTAAAAGAACGTCTTATCCAGATCAGAGATGTTGAAGAGCAGTACCGTTTGCAAAAAGGCGAATTCTGTGACAGTTTCCCTGAACTGATTGCCTTTATCAAGGACGGTAGAGTGCCTTTCATCAACAAGGTGGGCGAACTTACCGACGAGCAGATGGAAAAGGGTCTGACTGAAGCAAAAGCTGCCGCTATCGTAAACAGCGGAGACGCTGCTGCCATCGCAGCCAACGGTTTGCAGAACTTCCGTCGTGACACAGTCTGGACCGCACTGGCCGACACACTCTTCGGAAAAGGCTTCGTAGCAGATTCTATCCAATACATTCCTTACAGCAACGGTAAGAAATTCGAATTGGAGAAGAGCGTTGTTACCAACAAGTCAGGTACAGTACAGAACGTAATGGAATGCCGCGCTACTTATGATGATTATCTGCAGGGCCTGAGCGCTCGTGAAGTAGCCAACCTGAAAGACTTTGCCGACAAGACAGAGCGCTATCCGGGTTTGAAGATTGGTGACCTCTACACAGCAAACAACAATGCAGGAAACTGGGAATAAATCAAACAATCCATATAGCCTATCCATCCGTTTTCACACGGATGGATTTTCTTTTTTTATCTGTAACCCCCAATCGGACAAGAACTTTCTGAGAAAAGATTTTGCGGTCACAGAAAAGGATTCCCTGCCTTCTGCCCTATCGCAGGCACTCGAGGAATATGCCCCGCTGCAGGAACGGAAATACACCATCGTATCGGCTCTGTTCCACGGTCCGGTGAGCCGGGTGCCTTTGGAACTGTTCCATAAAGAACGGCGACAGGCTCTCTTCGAACTCGTATGCCCGCTGCCGCCGGAACACAATATCCATTACAATATCCTGCCTCACCTGGAAGTGGCCGACTTGTTTGCCATCCCGCAAGCCTTGGAACAGATTCTGCTGAGGCATTTCCCCACCATACATTTCTACGCGCGCAACTCCATGATTCTGGAGCGTTCGGTAGCACGCACGGCATTGGAGCAGCCGGCTGCACTGCATGTTTATCTCAACGGCAAAAGTCTGTTCCTGTTCCGCTATCGGGACAAGAAGCTTGAATTTACCAACGAATATGCCGTATCGGCCGCACAGGATGCCCTGTACTACATTCTGAATGTATGGAAAATGCTGGGCATGAACGCCCAGACTGATACCTGCGTGGTGATACAGCCGGAAAACGGACCGCAACAAACGGTGGAGGAACTGGCACACTATCTGAGAAACATTCAGGTAGCAGACATGAAGGCCTGGTTCGGACAAGCTCCCCTGGCCTCAATCAAGAACATACCATTTGACATCTTATCATTACTACTAAACGGTTTCTAGCAATGAGAATCATAACAGGAATATACAAAGGACGCCATTTTGACGTGCCGAGAAACTTTAAGGCACGCCCCACGACTGATTTTGCCAAAGAGAATCTGTTTAATGTGCTGAACGGATACTTGGATTTTGAGGAAACAAACCGGGCACTGGACCTGTTTTCCGGCACCGGAAGCATTACTTATGAACTGCTGTCAAGAGGATGCCAGCACGTGACTTCAATCGAAAAGGACCCGATGCACTATAAATTTATCCTGAAGGTTCTGAAAGACCTGAAAGCGGAAAACTGCCAGCCTTGCTGCCTGGATGTGTTCCGATATCTGAATCTCTGCAAGGAATCGTTCGACTTCATCTTTGCCGATCCTCCCTATGCCCTGAAGGAACTGGACAAGCTGCCGGATCTTGTCTTTGAGAAGAAGCTGCTTGCACCCGACGGACTGTTTGTGCTGGAACACGGAAAAGACAAGAATTTCAGCGACCATCCTTGCTTTGTGGAACACCGCACTTATGGCAGTGTAAACTTCTCTTTCTTTAAAGCAAAGGAGACAACAAACGAATAAACGACTCACCCAGATGCCGCCACTTGGACCGCTCTTCCCAGGAATGCAGGTTCAACAGGCGGCATTTGTTTTGATCCTCCAAAAAGATCCGCTTCATCACCAACGCCATCTTGCGGTCGAAAATAAAGGCGTTTACCTCAAAATTATGCTCCAGACTGCGGAAATCCATATTCGTAGAACCGCACGAACTCAACGAGTCATCACTCACCCAGGTTTTGGCATGCAGGAAGGTATCCTGATACAGATACACACGCACTCCGGCCTTCATCACATCCATCAGATAAGAACGTGAAGCCCAGGTGAGCAACTTCGTATCTGCCCGTTCGGGAATCATCAGACGCACATCCACGCCCGACAGGGCTGCGGTCTGCATGGCATAAAGCAAACGGTCGGTGGGCATAAAGTAAGGACTCTGGATGAAACAGTATTTCTTGGCCCGGAGCAGAGCCAGCACCATTCCCTGCATGATGTCCTGCCAGGTATTCATGGGCATGGAAGTGACAATTTGCACCAAAGCAGACTTGCCCGATCTCATCATCGCATCACCCACATAACCTGTAAACTGAAATTCAGAGGGGTAATAGCAGGCATCGGTGATCAGTTCTTCCTGAGCAACATACCAGTCGGCCAGAAACGCACGTTGCAGTCCGCACACGGCACTGCCTTCTATCCGCAAATGACTGTCCCGCCAGGCCAGTCTGTTTCCCTGATTATAAAAGTAGCGGTCTGCCAGATTCATACCACCCACATAACCTATCCCGCCGTCGATCACAACGATTTTGCGATGATTCCGGAAGTTCACCTTACTGGTAAATTTCGGGAAACGCACCGGCATGAAAACCGCCACCTCAATGCCTTTGGACTTCATGCGCTCAAAAAACGCATTACGCACCTTCCAACAGCCCACATCATCATAGGCCACACGTACCTTGACACCCTCGGCCACCTTTCGGGCCAGTTCATCCAAAACAAGGTTTCCCACACATAGAACTCCAGATGAATGTGATGCCGTGCCCTGCGGATATCTTCAATCAGAGCCGACAACAGGTCTTGCCCGCGCACATACAGATTCAGCTGATTCTCGGGATAAGGAAAAGCCATGCTCTGCCGGCGGAACAGATTGATGAGCTGACGGTGCTCCTCGGGAATATCGGGCACCTGCATCCGGAAATAACGATAGGCTGAGCGGCGGGCCAGCTGTATGGCACAGGTCCTGCTGATCAGTACATTCTTCTTATGGTTGCGCCCGAAAAAGAAATAAATGATCAGGCCCAGAACAGGCAAAGAAGACACAACCAGAATCCATGCAATCGTTTTGACCGGTTGCCGATTGTCCAGTACAATCACCAAAACGGTGCTGCATACAATCAGTAAATAGATGACCGTAAAAGTTACATATAGAAATGTTGCCAGCTCCATAAACTTGTGTTTTACCTAGGAAAAGGCAAACTTACAAAAAAAGCCCCACTAAAGAAAAATAATCCCCAAAAAATCCGGCCCGATTCTGAACAGGATTTTTTGGGGATTATCATCGGTTATCAAAACTATCTAGGACCACCGAAACCTAATGGTGCCGGACCTCTGTGTCCGCCAGGACCTCCACCGGGGCCCATAGGCATTCCGGCACGTCCTTCCTTACCTCCCATCAGGTTCAGACGGTAAATGAAGTGAACCATCACATAGCTGTTGATGGCGTTGGTCCAGGAATCCCGGCGCTCCAAAGCCGACAGCGTACGGCTGATGTTGCTTCTCTGGCGCAGGATATCATACCACTGCACACTCACGGTTGCGGCATTTCCTTTCAGGAAGCTCTGTGACAGCTGAGCGTTCCAGATCAGTTCGTTGGTATTCATGGAAGCATCGTTGTAACCACGACGGCTCTCTTCGGTCAAGTCTGTAGACAGACTCATGTTCCAAGGCATGTTGATAATGGCGCTTGCTCCATAAGAGAAGGTGTAGGTATCCAGATTGGCGTTCTCCTGAATATCATTGCGGGCATGCTGGTAGTTGATGTTTCCGTTTACTCCCAGATCCAACAGGTCATTTCTGAAATTCAGATTCAGGCGTTCACCCAGATTCCATGAGCGGGTAATGCTCTTTTGCGTCTGCTTCAGGATTTCATCGGCAGTGATTGTGGCATACACATCCTTAAAGTCGGCATTTGAACTGACGTAACCCACCTCATTGTTATAACGTACATTGGTAAAGGTGCTGATGTTGAAGTATTTCTTCTCACCCAAAGCGGTGTTGAACATCACCATACCGCTGGTATTCCAGTTACCGTTGATATTCATCGGCATGGACAGCGTCTTACCGGTAGCCTCATCATACAACATCGCTGTGCTGATACTGTTGTTTACCATCTGTGCATTCATGTGGAACACCCATCCGCGCTGCAAATCCGGAATGTAGTTGTTGTAGAACATAAAGAAGGTATTTGTCCACGATGGCTTCAAGCCCGGATTACCGCGTGAGATAGACAGCGGATTGGAATCGTCCACCACATCCAGCAAATTGGTCATGGAAGGCTGTCCGGCGCGACCAGAATAGCGGAAGCGCACCATACTGGTCTTGGAAATCTTATATCTCAAGTCCACACGGGGTGCCCAGTTGAAAACCTGTCGTACGACACTGGTATCCATATCACCCTTCTGGTAATCCATATAAGTCTTCTGAGGCTGGAAGGAAACTCCGGCATTCAACTTAAATTCACCCAGACGATAGCGGAACATCGCATTAGCCTCCTGATTGTACTCTGTGTAAGTAGCATACTGACTGTTGCGATAGTTCTTGCACAGTTCCAGAAAATCTTCGCCGGGAACAAATGTCAACGGGAATCCGTCGGCCTGATACTTCAGGAACTGCTCAAACTGCTCATCGCCGTCGGCAGCCTTTGCCAGCAGAGAGTCCAGAGAATACATGGTGCGGTCTGAATCCGAATAACGGTACTGGAACTTATAGCTGAACTGCAAGTTGGCTCCTGTAAAGATCGGCTCGCTGTAACTCAAGTCAGCACTGTAGTTATAGGACTTGGAAGGATTCAGATTATATTGATGATTATAATCTTCGCGGGCATCCTGCAAATAGTAATTGGTTCTGGACTTGCTGAAAGATGTGCTCTCAGAATCGGAATAACCACCGTTCAATCTCAAGGTGATATTTCTGCCGGTGCTGTTCAAACGACGGTTGATCATCAACATTCCGTCGAACGATCTGCTGTCCGAATTGGAACTTCCTTCATTCTTGTTCTGGTTCACCACCGCAGAATCTGCAAAAAGCTTGCTCAAATCATCCTTCAACGGATTGGTGACATACGCATAAGGATCCTGGTTGAAGGTCAAAGACAGGCTGTTGCTGTTGCTGTAATTCTTGGAATAAGAGAAGTTCGGACGGAACATGATTCGGGTCATGGTATCCGGACTCCACTGCAAACGGAGATTGGCGTTAATATTGGTTGCTCCGCTTAAAGAGCGGTCCTCGCTGTTTCCAAAAGAACTGGAACTGCCAGAAGACAGGAATCTTTCAGAGTTTACCGTTGACCAGTTGTCCGTATTTCTAAAAGAATAGCGCACATTACCGTTGATCTCAAAGGCACCGGCTTCGCGGTCTTTCTTTCCATTTTCCCAGGCAAAGTTCAAACCCACCATCTTACTGGTGACCTGACCACTGTTACCTCCACCAAAACCGCGGAATCCGCCACCCGGGAATCCCTGGTCATTGGTGTTGTTGATAGAACCGATCAAAGACATCTGCAGGCGGTCCGTGAAACGGTTGACCATCACCTTACCGGTATAACGGTTCTCAGTACCATATCCCAAATCCGTATTGGTCATCCATCCCTGATTCATTCCCTTCTTGATGGAAAGGTCGAGCACCGTTTCCTCCTCACCGTCGTCAATACCGGTCATCTTGGAGTAATCGCTCTGCTTGTCGTAAGCCTTGATCTTATCAATAATGTTGGTAGGCAGGTTCTTCATGGCCATCTTGGTATCATTGTCGAAGAACTCTTTTCCGTCCACCATGATCTTCTTCACTTCTTTTCCGTTAATCTTGATGGTACCATCCTCCTCGACTTCCGCACCGGGCAGTTTCTTCACCAGCTCTTCCAGGGCAGAACCCTCGGGCACTCGGTATGCCGAGCTGTTATAGACAAAGGTGTCTTCCTTCATTTCCACCTTCGACAGGCGAGCGGTTACCTCTGCTCCTTTCAGCAAAACCGAATTCACTCTCAAAGTGATCTGGCCCAAAGCAACCTTAGGTGTTTGTGTTGTCAGTGTCAAATTCTTGTAGACAGTCCGGTATCCCATAAAGGATACACGCAAGATGTACGAACCACTTTTGGCCGACAGCCTAAATTTACCATTCATGTCTGTATTCACACCCGTAGCCAACGTGCTGTCGGCTTTCAATAATGCCACCGAAGCCGAAGCCATCGGTTCGTTCAGTTCTCCATCCATAATGGTTCCGCTCACAGCAATCTTTTGTGCGGACACCTGAAAAGCAATCCATGCCAGAAGGAGAAACATACCCAGTTTCTTCATAATTTTGTCGCTATTTTTAATTCTATTCTTTGCCCGTTATGACATGCCAAAACGCACAAAGTTTAAAACAGAATGTGTCATTTAACAAAAAAAAACGAACGAACTAAAATAAAATGTTCCGCTTCCCTAGCAATATTGTTTATCTTTGCTATCTGAAACAAGTTTGAATCATTCGTTATGAAAAAGCAAGATGTCATCATTTCCAGGAACCTGGAGCAAAGCCTCGAGGAGGCCATTGCCCGGTGTCCACACGACCGTCTGTTCATCCTGACAGACGAAACCACACAAACACAATGCTGGCCCGTCATCAGCAACTTCACCTGCCTTCAGGAGGCTCAACATATCACCATCCGTCCAACAGACGATCATAAGGATCTGGAAAGTCTGGCTCATGTATGGAGCGAGCTGGGCCGGTTGGGCGGAACGCGCCATTCTCTGCTGATCAACCTCGGTGGCGGTATGGTTACCGACCTGGGTGGTTTTGCCGCTTCGACATTCAAGCGGGGCATTGCCTACATCAATATCCCGACAACACTGCTCGCTATGGTCGATGCTTCGGTGGGGGGAAAGACCGGCATCAACTTCAACGGTCTGAAAAATGAAGTCGGTGTGTTCAATCCGGCATCAACTGTCATTCTAGACACCGAGTTTCTGAAAACCCTCGACCGCGCGAATCTCTGCTCCGGCTATGCCGAAATGCTCAAACATGGCCTGATCAGCAACGAAGAGAACTGGAACGAACTGCTTCGGTTTGACTTGGACAACGTGGATTACAAGAAACTGCAAGACATGGTGGCCACCAGCGTAGCCATCAAGGAGCGTGTTGTGGAAGAGGATCCGTTTGAACAGGGCATCCGCAAGGCCCTGAATCTGGGACACACCGCCGGCCATGCTCTGGAGAGTCTGGCCATGAAAGAAGAACGCACCGTGCTGCACGGTTATGCCGTGGCCTGGGGACTGGTTTGCGAACTGTATCTGAGCACACTCAAGGCCGGTTTCCCGAAAGAGAAGATGCGTCAGGCCATTTATTATATCAAGGAGTACTACGGTACATTCCCTTTTACCTGCAAGGAATATGATCAGATATATGAGCTGATGACCCACGACAAAAAGAATACTTCGGGCCATATCAATTTCACCCTGCTGGGAGAAGTCGGAGATATCCGGATCAACCAGACGGCCGAAAAGGAAGACATCTTCCAGATGCTCGATTTCTATCGTGAAGTAATGGGATGCTAATCCACAAAAATAATATGCCGGATCTGTCGCAGACCCGGCATATTTCATTAAAAACCAATAAAAGTACTAATTTATGAATAAGAAAATTAGCTCAATCCACCACCCAAGGCATGATATAAAGTAATCACTCCCTGAATTTCATCATATTTATCTTCTGCCCCCGTCAGCTCGGCCTGTAACAGATTCTGTTGCGCAATCAGCACCTCCAGATAGTTCACTTGCCCGTGTTTCATCAGCAGACGGGTGTTCCACACGGCAGCCCTCAACAGTGAAATCTGCTCGCGATCCACATCAATCCGTTCGCGGGCCGTCTGCCATTGCATCAACGCATCGTTCACTTCGATACCGGCATCCAGCAGACTTTGCCGAAAGAGCAGCAGCGCTTCTTCCTGTTGTGCCTGCGCTATTTTCAGATTCGCCCGATTCTGCCCTTTCTGGAACAAAGGCTGCACCAAAGAACCCAACGCATTCAGCAACCAGCTTCCGGGATTGGTAACAGCAAGCCCCGAACCGTTGGTCCAGCCCAGACTACCGCTCAACGTCAGTTGGGGATAGAAATCTGCCCGCACCGCATTGGTGGCATAATAAGCTTGCATCAGACTATATTCCGCTTCGCGCACATCGGGCCGGTTGGCCAAGGTTTTCAACGGAATACCCAACGACAATTTCTCCGGAAAATTCTGTTCATCCAGTTTTCCCCGCTCTATGGTCTGGGGCGTAATTCCCAGCAATCCGCAGAGAGCATGCTCCTGTTCGGCAATCTGCCTTTTCAGAGTCTTCATATTTCCTTCCACACTCAACTGATTGGCCTTTGCCTGAAGAACAGCCGCTTCATTCGTTTTTCCGGCAGTCTTCAGGGCCGCCAGCGTACGTACATTCTCCTTCATGGTAATCAGCGTATACTGGCTGATACGCAGCTGTTCATCCAACATCAGCAGCGTGTAATACGCATTGGCAATTCCGGAGATGACCTGAATCTGTACCGCCTGCCGGTAAGCATCACTTTGCAATAAGGCCGCCTGCGCTCCCCGCTTCTCATTAGTCAGTCTGCCAAACAGGTCCACTTCCCACGCTGCCGAAGGACCTATGGAATAGCCTTTGGCGGCTGCAGCACTTCCTTTCTTACTTACACTACCCTCTACACTCAAATCCAATGAAGGAAGAAACGCCTGTCGTGAAGCCTGCAATGCCGCCTCGGCCTGTTTCGTACGCAGATGCGCCACATTCAGATCCGCATTGTTTTTCAGTCCGGTTTCAATCCATTGCTGCAACTGCGGGTCGGTGAAAAAACTTTTCCACGATTGGGCAGCCACAGACACCGAATCGGCATATAAAGAGTCACAAGGCAACGGACGGTAAAGCGAATCGGCAAAACTGATATCCGGCCGGCTATATGGCGTATACAGTCCGCAACTGCTCACCAGAGTCATCGCACCCGCGGCGCATACTATTGATAAAATATTCTTT
>OGNL01000653.1_pt1 | contig 14029 bp, 9 predicted proteins | sample 1573471 | NCBI WGS metagenome assembly OGNL01 (sample SAMEA2582001, study PRJEB24529) | metagenome | biome: Human gut stool | place: China | collected 2011 | reverse complement strand
AAATATACGACTTATGAAACGAACACATTTTTTTCATGGAATACTTCTGATTGTAGTCATTCTTTCCTTTATGGCATGCAAGGATGATCATGGACCGATTTACCTGATCAGTGCCACAGACCATCAACAAATTACTGACGGCAAACTGGAAATCAACCTGTTCAGTAAAGGCGAGAAATTCTTGATTCGAGGAGGAGAAGGAAATTATACCATCAAAAACGAAAACGAGGAAATCGTGGACTACCGCTACGATGGCGATACCCTGACATTCATTCCGGTCAGCATCGGAGCCACCACCACCCTCATTGCCGACCGTTCAGGCAACAGCTATACCCTGTCCATCTCTGTCAACAACCCACAAAGCAATTACCGGGTAGACAGTATCAGTGCCACTGTAGAAGGAGACGAACTGACCAAAGGGGAAGAAGCCGAACTGATTGCACGAATCACCGAAGATGCACCGGTACAACCCGGCGGACGTATGCTGTTCACTTATTCCGACGCTTCCCTGACTTACGGCGACCTGAAAATCTTCCCTAACAACACTGGGAATTATCAGATTGGTATTTTTGAACGTACCTTGAAATATGCTGAAGATACCGGTGAACCTTATCAGCAAATCGAAGCTGAAATGGCAGGAAGTACCAAAAAGACCTACACATTCATGTTATTCGAGGACGAGGCATCTTCCGTTCAGACTACAACCGGACAAGAAGAAACGACTACTGTCAGCTTGATTAAAGAAGATGTGACTGCACAATACAAAGGAGAATTCAGCGGACTCACTAAGGCTTATTGTATCTATCACCTGACCAAACTGCCTTAACTTTCTCCTGACACTTTTTTGCACATGTCTCGTATCGAACTTCAATCCTTCGATTTGTTCAACCGTATCGAACGGATTCATCATCAGCCGACGGCTGCCCCCGACAATTTACAAGCTAAGTATATCCTGCTCCACAAAGTGCTGGAGCAGGCTTGTTATGAACTGACCACTGGTGTCACGCTCTCGTTCGCCAACCTGTTTTCCCGTCTGGATTACATCTGCAAGGAGAAAAAAATGACTCCCTCCGACCGCTATGCCATCCAGACCATGCGCCGTAACTGTAACGCAGCTATGGGCGACCGTTTTCAGGCCGACATGCAGGAATACCTTTACGACCTGCGGGCACTGGTGCGCTTTGTCTCACTGGGTTTTGAAGAAGACATTCCGGCTTCCATTCTTCCGGAAATTCCCCACTCCAACCGTCCGTATCAGGGTACACGCCTGTCGCACATCCCGTACGTACGGGCTTCGGTGACCAGTTGGAACGACACGCAGATTTTTGCGGCGACCGACAGCGAAACCGACCCGTTCATCATCATCAACTATGCCAAAGGAGGATATGACAGCGACCTGCTCTACCTGAAAGACCTGCTTTCAGAAAACCTGCCGCTGAACTTGCTCGATGTACGTGTGGACGAGGAGAATCACTACATTCCCAACCTTATTGTGATTCACCCCGATTACCTGATTGACATCAGTTCGCTGGCCGCCTGTTTTCGGGAGTACGGTCACCACCCGCTCAACTATTTCATGAACAAAATCAAGCCGAGAGCCAATACGGCCCCCATCCTGATGGGTAACCTGGCCAGCCAGTTTCTCGACGACTATATCAACGAACAGCCTCAGGAGCCGGTGAGTTACCCCCGCACCATCAAGAAATTCTTTGCCGCTTCGGCCCTCGATTTCTGTACCTGCTCCCTTCCTGCCGACTTTCACGCACAGGCACAGGCGCAGATGATGAACATCCGCTCGTTTGTTCACGACGTGCTGCCTCATAACATACGGAACTTCAACAAGAAGAATACCCTGCTCGAAGCCTCCTTCATTTGTGAGAAATTAGGATTGCAGGGACGTGTGGACATGATGCAGAAAGACTTCCAGGTACTCATCGAACAGAAGGCCGGAAAGCGCGACGAATACCATCGCCGCCATAAGGAAGACCATTTCATTCAGATGATGCTCTACCAAGGCGTACTAATGTACAATTTTGGACAGGAAACCGCCCACATGCAGACTTTCCTGCTCTATTCCAAGTATGCTGACGGATTGCTGATAGAACACTTTGCCGAGAACCTGTTCCGGGAGAGCATCAAGCTCCGCAATTTCATCGTATACAACGAGATGCGACTGGGCGACGGAGCCATCGGAGAAATTGTAGACTCACTGAGCACCGATTTGCTGAACGAACTGCAGATTGGCGGAAAGCTGTGGAACGACTACCAGGAACCGCAACTGCAAACGGCCATCAATACCCTGAAACGCTGTACGCCGCTGGAGCGGGCTTACTTCAACCGCTTTTTCACGTTCGTATCAAAGGAACAGATTCTCAGCAAGACCGGAGGAAGCAACGATGCGTCTCACGGATTTGCCGGCAACTGGCACATCCCACTACACGAGAAACTGGAGGCGGGCAATATCCTGACCGGACTGACCATCCAGGAGAAGCAAAGCAGCGGCCCCGGCAAAGGATACGACCTTATCGAACTGCACATTCCGGCACAGGATGAAGACTTCCTGCCCAACTTCCGTACAGGTGACATGGTGATTCTCTATGCGTATAAGGAAGAACCGGACATGAGAAAGCAGATTCTTATGAAGGGAAACATTCTGGAGTTGCAGCCGGACCGCATGACCTTAGTACTGCGCAACGGACAGCAAAATAAAGATATTATCGGCGGCAAGGAAGAGGTGTTTGCCGTAGAACACGATTTTTCGGACACTTCTGCCAACAACGGATTCCGCGGGCTGTATGCTTTTCTGTCCGCACAGGCCGACCGGAAAGAACTGCTGCTCGGCGTACGTCCGCCTGCACAACTGGAGGACGTCAAACTGAACGGCGATTACGGACGCTTCAACGAACTCATTCTGAAAGAAAAACAGGCCAAGGACTACTTTCTGTTGGTGGGTCCTCCGGGCACCGGAAAGACCTCGTGTGCCCTACGCTTCATGGTGGAAGAAGCCCTGAGTGAACCGGACACCTCCATCCTGCTGTTGTCGTACACCAACCGGGCGGTGGATGAAATCTGTGCCATGCTCACGGATTCCGGCATTGCCGACCGTACCCCGTTCATCCGTATCGGCAACGAGTTGTCGTGCGACAAGCGTTTCGTGCCTTACCTGCTGAAATACAGTCTGGATGACTGTCCCAAACTGACCGACATCCAGCAGAAAATGGCACGCACACGTATCTTTGTGGGTACCACGACCGCCATCAATAACCGCCTCAACCTGTTCACGCTGAAGCATTTCCAGCTGGCCATCATCGATGAAGCTTCACAGATTCTGGAACCCGACCTGATAGGTATCCTGTCTGCCCGTCATCAGCAGCATAACGCCATCGACAAGTTCGTATTGGTGGGCGACTACAAACAGTTGCCGGCCATTGCCCAGCAAAGTGCGGAAGAAGCTGCCGTGACCGACCTCCTGCTGCGGAACATCGGGCTGGAAGATTGCCGCAACTCGCTGTTCGAACGCCTTTACAAATCGAGTCCGGATACCTGCCGCAGCATCCTTCACAAGCAAGGACGCATGCATCCGGCCATTGCCGAGTTCCCGAACCAGACGTTCTACTACCGGGAGCAACTGGAGAGCGTGCCTCTTCCTCATCAGTTGGAAGAAACGCCTTACGAAGCCGGCCTGACTCCGCAAGACACCATCGACCAGTTGCTGCTGGAACGCAGAATGGTGTTCATTCCCGCAGAAGCTCCAGACCACCTGACCTGCTCGGACAAGACCAACCCGAACGAAGCCCGGATTGTAGCCACTCTGTTAGGCCATATTTACCGTCTGACGGAATCCCGTTTCGACCCGAACCGGACGGTAGGTGTCATCGTGCCCTACCGCAACCAGATTGCCATGATACGAAAAGAGATTGCGCGCCTCCAGCTGCCTGCTTTGCAGGACATCTCCATCGACACGGTGGAACGCTACCAGGGCAGCCAGCGCGACATTATCATCTATTCGTTTACCATACAGAATTTCAGCCAGCTCAACTTCCTTACGGCCAATACGTTTCAGGAGGGCAATTTCCTGATTGACCGCAAGCTGAATGTGGCACTGACTCGCGCCCGCAAGCAACTGCTGCTGACGGGTAACCCGCACATCCTCGGGGCCAACATCACCTTCTACAAGCTGATGGAGTACATCCGCCTGCACAACGGATACCTGGAAACGGATGCCCTCTCGTTCTGCCGGGGAGATTTCACCCTGCCTTCGTACCGGAAGAACTGGGAAGTGGCAGACGATACCTATTCCCTGCCAGCGCATTTCAAGCAGGTATTCTCGGAATTGATAGCTCCACCGGCACAGCTGGAAGAAAACGAAACTTACTACCGTGAAGCCACTGCCTACGGCCGGAGTGACTTCCGCACCCTGCCCGAAGAGATGTCCCCATCTGACTTCTGCCAGGCCTACAACTATTTTTATATGCGGAAACAATATGCCGCTGCCCAGGCCCTCTTTACCGGAAGCGGCAACTGGCAGCACGACCTCATCCGTAAGGTATCAGGACGCGTGGTGTTCTGCGATCTCTCGTGTGAAGCCGGAGCTTCGGGACTGGCTTTTGCCGATGTATGCCGTTCCCTTCCCCATCTAGACCTGACCTATACGGGCATCTATCCCATGCAGGAAATGGGAGAAACGGCCGAAGCCTTTTTCCGTTCACCAGCCTACAAGCACATTCAGGCAAACTGGTATCCCCGCCTGAGTGCCGTGCCTGCTGCCTTCTGGCAAGCCCATGCCGTACTGACCGAACTGGTGATTTTCAACCTCTCCAGTCTGTTCGACCGCATCGCTCCGCGAGAAGCACGCGACCTGGCTCTGCAAATCAACCAATTGGTGCATGCCCGTCCCCTGAACCATTACGTACTGGTGTACCGTGACGATGCGGGGCCTTGCATGCACAACCATTCCTACACGGCATTCTGCAACCACCTGTCGGCAGAGCTGAAGCCGCTCCAGCCGCAGATGCCCCTTTTCGGAAAAATCCATTGTGAACCTACCGAAGGAGTTCCAGTTTCGCAGGAATTCCTTTATGAAATACGTACCAACTGATGAATAAAAAACCTATACAGCGTGCCCTCATCGTAGGGGCTACTTCCGGTATCGGAAAAGAAACGGCCTTGCAACTGCTCCAGAAAGGATGGATACTCGGACTGGCTGGCCGGCGTGAAGAGAATCTGAAAGAACTGCAGCAACTGGCTCCGGAGCGTATCCACATCCGGGCCATCGACATCTGTCAGGAGGATGCGACCGACCGCCTGCTGAAACTGATTGAAGAAATGGGAGGCATAGACCTCTACCTGCACTGCTCGGGCATCGGTCATCAAAACTACCAGCTGACACCGGAAATCGAACTCCGCACGCTGGAGACCAACGGCACCGGATTTGTGCGCATGGTGACAGCCGCCTTCCGCTACTTTGCCCAACAGAAAGGAGGACACCTGGCGGTCATCAGTTCCATTGCCGGAACCAAAGGGCTGGGAGCTGCTCCGGCCTATTCTGCCACCAAACGTTTCCAGAACACGTACATCGATGCGCTGGAGCAACTGGCTCACATCCAGAAACTTCCCATCCGGTTTACAGATATCCGTCCAGGATTCGTAGCCACCGGGCTCCTGAACGACGGCAAACACTATCCCATGCTGATGCATACGGAGAAAGTGGCCCGCCACATTGTGTGTGCCCTGGAGAAAAAGAAACGCATTGTCGTGATTGACTGGCGCTATCGTATACTGGTGGCTCTCTGGCGACTGATACCCCCTTTCTTCTGGAAGCGGCTGCCTGTCAGGAATTAGCCACCACCCGTCCTTCTTTCACCACAATCCGTTGCAAACGGCGGTACACATAGATAAATGCCGGAATCAGGAAGAGGTTGGCAAACAGCCAGGCTGTCGGGTCGCCGAAGCATACGCCCCAGAATCCCCACAACGGAACCGCAATCAGACTGACCAGCACACGGGCCACCATTTCCGACACACCGGAGAACATAGCCAGCCGTGTGTAGCCCGCTCCCTGAATGGTATAGCGCAAGATACTGAGCATACCCAGCAAGAAGAAGAAAGAAGTGTTGATGTGCAGGAACAAAGCCGTATCGTCGATAATCTCGGTCTCATCCGGTGAGATAAACAGCAGGGCAAACTTCTCGGCCAGTCCCCACATCAGGGCACCAATCGCTATGACATAGACGGTCATCATCAGCGTGGCCGACTTGATACCCATCCAGATGCGGTCCGGCTTTCCGGCCCCGTAATTCTGTCCGGAATAGGTCGCCATGGCCATTCCCAAGCTATCCAGCGGACACATCACAAACATCTTGATACGCATGGCTGCCGTGAAAGCTGCCACACAGGCCGTACCCAGCGCATTGTTCGCACTTTGCAACATGATGCTGCCGATGGCCGTAATGGAAAACTGCAATCCCATCGGTACCCCGATGTACAGCAACTGACGGGCCAGGTCGCCACGGAAACGACGGTCGGCAGGCTCGGTTTTCAGGATGTCAAACTTGCGGTACATATAGATGTAACACAGCAAGGCCGACAACCCCTGCGAGAAGACCGTAGCAATGGCTGCTCCGGCCACTCCCCACCCTAACGTAAGGATGCAGAACAAATCGAGCACAATGTTCAGTATAGTAGAGAAAAGCAGGAACCAGAACGGGGTCTTGCTGTCGCCCAGCGCACGGATGATGCTGGACAATAAATTATAGAAGAACGTACACGGCACACCGATAAAGGTAATCAGCAGATAGAGGTAAGCCCCTTCAAAGATATTCTCCGGTGTGCGCATGGAACGCAGGATAAATCCGCAAAGCAGACTGGTGACAATGGCTACCGCGACCGACATCACCGCCGCCAGCTTCAGACTGACCGATACATAGCGCCGCATCGTCACATAATCGCGAGCTCCGAACTTCTGTGCCACCGGAATGCCGAAACCTCCGCAACACCCGTTGCAGAACCCTAAAATCAAAAAGACGACCGACGTACTGGCACCAACAGAAGCCAGCGCATTGATACCCAAGAACTTTCCGACAATAGCCGCATCCACCAGCGAATACGTCTGCTGGAGCAGGTTGCCCAGCAACAATGGAAAAGTAAAATTCAGAATCAGCGGCAGACTCGGCCCTGATGTCATCTCTCTAGACTGTGCCATAATTTCCTCTCGTTATCCTTAAAATCTTAATAAGCGTGCAAAAGTACACGAAAGTCACGAAACGAAAGAAAATCATCCCGTTAAATAAGGTAATTCGAGCAATATTTTTGCCTTAAATCAAGCACTAAGAAAACGCACTTGCGTTTCAAACCAAACACAAGTACATTTTATCTGAAACGGCCTTACGTTTTACTTCAAACGCAAGGACGTTCTGAATCAAACGCTAAGGCGTTTTTTCAACCTATCCCAACAGATTTATAAAACACAAAGAATCAGCTATTTAACCACATTTTTAAAAGAGTCATCCGTTCACGGCTAATTTGTATCGTACCATCATACGCCGGCCATACACTCACCACGGCCTTTCCGTTGAAGTAGTGCTGAATATTGCGTATGGAATCGGCCGAGAGGATAAACTGGCGGTTCACCCGGAAAAAGACACGCCCGTCCAGCTGCTCACTCGTTGCCGCCTTGGCCACCTTATTCCAGTAATACTGGTCTGCCTGATACAGCACGTCGTTCGTCACCCGCTTTTCTTCGTACAAGGCACTCTCCTTTTCCTTTCGGGATTTCTCCAGTCCGACTTTCAGTGCCCCTCCCGAATAGACAGGCTGCAACAAAGTCACGGAAGCCCCGTACTTGGTGTCACGCCCCTGAAAATACAGCGGAGTTTCTATGGACGGAAGTTCCCTGTAGAGTTCCAGCGGGTTACCCGTGTAACTGGCATTGGCATTTCCGCTCAGCGAAGGAAGAAAATCGGCCTTCACCTTTTCACGATACTGCTGCAAGAATACACTCTCCTGGGCATGGACTCCCAGCTCCAGTCCCAGCATGCAGCACATCATCATTCTTCTATTCATCTCAATATAGTTATAAAATTAGAGAAACATTTTTTATTGGGCCACACATTTCTTCTTTTTATTCACCCCGTTTGGATATTTTATAGAAAACCGTGTACAAGGCCGGAGTGACAAACAGTGTCAGAAGGGTGGCAAAGGAAAGTCCGAACACCGTGGTCAGGGCCGCCATCAATACCGGACGGGCTCTGGAAACCGTGGCCTCTATCACAGCCGTATAAGGCTCCACACCGGCCTTCTGCTGGATATTTACCTCGTCGAGCAGCACAATCACATTCTTGATAATCATTCCCAGCAATCCCAGCCAGCCTGCGATACAGAAAAAGCCAAACTGAAATCCGGTGACCCACAGACCAAAGACCATCCCTATCAAAGACAAGGGTAGAATGAGGAAAATAATCAAGGGCTGACGAAAGTTGCCAAACAGCATGACCAGAATGACCAGCAGCATGATAAGTGCCAGGTTGGTCAAAGAATCGAGTACCTCCGGATCATCTCCGCAGAAGCGTGCCTCAATCAAGGTCTGCGGAATGGAGTTTATCTCGAAACTGTTCACACGAACCAGCGCGTCCGGAAACATTTCCGGCAAACGGTCGTACAGAATAGCCTGAAGCTCACGTGACTTCTCCGGCGTGTCAGCTTCTACCAGACATTGCGCATAATTAGGCTGCGGACCATAAGCCGCATTGGCCAGGTAATAACGGGGCGGCGTCTGCCCGACAAACGATGACACCTTTTTCACTTCTTCCAAAGAATTTAGATAGGCTGTCATCTCCGTCATCTGACGGTCACTTTCTTCTATACGTGTACCCTCGGGTAACCAGACGTCGACCGAAAAATACTACTTGTTGAGCAAGGGCATAAACTGCTGCGGAATAAAGCGGAATCCCCATCCGGCAATGACCAGCAACAGCACCATCGCTCCTAAAACCACATAGCGTCTCTGTATAGTCCATCTCAATGCCTGCCCGGAACAGGTCGTATGCACGGCCGCTGAACAATTCGCCCTTCAGCTCATCCGGACGTGGACGACGCACAAACTCCTGCACGAAGAATACATTCTGCGTAATGGCCAGTACCCAGCTCGGCAAAAGAGATACCGCAATGACAATGAACAGTGAAGACAGGATTTCACCAGTGATATGCGGCGACAGGTAGACCGGAAGAAAGGTAAGTACCGCAATCAGGGTCGCTCCCAACAGCGGCATGGAAGTGCCCGACACGGCATCCAGTATGGCTTTTCTTTTCCGCATGCCCCGCTGCATGTTCACCAGTGCGGCATCGTACACCACAATGGCATTGTCCACCAGCATACCCATGGCAATGATAATGGCTGCCAGCGACATACGCTGCGTCAGGAAATATTCAGAAGGCACAAATTCCCTGTCAGGAAGTGCATTGAAGCGGACCACACACGCCACAGAATCTTTTTGCCGCATCTGCAACGCCATATCCTCGGGCACGTAGGCTTCTACCTTGATGCGTGAAAGGTCGATAAACGTCACCACCGGAACCGACGGTTTCACATCCTGGTAGCGCTCGATATGCGCCTGCTGCACATAACCGTCGAAAGGCGCATACAGACGGCTGTCTTCCCACGCGTTGACTGCCGCTTCATAATCCGCTTTGGTGCGTTCATAGTTTGCCTTTGCCTGCTCATAATTCATGCCGGAGATGTTATCTTTGGCATACAAGCTGGATATACGGGCATAATCAACCTCCGCCTGACGATACAATGCCTCCGTGCGCTGCTTCTGGATAACAAAATCACGTTCATCAATGGCCGCAATCAGTTGTCCCTTCCGGAAAAACTGTCCCTGCTGCACATCAAATGCATGCACAGGTCCTCCCACCCGAAAAGATAATTCAGACAAGCGGTAAGGCTGCGAAATAAACGTATAGCACCGTGAAGAGGGAGCCTCCATGACTTCGGCATGAACCACCTTCACTCTGGGAAAAGAAGTCTGTTCCTGTGGCGTACGGCTGCATGCGCACAAGCACATCCCTGCAAGAAATAAAATCTCTGTTTTCATTCTTCTACAATATTATCATTCTACGCCACAAAGATAGCAGGCCCCATCGTCCCCTTTCACGGGAATTACTTATCCCTACGGTGCTGGGAATGATTTTCTCGGCCATCTTCATCATTACCGACGGCATTTTTGTGGGAAAAGGTATCGGCAGTGACGCCCTGGCTGCCGTCAACATTACGGCTCCGCTTTTTCTCATCAATACGGGAGTGGCGCTGATGTTCGGTATCGGTGCATCGGATGTAGCCTCCATTCACCTGTCGCAAGGAAAGGTAAAGGTCGCCCGCATCAATATTACGCAAGCAGTAGTGGTTTCCTCCTTATTGCTCATCGCCTACGCCGCAGTCATCCTCTGCAACGTGGAGAAAATTGCCTTGCTGCTGGGAAGCTCTCCCCGTCTGCTGCCTCTCGCCACGGAATACATGCACTGGTTTGTCCCCTTCCTGGTCTTCAGTGCCCTGCTGAGTTCCGGCATGTTCTTCGTGCGACTGGACGGCTCGCCCAATTATGCCATGGTGTGCAACATCATACCGGCCCTGCTGAATATTGGACTGGACTATCTGTTTATTTTCGTTTTCAAATGGGGAATGTTCGGTGCGGCCTTAGCTACCAGCCTGGGATACATCGTAGGTGCCCTGATGATTCTGATTTACCTGATGCAGCCGCACCGGGTACTGCACTTGTGCAAAGTGAAATTATCATCCAAGAGTCTGCGTCTCACCCTCCGCAACACGGGCTATATGTGCAAACTGGGATTGTCCAGTTTCCTCTGTGAAGCAGCCATTGCCACTATGATGTTTACCGGCAACTACGTATTCATTCACTACCTGGGTGAAGACGGAGTAGCTGCCTACAGCATCGCCTGCTACTTCTTCCCCATCATTTTTATGGTATACAATGCCATTGCCCAGTCGGCACAGCCCATTCTCAGCTACAACTTCGGTGCCGGAAATCCGGAGCGCGTACGGGCAGCCTTTCGCCTGGCCCTGCTGACCGCCATCTCCTGCGGTGTCGTGGTATTTGCCGTTACAACCCTGTTCTCCGCTCAAATCACCTCGTGGTTTATCGACAGTTCCTATCCGGCACACGACCTGGCCGTCAAAGGACTTCCCCTGTTTGCTTCCGGCTTCGTGTGCTTCGGCATCAACATTGTATCCATCGGCTATTTCCAGAGTGTGGAACGCGACCGTCCGGCCATGGCCATCACCCTGCTGCGTGGTTTTATCCTCATCCTGTTCTGTTTCTGGCTGATGCCCATCCTGTGGGGAGTACCGGGAATCTGGCTGGCTGTCCCCGTTTCCGAACTGCTGACCTTTCTTTTTGTCATTACCATCTATTGTCGCAGAAAACGAAGCTAAAGATTTATTACCTTTGTGCCTGCATAAACGCAAAAAGGAATGAAAGCTTTTATTGAGATACTTCGTGAAAAATACGGACTGGCACAGCCGGAAGCCGAAAAGCTGCTGGAACAGATGGAACTGCTAACCTACCGGAAAGGGGGGCATATCGTACGGGAGGGAGAGCGTAACTCTTCCTTCTATCTAGTAGCCGACGGCATCTGGAGAGGACATTATCTGCGCGACGGAGTGGACATTTCGCTCTGGTTTGCCTTTCAAGGTGACAGTATCTTTTCCTCCTGGGGATATGTGGCCGGACTTCCTTCTCTGGTTTCCATCGAAGCCATGAGCGACAGCCGTGTCTATCGTATTTCTAAAAGCAAACTGGAGACTTTTTTCTCTTCTTCCGTCTTGTTCGCCAACATCGGAAGAGTCATCTTTGAACGCCAGTTTCTGGACATGGAAAACTGGATGATAAACGGAGGTGCTGCACAAGCCAAACAGCGTTACCTGACACTCCTGGAGCAAAATCCGGAATTATTGCAGCACGTACCGCTGAAGCACATCGCTTCTTATTTGTTTATCACACCTCAGTCGCTCAGTCGTATACGGGCAGAACTGAGCAAGAAGAAATAACGGTATGAATACTTATCGAACTCCAGTGATGGCATTAATCCAATATCTACCGTCCCGGTATGCAACTTGAATATTTATTTGATGCGTATACTTCCCGGCCTGATAAGTAACCTGATAATTATCAGGCTCCAACGGAACAACCTTCAGACTGTAAAACCACATACTGTCGAAATCAAAATTCGTAATCAAAAGGTCATAGCCCCCGAAACCATCCTGTAGATTTTCTAATTCTACCTTCTTGAATTGTTCTAAAGCTGTGTGAGACAGATGAGACAAGCGAAAAGACTGCAACTTGGAATTCAAATCGCTACACATGCTGCAATAGGTAGCCACGTAAAGTTTATAAAAACTTTCGACCAATGATTCTCCCGACGAACTATCTATTTTATATGAAGCTGTATTTTCAAAACCGGTCAACCACTCATTTCCATATTGACTACCATTTTCAATAGGGGTAATATATACTATCTTACATTTTTCATTCACACACCCCACTTTTAATGGAATCTCCACCAGACTAGCACTATCTTTTTCATTCCAAAGATAGCTTACCATATACCAATCGTCTGCAATTTCTCTTACATTTAATGTCTTAATTGCATCTGAATTCATATCCTGCGCCCGTATAATCGGATCTCCTCCCGTGGCATTACGCATTCTTTGAAGTTTAGCAGCCAATTCTTCAGTTAAATACTTCCTGCATAGTGCTTCATTGGTTGAATCCACATTTAAAATATTCGTCATATAGCTCGCATAGAACGTTTTAATTTCATCTATGCATGCACCGGAGCAGACAGTACTAAAACAAAACAACAAAACAGATATAAATATAAACCTTCTTTTCATGGTATAATATAATTAGGCTAAATCTCCAGATTGTACAGCTGGAAACATTCTTATTCGCGATTCCTTCAAACTAATCTGCACAAATATACAAAAGTCCCCCCACAAAACATGAAAACCATACTTTTTTATTTGCCAATTTCAGCCAATACATGCTAAGTATCAAGAAAAAAAATTCCGTATAACCCTTTCGGATTATACGGAATTTCTGTTATCTATTTGTTACAAGTTATTTGACCTCCTCAAAGTCAGCATCCTGTACATTGTCATTGTTCTTGCTTGAACCCTGACCTGCATTGTTATTTGCCTGACCTGCGTTAGGACCAGCCTGAGCACCACCTGTCTGAGCGTACATTTCAGCACTTGCGGCCTGGAATGCAGCCTGAAGTTCTGCGCTTGCAGCATCGATACCAGCCAAATCCTGAGCCTTGTGAGCGTCTTTCAGTTTCTGAAGAGCAGCTTCGATAGGAGCTTTCTTGTCAGCCGGAATCTTATCGCCAAGGTCTTTCAACTGATTTTCTGTAGAGAAGATCAAGCTGTCTGCCTGGTTCAACTTGTCGATGCGCTCCTTTTCTTTCTTATCAGCTTCTGCATTAGCTTCAGCTTCAGCTTTCATACGGTCGATTTCTTCCTTGCTCAAACCAGATGAAGCTTCGATACGGATAGCTTGTTCCTTACCTGTAGCCTTATCCTTAGCAGAAACCTTCAATATACCGTTGGCATCGATATCGAAAGTTACTTCAATCTGAGGTACACCACGACGAGCCGGAGCGATACCTGTCAGGTTAAACTGACCGATTGACTTGTTCTGAGCAGCCATCGGACGTTCACCCTGCAATACGTGGATGGTAACTTCTGTCTGGTTATCAGCTGCAGTAGAGAACACTTCGCTCTTCTTGCACGGAATGGTTGTGTTGGCATCAATCAACTTGGTCATTACACCACCCATTGTTTCGATACCCAGTGTCAACGGAGTGACATCCAGCAATACGATGTTACCTACACCAGCTTCCTTGTTCAATACGGCACCCTGGATACAAGCACCTACGGCTACTACCTCGTCCGGATTTACACCCTTAGAAGGAACTTTACCGAAGAAGTCTTCTACCAGTTTCTGTACAGCCG